>Ga0194115_10005048_pt1 | contig 13885 bp, 24 predicted proteins | sample TA2MahsurfametaG_3_FD_148656 | JGI IMG/M metagenome (GOLD analysis project Ga0194115, IMG submission 148656) | Freshwater microbial communities from Lake Tanganyika, Tanzania - TA2015002 Mahale S4 surface | ecosystem: Environmental > Aquatic > Freshwater > Lake | place: Tanzania: Lake...
ACCCTCTCTGAATGAGCTCTCGCCTGGGACGTCAGAGAAGGTCGAGCCGCCGGCTGTCGATTCTGCTGGTTCCGCGGCTCCCGCCGGCGGATCAACTCCTGCGGCTGGAGCCACAGTCGCTGCGGAAAATCCTGACCTCGCAAAGCAGATAGCTGCGGCAGTAGAGAAGGCACTCGGTGACAGGGCCGCCGCCGCAGCGGGTGCCGTGAGAGATATTGGGACTGGTACTGACCCAAAGAAAGCCACCAGCGGTCTCGGTGACGAGGACAAGGCAATACTGAAAGTTCTCCTCAGCAGGCTCGGCGGCGAGGGCGGGGACGCGAAGCCTTCGGAAATTGTCGCAGCAGTGAAAGACACGGCAGGCGGTGAGGGTGGGGGCGACCTCAAGTACAGTAAGTACATTGACGCAGAGAGAATCAAGAAGGTCGCTGGTGACAAGGGACCGAAGGCAGTCGACTCCCTCCTCGGCAAGTCAGAAGAGCTTCGCACGAAGCTCGGCATCAAGGACTCGAGGTTTCGTCCGGGAAGGGTGATGAGGGAGTCCATGTACTCCTTCCTCTTCGAAGAAGTCGACGACGCCGTGGTGAAGGCCTTCAAGGACGGGCTGAAGAAGGACGACATCGGCAAGGAGCTTTCAGACGACGAGGCGAAAGAGATCGCCCAGTCGATTGTCGACAAGGCTGGTGGTGGTGGTGGGAAGGAAGGAAAGGAAGAGGGTGACAAGGGTGGAGACACCCTGTCAAGCCTCCTCTTCACGCAAATTGACAACAATGACCCGAAAAAGGGATTCAAGGCGAAGGCTGACGAGCCCGGCTCCAAGACGAGCAATATCAAGATGCACTTGAACAATCTCACATCGACAATGCTTGAAATTGAACCGAAGGGTGACCTCGACAAGGCCGCGAATATCAACTCTGAGAAGAGAAAGAATCTGATGAAACACCTTGGCAGACTTCAGGATGATCTGAAAGGTGTCAAGGTCGAGTCGAAGTCCGATGAGAGTGATATCATACTTGAACGCTGGCAGCGTCTCGCAGGCCTGAGGGATTTAGCGTGAAGAAAAAGAATAGAATACTCCAGTTGATGAAGGAAGAGTACCAGACTCATCTTCTCAGTGTCTTGAAGGAAGTGAACGTGTTCGACTCACGCGGGGAGCTCGTTATTGGACCAGACTTGAAGGTAGTCCACGAGCCCTCTGGTTACGAATATACTGTTGACTCTGTCAAGGGTGAAGATGGCTCCGCAGAGATCACCCTTAGAATGCCTGATATCCCCCGCCCTTCCGCCACAGAGCCAGAGGCATTGGGAAATGAGGAACCCGCGGACACAAAGGGGAAGCTCACCGCGAAATCACCCGCCCTGACATCGGATGAATTTCCTAAGGTCGAGATTGGCGAAGACGATGACGATGACGACAAAAAGGACAAAGACTCAAAAGTCGACGTCGGTAAGAAAGCTTATCCCAAGGAGTTTGAGGCTCCCGAGGAAGACGAGGATGCCGAGGGAGACATGTTTGTAATTGATCAAAAAGAATTTGAAAAGCACTATAAGGAGGCCTGATGCCGTCACAAAGCATCATCCAAAAGATTGTCAATGAAGCAGTCGCTGAGGTGAGACCGAAGTCTGCGCCTGTGATCGCGTCTCCTGCACCCGAGTCAAAGAACGAAGCCTATGTCGTGCAGACAAGAAAATTTACGAACCAGACAGAGTCGCTCTCTGAGAAGACCAAGGTCGCGCACCAGGAGCTCCTCGACGGATATGTGAAGGCCCTCAACGAGGTCTCCGCGAGGCTCGACTCCGTTTCGAGGGAGGACATCAATCCGAACTCATCCGACTTCAGGAGTCTAAAGATTGACGAGGCGTACAATATCAACGCCGCGTTCTTACACGGTCTTTACTTCGAGAATATCGGTGACATGAGCTCCCAGGTCACCACTGACTCTCTCACTTACATGCGTCTTGAGAGAGACTGGGGAACTTTCGACAGCTGGCAGAAGGACTTTATAGCCTGCGCTCTTGCGGCTCGTAATGGTTGGGCGGTGACGTGTTACAACACTTTCCTCAACCGGTATATCAACGTCGTGGTCGATCTCCACTCCGGGAACGTTCCCTTCGGGTGCATCCCGGTGATAGTAATGGACTGTTGGGAACACGCCTACTACAGGGACTACCTGAGGGACAGGAAGACATACGTCTTCGCCATGATGAAAGAGCTCAAGTGGTTGAGAATCGAAGAGAGATTCGAGAAGGCCGAAAGGATCTCAAAGGTGATGAAATGAGATACAGCTTGAAAAAACTCATGCTCAATGAGCAGGAAATGTCTGATGTTCCTGCCCAGGAGAGACCTGATAACGAGGAATCGGTGGATCGCCAGATACTTCGTGTCATCATGGACGCAGAAAGAAATGCCGTGAAGACAGGCCGCATCGCCCAGTCAATGACTCCAATGGAGGCGATCAACCGCAGAAGCCTAAAGTTTATCTTTGAGGCAGAGGGTGATGGAGAAACGAATACACCTCCCCTTGATGTTGGTACATTTGCAATGGAAATCATGAGAGTTGTCAAGAACTTTGACACTCTTCTAGATATTCCGACTGTCATTATCAACAAATCAAAGTCCTACATTGAACAGAAATATGACAAAAAGACTGCAGAGTCTTTCATCGAGCTGCTGAATAATGAATATGACATCACACTGGGCAAGGAAGGCATCGAGCCCAAATCTGACTACGAGATTATGCCACACATCGGAGTCGGAGCAAGAGCCGCTGGGGCCTGATGCTTGCTCGTAAAGCGATACACATACAGGTTAGCGAAGACGCGCATTCATCATTTAGAAAACTCTGTATTGATCACAAAGTCACCATGCAGGAGATAATCGAGTTTTTCGTGCTCGGTATTCTTGACGAGAAGCCTGCGATGGTCGGAATTCTTGAGTCGGTTTCCAAGGCGAAGAAATCAAAGACGGTGAAACGGGTTTCCACCGTCGAGCATGACGCTATCTACAACGCAATCAACGGTGATGATTAATATGTTCGACATTTTCTTCAAATCTGACAAGAGAATTGAAAAGCTTGAGAATAGGGTTGCCGAACTTGAAAGTGGTATCGTCAACTGTGTGAAGCTCATGAAGCTTCAGTCGGAAGCAATCAGCTCTATTGCTAATGAAATTGTCAACCTATCGAACGCTATGAAAGTCTTGGCGCAGAATAAGTCTTCAAAAGTGAATAGCAAGAACGAGGACCACTTTCACTAATCATCACGGAAGTCTGTCCTATTTAAGATATTGGAGCAGGGATGATCATAGACGAAAGTGCTTTGAGGAAACTTCTGAAAGAAGTTGCAATAACCGGCGACACAAAGGCTGGCAGAAGTGGCAGGGATGACAAGGACATTGAGACAACGCTCCCGAGCCCTCTCCCAGTCTCTCCTTCAACTCACTCTACAATGCAGCTCTCCGTGGAGCGTCCTCCCATTGAGGATCCACAATATGCGCCTTCAAATCATGTTGAGCTTGGGAGAGCGCTTCAGGCTCTCGGTGAGACAGTGCCTGACAGGTACGCGAAAGAGTTCTATCTCCTCGCTTTGAAACTCTATTCCCGTGTCCCGAAGGAAGCGATAGTCGGAGAGGGCAAGAGAAAGAGATGAAAGTGTCAAGCCTACTCAACGAGTACTTTAACAAGGGTGCTGTTCGCAGGAACAGGATTCTTGAGTCCCCGGTGGGAGACTTGCCTGTCTCTGTTAAGAAGAAAGTGTGGACTCTTGATGAGTCTGGAAAGGGAAGGGTCTATAAGTTCAGCGATAGAGAAGAGATGAAAGACTTCGTTCAGGCCGCGATGGACTTTGACGATGAGAGTGGGACAGGTTTTTGTTTCATTATAGAGTCCAGAGAAGTCCATGTGAAGCTCGCAGTAGGGGAGGGGTACAGGTCCTCCGACTGGTGCATGGGAATGCTCGATTCGATCTACAGCGAAATTACGGAGAGCGCGTCTTGAGCGAAAACATCTACATGTCTGAGGGGTTAGAGTCTCTCCTCCCCGACGGATTCCAAAAGTCTCTGATGTTAGAAGAGAGTCACAGGGTAGAAGCCGATCATGTGAGACTTCTTTCATTGTATTCGAAAGATGGTCTTGACAGGTTCGTTATCGAGTTTCTTACAGATCACGAGAGCGCTCGGAAAGTTCTGACAACGAGCCTTCATAAGACCATCACACTGCCACAACACTTTGGTTCTGCGCTGCTCAAGATAGATTGCGTGGAGATGAAGGAACCGGGCCCGTCTCTCACTCTCAGGGGACTTGTCACGTATAAGTAAGGAAGAGGCCTATTATGAGCACCGAAGACAACAACCAGCAGGACTTTCAATTTGACAAGTTCATGCAAGACATCGTCACAAAGGAGAGCAGGAACCGTGTTGAGGATGTTCCTCCCGAGGAGATAACACCTCAGCGTCAATATGTTCAGAAGTATCGTGAACTCCCTCAAAACAGGACTCGGTGGTCGAGATGAAGGCCCTACGCACGAGAGGCGAAATTCTTCGTGCGCTTTCTATCCTTCGCGAGGCCATCACTGATGAGACCGCTGAGAGGGAGCGCGAGAAGCAGAACAATATGAAACGCGAGATCAAGAGGGTGAAAGAGATCTCGGAGGAAGAAGAGGAAGAAGAGGAGAAAGAGGGTGAGGGTGACGAAGAAGAAAAGTCATCCGATGATGAGGGCGGTGAAGACGAGAAGAAAGACGACAAAAAGAAAGGTCTCCCAGGAGCAGAGGAGCTGAAGAAGTCTCCGATAGAGCTGCCAGACAACGTGGGAGGGGCAGAGATTGTTGACAGGGTCAACAAGATAAGGGCAGGCGCTTCTCTCAAGGACGAAAAGGTCCAGAAGAAGATTGACACCTATGTGATGTCCCTCAGTTCTGAGCAGCAGAATGATATGTACACTTACCTCGACGCTCTAGCGAGGATCATTCTTGCGGGAATGGACCCTGCAGAGGTGCCTGTCCCGAAGTCCATCAAGGCGGCCAGGGTCATGGACAAGGAAGAGAAGAAGAAGACTCCGGAAGTCCCACAGTCAGAACTCCCGATAGTCTCTCCCGTGGTTGTCGGAGAGGGAGTGAGGAAGAAGATGAAGGAAGTGGACGTCCCTGTTCGTTCAGGGAGAGTCGTTCCTTTCGGCTCCAAGTCTCACATTACCGACCTTGAGGACCGCATTGAGGACCTCATGCGCATCCGCTCGTACCAGGAAGCAGGCTCGGACACGAGGCACTCTTTCACGATGGCGATTAATGCCCTCAAGTCACAGCTTCGTGTGGCATCGAGAACCACCGGCAGCGGGAATCCTCGTACCCAGCCCGTTCCTCCGATGGTAGAGAGAGAGTGATGACCGAAACCCAACTTCGACAGTACGTGAGACAGGAGCTGCTGAGGGAGGAGTACGGAGCTTTCCTCACGGCTGACGATCTCTACAAGGTCTTTGACAGCATCAAGGACGTCTGGGAGGTCACGAAAGTCGCGATCAAGGACGTTCTCTCAGCGGCAGTCTATGTCTACGATGTTGCGGTTGCTGTGAACGGCGAAGAGATTGCAGAGGCTAAAAAGAAGTTCACCACCAGGAAAGAAAAAATAACCGACCTGTACGCTGGGGCTCTCAAGAGCGTGCAGGAGAGGATGGGTAAGGACTTCCACATGGTCGCTTTCCTCGCTGCTCCGGGGCCTTATCTCCTCGCACAAGCCTACGACAAAGGACCCCAGACTGCAAAGGACGTAGTGCAATTTCTCGGAGAGGCGGGCATGAACTTTGAAATGCCCAGCAGGGATGTGAGAGGCGATCCTGAGACAGCGGCCGACATCGGCGCGCAGGCGTACCAGGATGCGATACTCGGAAAGAAGACAAGCTATAAGCAGGCCGACTTCACTGCGAGGTCGCAAGAAATCGAGTCTGCACTCAACAAAGTTTTCGGTATCAGGTCAACGACTTCGGAGGGAGTGACAGGCATCCGTAACCTCTTACGTGAGGAGAAGGACTCTAAGTCTCTCGATGACGCGATGAAGGGAGCTCAGAAGGGTCTTGTCAAGTTTCTAGAAGACGCATTGAAAGACTTCGACATGTCGAAGGTGGTGGACCCCACAGACCAGAAGAGCCTCCTCGATGCGAAGCAGGCCGAGGCGAAAGAGTACGTCGGGATTCTCAATGCTCCCACCAAGTTTGTGGTTGCTATGGGAAAGGCAAAGACGATGGCGGACGTGCGGAAGGCCACCGAGTTCCTGAAGGGCACCCCCTACAAGCTCGAGGGCATCGGTCCAGACGAGGAGAAGAAGATCGCCGAACAGGCGAAGCAGCTCGCCAAGGACGCGAGGGAGAAGAAGAAAGTTCAGGAGATCCTGAAGGCTGCTGAGTCAAAGGCGTCACCGGACAAGGTCACTGACGAGGAGCTCTACGACGCAAGCGTGGTCGTACTCACGAAGAACGCTATCGAGGAGATAGCAAAGGTCTTCAACGACCCAGACAAGGCTGGTGAAAAGGGAAAGAAGCTCGTCCAAGAGATTGAAAAGTACAAGGCCGAGCTCCTCGAGGCTTTCATGGACGACCTCACTGACAAGGACCTCGAGATGATGGCGAAGTCCAAGTCCGGTAGGGAGTTAGCAGAGGTTATCAGAGCCGGCGCGAGCGCAATTAAGTCATCTGGTTTACGCTCTTCCAAGGGTGGATGATAATCTCGCATGAGCAAGACAAAGCAGCAAAAGTCTAACTGGATCCCCGAGATCATGTACGAAGAGGACTCGCAGATCCCCTTCATTGACGTACCAGAGAACGAGAGCGACCCTCCTCTCCTCTTCATCTTCCTCAACAGGAGGACAGGAGAGACGGAACCCGGCTCCGAAGGCGAAGAGCTTCCTGTGGTGGAGATGGACCTCCGGCAGTACGTCGACATGAGCATCCTGAAGAGAGGGCTCACGGAGACCGAGTATGACAAGGTACGATCGATCCTCGGACTTCTCCCTCTCAAGGAAGCTGTGGCGAAAGGGAAAGGTATCACCGCTAACGTGAAGAAGGCAGTCGACGGCAACTGAACATCTTGGTGTTTGTGAGTATTATTGGGTACAGAGGTTTTAGTGCCTTATATCACACGCCAAGACGCAATAAGTGCCCTCACCAAGCTCAAGGACTTTCACCGTGAGCTTGATCAGTTGTATTTTCGTTACGGGATATCACTTGAGTCGAACACTGGGAGACGTAACGTCGTCCTCTCCCAGGCCCAGGAAGAATTCTTTGCTCATGAGATCGCGAAGCGTTACTCTGACGTCGTGGCGAATGGAAAGACCGGACAACCCGACATTGTTCTCGGTCAATTGGGGGTCGAGCTTGAGTGCAAGCTCACCTCTCCCTCGAAGAGCGGACAGGTGACAATGCAGGCCGATGAGTACTCGGTGAGCGATGTGCCAAAGGACTTCCTCTATGTCGTCTCCGATGAGATGCAGCGATTCGCGGTGTTCCATTTCGTGGGGCTCACACGAGAGGACTTTAGCAAGAGCGCCGGTGCTCGATCGAAAGGAAAGGTCCGTCTCTTGAAGAGCAAGGCAAAGCCGAAGTGCAGGATCCTGATGGGTGGGTTGGAAAACAGGAAGTCGAGGATGATTGAATCTATCACTGACTCGCTTGAGACGGTCTCATCGAGAGCGAAGAAGAAGGCAGACGGGCTACGAAAGCGCCTCGAATTCTGGGAGAAATCAGAAGAGTCTTACACGATCCAATACGAGGAAGTGTGAGAGTATAAATAAGGGCAAGGAGCCCACTATGAAGTTCAGCTCAGCAAGAATGGTGAAACTCTCAGGACTTCTCCGTGAAGGGAAGGAAGAGGTTGATGAGACAGACGAGAAAGACATGAAGGAGACCGACGAGGTCGAAGAGATCGATAACAAGGACGAGAAAGACATGAAGGAGACCGACGAGGTCGAAGAGACCTACGAGGTTGATGAGGCCGGTATGAAGGAGCTCGAGGAGTCGATCAATGTCCGTAGGGTCATCCGCGCTGAGCTTGAGCAAATGTGGGCCTCGGGGCAGGTCTTCGGCAAGAAGTCCGGCAAGCAGAAGGGCGTTACGATGGGATTCGCTGGTATTGGCTTCAAGAAGTAACTAAAACAGCAGCATAGAACAGATACAAACCTGCCTGTCCGATAGTATTCTTCCATGCGGAAGCTTACTGTCGGACAGGTTCTTTTTGTTCTCGTCCCTGGCGAGATGACAATCCACCCTGTGAGAGTCGTGGAGGAGGTCAACCGTCGCACCCTCCAGGGCGAGGAGGTCAACTATCACATAGAGATCGCTGGAAAGGGCGGTCAAAAGACCGTCCCTCTTGACGATGACGTGCTCACTTTCTCGAATATCGAGGAGGCGAGGACCCATCTCTACAGCAACGCTCAGTCAGCGATCAATAAGATATGCGACAAAGCGCAGGCAATAGCCCAACGCGAGTTTCCTCAAGATCAGCTTGTCGCAAAAAATGTGAAGAATGTTGAGCGGCCACCTGTCACTGAGGCGCAGAGTGTATTACTGGATAATGGAATGAAGGTAACTGTTCGTCTTCCACCGGAGCTCTCTGAATGATCGGTCCAGTACTCGTTATTGACCTGAATAACATGGTTCACCGCGCTCGAGCCGGCTTCTGTCGGGGAGAACATTCCCTCACCTACACTTTCTTCCTCATGTTCAGGAAGATGACCGAGACATTCTCTCCCTCACGCATCTATGTCGTCAAGGAGGGTCGTCCACAGCGCCGCCACGACGCATTCGGGGAGTACAAGGCGGGTCGATCCTCTCCTGGTGATGAATTCTGGCGTCAGCACGGTGACATCCTCTCCATCCTTTCGAAGATGCCGGTCCACATTGTCCGTCATCCCCTACGAGAGTGTGATGACACCATCGCCCACCTCGTCCGTGTCGAGCACAAGGACGATCCCTGTGTGGTGGTCTCCACTGACACGGACTTCATTCAGCTTCTCACTCCCGGCGATAATCGGATCCGACTCTGGAATCCGACCAAGGAACTCTGGGTGGAGGCGGTCCCGTACGATTACGTCCGGTGGAAGTCCCTCACCGGTGACGGTACTGACGGTATCCCCGGGTTCAGAGGTATCGGTGGAAAGTCCGCAGAGAAGCTCCTCGCGGACCCCGTGAAGTTCCAGCGCTTCATGGACGAGGAACCCGGTCGGGTGCAGAAGTTCGAGCGTAACCTTCTCCTCATCTCCTTCCATGAGATTGAGGATGATCTTGAGCGATCGGACTACCGACCTGATTGGTCGGCGGTGGCGGCGGCTTTCAATGAACGTGGTTTCTCCTCACTTTTGAAGGAGAAGACCTGGCACAAGTTCACAAACACCTTCGGGTGTGTACAGTAATCAGAGGAGGAAACATGGAGAATGCACTACCAGACACCGAGCAGAAGCGTCTTCGCTCTCTCGGCACCATCACTGAGAGCGAGGTTGCGATCCAGGTCGGGGACCTCATTGTCGCTGAGAATGTCGTGAGCCGCGAGAGACGAGTCATCAATCAGACGAGCCGAGTCCAAGAAGGGCGGAGGGTCCTGAAGGATTGACCATGGACTCGACACTGAAGTCACTTGAATTTGGAAAGGACTCACGTGCTCACCTGCTTGAGGGAGTAAAAACTCTTAGCGACGCTGTGAGGGTTACGCTTGGTCCCCGCGGTAATAACGTTGTCATTGAACAGGCGGGTGGACCGCCTCTTGTCACAAAAGATGGGGTCACGGTTGCTCGATCAATCAACCTGAGAGACAAGTTTGCAAACCTCGGTGCGCAGATAGTGAAGGAGGCAGCATCACGGGCCTGTGAAGTTGCAGGTGATGGTACTACGACTGCGACCGTTCTTACTCACTCAATTTTCAGTGAGGGTCAGAGGCTCATGTCAGCGGGATTCCCGGCCCTGGACATGAGACGGGGGATTGAAGACTCGGTTGATCTCGTTGTGCAGGAGCTGCGGGAGATGAGCCGCTCCGTGACTGGACCTGAGGAGATTGAGTCGGTCGGCACGATATCCGCGAACGGGGAGCGTGAAATTGGCAAGCTCCTCGTACAGGCGATGGGCCTCGTCGGAAACAGCGGCATCATCACTGTCGAGGAAGCGAAGGGGTTCGCCACGTCACTGCACGTTACTGAGGGCGCGGAGATCGACAGGGGTTACATCAGTCCCTACTTCGTCACCAACCAGGACAAGATGATATGTGAGATGAAGGAACCCTTCGTCCTCGTCACGAACAAGAAGATCTCCACGATGCGTGAGATTGTCCCGCTCCTCGAGAAGTGTCTCAATGAGTCGAAGCCGCTTCTCATCGTGGCCGATGACGTCGAGGGAGAGGCGCTACAGGGTCTCGTGATGAACAAGGCGAAGGGTATTCTCAGCGTCTGCGTGGTGAGGGCGCCCGAGTTCGGTGACTCACGGATACCTGCTCTTGAGGACCTCGCTACTCTTCTCGGTTGTGAGCTCTTCATTGGCGGAGAGAGTGAGCTAACAAAGCTTGGAACTGACTCTCTCGGTCGGTGCTCGAGGGTCGAGGTTTCACGAAACAAGTCGCTTTTCATACAGCCCACTGGTGATAAGACTAAGGTTGAGGAGAGGGTCGAGTCCCTCCGAGAGCAGCTGAAATCTCCTCTCACCGATGAATACACCTCGCAGGTCATCAGTCGTAGGCTCTCGCGGCTCGCAGGGTCTGTCGCAGTGATAAGAGTTGGTGGGGCTACTGAGCTTGAGGTGAAGGAACGCAAGGACCGCGTTGACGATGCTCTCCACGCAACAAGAGCTGCAGTAGAGAGCGGTATCCTTCCCGGCGGCGGAACGAGTCTTGTTCAGGCGAGTAAGACTCTTAAGAGGCTTGAGCGTGGCGCAACTGACGGTTATCGTGCCGGAATCGGAATCGTAAGGAACGCGTGCATCGCCCCCCTCCGTCAGATCCTCGAGAACGCTGGAGTACCGCATGAGAAAATTATCGACAGAGCCGTGAAGGAGAAGAGAGGCGTAGGTTTTGACGCCTCGAAGCTCGAATGGTGCAGCATGTACGACCGCGGAATTATTGATCCCGCGAAGGTAGTGATATCTTCGCTTGAACACGCCACCTCTGCCGGATTACTGTTACTATCGGTAGGGGCAAGCATAGTTGATGACCCCTCCGAAGGAGCACACTAAAATGAGTCGTAAGATCACGCAAGATGATATCTTCGCAATGTCCAATGACGAGCTCGATGCACGTCACCGTTCTCTTGTTTCCTACATCGAAAGGGAGCGCCGCCGCGGTAAATCTCATGTCGAGCTGGAGACTGAAGCGTGTTACTTTGCACGAGAGCTTGAGTGGCGTCTGCAAGTGAAGAAGAATCATGAAGATTATTTGCGTCGGATGGTGTCCACTGGCCGTCAAATGGATTATATTTGATAAGGGAAGGAGGAGGGGCTCCCCATTCAAGCCCCCTCACAGCAATAAAGGAAGTGATTTTTGGGATCTCTTGAACCCTTCTTCAAGAATGTCGGTCGGCACAACCTTCTAACCCGAGATGACGAACAACGCCTCGCGAAGGCAATGGAGACTGGTGACAAGCGAGCACGAGATCGAATGATCCAGTCAAACCTACGGCTTGCAATCTCAATTGCGAAGCGATACATGAACAAGGGTTGCGAGTTCGAGGATCTCATCCAGGAGTCGAATATCGGGCTCATCAAGGCTGTGGATCGATTCGACTGGCGTCGCGGTGTGAAGTTCAGCACCTACGCGACCTGGTGGATCAAGCAGTCTGTCCGCCGCCTCGTTACCGACCAGTCCTCCAACATCAAGATGCCCGCGTCGGCGAATGCCTTCTACTACCGAGCAAAGATGATGATCCGTGAGTACACCGAGGAATTCGGTGTACCTCCTACCGACCAGGAAGCCGCGGAGTTCATGGGAGTTACTCTCAACACGTACTCCTCTCTCATGAACTACTACCGGGGCACAGTCTCCCTCGATGCCGGCCGTGTCCCCGGTGACCCAGAGTCCCCCTCCCTCGGTGATTCCATCGCGGACCAGGGGGCCGAGGACCCCTCTGTTGCCATTGATCGGGAAAAGATCATTGGCATCATCCGAGAGGCTCTCGCGACTCTCACTCCTCGTGAAGAGAAGATTATCCGCCTCCGCTTCGGCATCACCGAAGATCCTGCTGATCACGTAAACTATCCCATCACCGAATCCGAGATCACTGAGCTTGAGTGCCGCAAGGCAGAGGAGTCCTAATCATGATGCCCAAGGGTCACAAGGCGAAGCACGGTTACGCTACTGTCACGGGCAGTGGTCTTGGATTCCGGGAGATCTCGGAACAGATGACCGCGGCCGGTGATGAGATGAATCACGCTACAGCGCGAAATGTCCTCATTCGAGGACTCATCAAGCTCGCGACTCCCCTCTGCAAGCTACACGGCGTCTCAGACACCGATCTCGAGACCGAGGCAATAAAGACTGCCGTGGACCCACGCTTTCAGGCTGCGGTGGGTGATATACTTGCGTTGAAGCGGAGTTGAATACATAACTCATGTCGATTCAGAACCTTAGTTTGAGAACCCAGATTCTTGAGTCACTTGACTGGGATGAAGAGATTCTCGAAACCGCTTTCAATCGCACCTATGACATTGTGCAGGACCTCATTGATGATGGTGCAACTCCTTATGAGATGCGCCAGAGTGCAGTAAAAGCACTATCATATGAGTATTCGCTCAAAGTTGCGAGTGATCTCGTAGAGTACATAGTCCGTGAATCGATAGTCAATCAGGTCGCGGAGGCATAGTGTCAAGATCTTGGTCATCATTCTGTAGTCGTCGGTCGGTCTCTCCCGCTGCATTCCTCACGGTGCACAATATCACTGACAGTGAAGGATTCATCGCGAAGCTCAACTCCATGGGAATAGTCCCGCCCGCTGGGGAGGAGATTGCGGCCTTGTTCCCTCCGCCCCCTCCTCCCGTGAAGGAAGTCACAATTGCCGAGATTACCCCCGAAAAAGAAGCAAACCCGATTCGAACTGCCACACGGAGCAAGTCTCGACACGGAGAAGAACCTGCTGAAGGTACCACTGGGAACGAACCTGGTGTCCCTACCAGTGGCACAATTACCTGACCTCATCGAGCTCCTCGATGACATTCAGACAGTCCTCGACATGCACATGACGTCGAGCTCCCATGAGTGTCCGACATGCGGAAGCGTCGTAGAATCGATTGAATACTCTTCCCCTGATGAAGGGGATGGCTACAACTGAACAACCAAGGAAAAGGAATGTCTGTCGCTACCGAATTCATTGAACGTCTCACCTCCATCGAGAACGAGCAGAAGCTCCTCGCCGAGGACCGCAAGGCCCTTATCGAAGATTTTAAGGACAAAATGGATGTTCGCGCAATGATGGCCGCAATCCGCATCGTGAAGATCAAGTCGAAGCTTGGTGATTCCGAGAGCGAGTGTGAGACCTACATCGACGAGATTGACGGAAAGATCTAGCTCTTCTATAAACTTCAGAATATCAAATACGATTCAATCACTGGAGGAAACAACCTCCAGCAACATCAACAAAGCAAGGAGTAAACAATATGTTCGTCAGCAATCGCACCCCCATTGGTATCCGCGTCAACACCACCGACGAGACCATCGTCCGCGTTCCCGTCCAGCGCTCCGGTTATGCCGTGGTCCGCTACAACGGTCGCTACTTCCAGGTCCGCGGTGGGCCCAACACCCGCCCCTACATCAGCGGCGACGACACGGACGCTCAGGGCCGCACCTGATCGACTGAGGAGCTAGACTCCGCACCGGCCCCGCAATGCGGGGCCGGTGCTGTTTTTGGCTCTGTGGCGTATAGTTATCATCGTAC
>Ga0194115_10005049_pt1 | contig 13881 bp, 19 predicted proteins | sample TA2MahsurfametaG_3_FD_148656 | JGI IMG/M metagenome (GOLD analysis project Ga0194115, IMG submission 148656) | Freshwater microbial communities from Lake Tanganyika, Tanzania - TA2015002 Mahale S4 surface | ecosystem: Environmental > Aquatic > Freshwater > Lake | place: Tanzania: Lake...
ATCAATAGAAACCGCCTTGCACACAAACGTAAAATCCACTAGTCAATGCAGTTGTTCCACTTACAGTTGCATACAGTGCTTGACCACGTTCCATCACAAGTCCACGTGTTTTAGGCGCTACTTCATTGTTTGCAGAACCAAAATTAGCGCCAGCGTGGGGAACAGGGTGATTGATTAGTGGCAGAATTTCATTAAGCGTTAAGCTATAAGTTTGGTTAGCAGCAACAGTAGGAACGCTAACAGTAAAGATAGGGAAGAACTGGTTGGTGTTGGTAATAGAAGAAGCACCAACCACATAGAAACAAATATCGACGGGCTGATAAACATTAACGTTACCACTAGTAGTTAATGATGCTGCACTGGTAACTGTAAAGGTTGTAGATGTAATAGCAGTAACAGTTACTGTTTCATCAACTGCAGTACCGCTGGTGTAATCAAGATAAACAGATTGACCAACTTTTAAGTTGTGATTGGCTAGTGTTACAACGACTGAGGTTGTACCTGATTGTGAATAAGTACCAGAACCAGGAGTTGTAGCATCTAAAAAGATATTACGTTCTTTTGCAAATCGCAGCCAGATCTCATCAATATAAGCACCGCTAATAGAAGTATCAGTTAATGCACTATCAACATCAAGAACGTTGGTTGCGTTGCCAACAGCAGTTGGAATTAAGCTGGTGGAAAAAAGCTGACCAGAAGCAACAGTTACAAGAGTACTGTTAAGAAACGGCCGGTCAATCATTGCCGGTTGTTTGTTGGTAGAAGAACTAGCCATTCCTTCTGATTAATGTTATTTGCTAAAGCTATTGTAGCGCAGGTTTAAGCAAACAGCTTCTTAAAGATCAGTGGATCAAGTTGCTGCATTCCTTTGATCTTGCTTCCTGCCATCCGGTAGTCACCGGGTAAGGGCCGTGTTCCTGGGGCACCGTCACCAGGTAAAGGTCTCAGGCCAGGTTCGTAGTCACCTGCTCGTGCACCAAGGCCACGTCCTCGTGGAGTTACATCACGTCCCTGCAGTGGATCAATCATTGTCCCTTGTGTTTGGTAGCAAGTTCAACAGCACGCCGTGCTTTTTTAGCAGCCGACGTGTTTTCTACAAACTGTTTACCACTACGGGATTCTCGCTGTTTCTTTTGATCGGTTTGTTTCCGCTCCTCTGGAGAGAGCCGTGCCCATGCTGCTTTGGGTAAGTAGCGCTCCGTGCTTTTCTTTCCAGGTTCAATTGCTTTATCAGTCATCGTTGATTGGTCCTCCGTAGAGCCAAGCATCACAGGTTCGTGCTGCAGCACACTTGAACTTAAAGAGCTGGCAGTAACCTAAGTTGGAATGATCCAAAACTTCATAAGGATCTGCGGCACCGTTTTCATTGATTCCTTCAATGATGCAATCTAAAACAATTCCAGATTGATCAAACGCTGCACAGTTACCACAACGAGCAGACATCACAGTATCAACATCACTGTGCCACATCTCTGCTTTCTTCTCCCAGAACCCAGGATCAGGTTCATCAGGATTTAAAGGACCGTAAGCAAAGTTATCAATGGTCCAATTACGGTTTTTGATATTTTCTTTAATATCAGTTGTAGCACGAGGACATGACTGCCCTACAGCAGTAGCAGTTTTACCAAGCAATGCTTTTGCTTTAAACTCTTGCATGATTACTTGTTCTTCTCATACTCAGATTTTGTCATCCACTTCTGTTCACCCCAACGCTTTAAAGATTTCTGTCCTTCTGTCTTTTCACCTTTGTAGCCGCCACCTTTCTTTTTATATTCCTGAGCCAATAGCTGAGCCTTACGTGCACTCCATTGACCTGGCTTGCCTCCTTTAGAGCCAGCCATGATGCGATCTTTAATGCGTTCACGCATATCTGGTTTGGTATAGGCCATCAGAACTGATTTTGAATTGGTCTTTTATTAAGAATAACAGGAGGCACTGCATCAGTTGCAGAACGATCTACCTCACGCATGTAAGCAGGATTGTTCAACTGATAACGTGGATCAGTGCTTCCGTTGTATCCCACCACATAAGAACAAGGACTGTGTTGTTCTTTCCTCTGGGGTTGAAATGGATCGGCAAAACCAGCTGTAGTCATGTTGTAATCCTGATACATGTTGTTGTACTGAACAGGATAAGCAGCGCTATAGCCAGGAACGTTTGCAAACCTCATGCAAAGTAGTTCATGGTGGGTTGGTTTGCAATCATCTTAGCAAGACTATTAACAGGAATAACTGAACCAGATGGCTTGGTCATCTTTGCAATGTAATCTTTTAAATATTGTTCTGGTGTTTGCTGTTCTTCTTTCTTCCCAGTTTGAATAACAATGTTAATGGACTGAGGCAGATCACCGCCAGCAGGTTGTTGTCCTGGTTGGACTTGTGGAGATTGCTGATTACCTAATGATGCTTCTTGACCGCCTTTAGTATGAAGTAGTTCAATTTCAAATCCTTCCGGTGTTTGAATGGTTCCTAAACCCTTGCCTGGTTTAAAGGCACCTGCACCTTTCCAGTACAACGGAGTGCCTCCGGGAATACCAAAATCAATTCCTTTATGAAACGTTGAGGCGCCAGCAATTGGTGCAGGCCGTAGGCCAAACCCAGAAGTAATAGGAAACGATGGCTTAAAACCGTCTTGAGTTTGTTGATAAAGGGGAGTTTTTGCCTCTCCAACAACCAGATTCTGCAGGCCACTACGCCACGTACTGGGGTCAATGTATTGCCCACCTTTTTTAACACGAACATCAAGGTGAGGTCCGGTTGTTGGAAAGATATCCTCTCCGGGTTTTGCAATATAGCCAGTATGGATAAGGCCTGCCATGATTACTCGAAGTAATTAACAGACTCGATTTCTGTCATTTTTTGCGCTAACTCCATTGGAGAAGGAATAGATGAGCGCTTATTCTTTTGATATTCTAATAGGAAACTTAAAGGATCACTACTTGCTGTTGAAGAGGTCTTAGTTCCATCGGTAATAATGATGTTAATGTTTGGCATTCCTGCCTGTTGCAACTGCTGTTGCTGTTGTTGAGATTGCTGGCTAGTAATACTTCCTGTCCCGGATTTTTGTTTTTGTTGCTCGTAGTATTGATACAGGTCACCGAGTTTTTTAGAAGGTTGCCCGTAGTAGCTTCCTCCACTAGATGTTGGCAATGCAGCCCACTCTGGAGCAAGCTTGTTAAGAACAGTTCCAAATTTTTCTCCTTTTAGGAAGGGGTCTAATGCGCCTCGCTTTTTATCAATCAAATAAAGAGCAGCAAGGTCTTGGGATTTAGGACTAAAATCAGGTAAACCTAAGGCTTTGGCTGTACCTTGCCATGTCCCAGGCATAAACTGATAAGCGCCAGCAGCAGCACTGTTGTAACCACCACTGCTGATTACTTTATCAGGATGACGCCAGCCTTTTGATGTGTCAAATTTACCGCCACCAAACATGGTTTGGTAGCCAGCTTCTCCTGGTGTACCCTCTGCATAACGGATAGTGTTGAGCAGAGCGCGTACTTGAGGACGTTGAAGCAGTTCTTCGTAGCGTTGGCGCAGATCCGACATGGGCTTACCGGTAGTTGTACTCGAAGTAGAAGCGGGTACCGATTGCCACATCTGCGGGTCCGGGTAGAGCTTGGATAAACTCGGCACCTTCCCGCTCGAAGCGATAACGGGCTTGCATAGGATTCCTATAGTTAGCCACGTATAAGTGCAGAGCTAAACGATCCGTTTCATACAGATAAATTTCCGTCCAGGTTTTAAGTGTTTCTTTGAAATCAGTCGTTGTGATAGTACGATCAACGTCACCAGCAATGTTTTCTAACCGATTACGTGGAACTGAATTATTATTCACACTACCTGTCATGTCAGTGCGCTTTTCCGCCTCATCGCATCGACCGACTTGTTCGACTAATTTCGCGTACCAGAATGAATCCGGTACATTGTTCAAAGCTTCCTCAAGCCTAGCAAGATCACCAGCTGGAATAGACGTGGTGTTATATCCTAGGTGCCAGCGGATCTTTGACTTGAGGAAGTTATCAAGTTGCATTATTCAACTCGAATAAGATTTTCTTTGATAATTTCATCCCAATCAACACGCTTGATAGCTTTAAGTTGATCTAAACGGACGAACTTTTCGCCGGGCATCGAGGTTTGTAAATCCTTAATATCCCGTGCTGTTTTCAATCCTACTCCAGGTAAATGGTCTGCAATCTGTCTGGCACTCGCAGTATTAAGGTTAATGCGAGTATCCAGTGGGAAAGTTTCTTTATTGGTGGGAATAGGAGGATTAACGCCTTCTTCTTTTAGCTGCTCAGTTAGGCGTTCTTCCGTCCGATCCTTTTCATTAGTAGCACCGATGTGGGGAACCAGATCATCGCGTTCGATGTACAAGACTTCATCCTGCGCATCAATACACATCATGATCCCGTCACCGTGGTGAGAAATCATTTCAACGAGTTGACCAGTTGGTTTGTATTGGTAGAGCATTCAAAAAGAACAATAACTACCAATACAATACCAACCTCAACTCAGCTAATCAATACAGATCAGCTATCGGTGCCACCCACCTGAGAAGCAAAATCAATGAACTCATTGATATCTTCCCAAGCCACAGCAGCAGCGGGGCGCAGGTAGTTCACGCGGCAGATAATGTAGCCAGCTTTGCCAGCATCTTTATCAGTCGAGCTGATGAACACACCGTCACCATCCACGGTGGTGGAGGTCACGCCGTTCACGTTAAACACCTTGAAGGTGGTGTCCGAAGTGACCTTGTAGAACATCGAGTTGGCAAGGTCAGCCGCCACGATGCCTGCAGTGGTCACGCCAGTGGTGAAAGGCAGGTCAGCAACAGTGGTGTCGCTTAGACCCTGAGCAAACAGGGAGCTGGTAGCGGACACAATAGAGCTAGCAGCAGCCAGACCATTGGCCTGAGTTGCAGGAACACCAAACGGAGAACCAGCGTTGTTAGGACCAAGCAGCAGACCCTCAGTGCTGGTGCCACCAATGTCGGCGGTAACAGGAGAGGCAGGAAAACCAGCCAGTCCACCAGCGGGCAGGTCCTGAGCCACAGCGATAGAGGCGCCGTAGACATAAGCGGGACGTGCAGACGATGCACTCACCACAAGGGAAGTACGGTTGTCACGCACGCGATCATCGGGACGACGATCAGGAGAAGGAACAACAATATCAAAGCTCTTGTAGCTAGCTTTGTCTGCGGCAAGGTTATCAATCTTGACGTAGCCAATCAGCTCAAAAGCTTCGACGCCAGGCCAGCCATACACACCTTCGGTGTTGTAGGAGGAAAGACGGTTGATTTGGTTACCGGGCTGGAGAATAGAACCAGCATTAGTCTTGTAAGCAGCCATTGTTAATTACCTCCTTCCTCAAACGATGGTGAAGGCAGTGGTCACGAAGTCCTTGTTCAGGTTCGCAAAACCGGCGTACAGTTGCCAAATCAGAATGATAAAGCGGCTGAAATCGTCGTTATTGTTGATAAGAACCTGAGCATTAGGACCACCGATACCCACGCCCACTGCCTGAGGACCGAAGAACAGTGCAGGAGGAGTGTCGTGAGAAACAGCACCAGCGCCGTCACCGATGTCAACGGTGATGGTCTTGGAGGGGAAGTTAGTGGATTCGAAGAAACGCACGCCTTCAAACACAAAGCCGGAAGGCATCGTTGGCTCGCCACCAACAAATTGAGCTTGACCGTACTGACCACCGCCATAGATGGCAGCGTTGGGGTTCATGCCGCTCATCAGCGGGTTACCAGCGGCAAAGCCAGGGTAACGAGCCACTTCACGGAAGCCCTGATCAGCACGCAGATCCTTCATGAAGGAGGGATCAGCAATACAGCGGTAGTAGCCATCAGCAAAGACGGGGACGTTACGCTTGCGGAGGCTTTTCACCACTTCAAGCAGGTCAGTCTTCACGTTGAACTTATAACGCTCAGAGGCATACTCAGTAGCGGTATAAGCGGTCAGCGTGGTAGCGCTAGTCTTAGCTTTGTTATTGGGGTAGTAGTAACCACCTTGCGTGTCGGAGGACTGACCACGGGACTCGGACTTGAACAGTTCGTCCAGGAACACACGGTCGCGCCAGCGGCGATAGTCATCCAGCAGGGTCAGCGAACCAATGGACTGGTGGAACATGTTGAGGTTCCCGGTGTCCAGCAGCAGACGCTGAGCGGTCATCAGAGTCTCACGAGCAATTTTAAAGGTGCTCGGGAGGTTAGAGTTGTTCGGATCAGCAGGACCAGTGTACTCACGCAGAGACACCAGCACCTTATCCTTAACAATGGACCGGCTGTTAGCAGTACCAATGGTTTGATCCTGGGTACGCTCACGGTTGCTCTTGGTACCAGGGTTACCCCAGAAGCGGTACCGGTCTAATTGAACCGTTTGGCCGGGCTGTTTTGTGAAGTCGTGGACAACTACAGGCTCACAAGCCATTTCCACGATATAAGCTGGGTGGGGACGGTACAGCTCCGCGCCCAACAGCTTGGGAAAGTCGTTATCAATAAACATGTTGGTTATTCAGCGTAGATTTAGCTGACACCGGAGATCCAGAAAGATCCCTGACTTGTGGCAAAGAGCCACGGTAAATCTGGGAACTTCTGCCCCATTAATAAAATTATAGCAATACTTACTTATTGGGTTTATTAATTTTGCCCCATTTGTTCTGCAAAAGAACGTAAAAACCTACCTGCAGCTATACCACCAAGGGCAGCAACAGCTGGAGATATTACATAACCTGCAGCTTGGAAAGTACCAGGCGCAGCTGAAACAGGATAACCAGTTTCATTTAAGAGTTTAGTTCCACGACGACTGGCTTCAATCTCGGAGATAATGCGTCCACTGTTATTGAGATAGTTCATCCCCAGTGCAAGTGATGCCGCACGACGTGCAGATGGAACAGTAGCACTTACACCAATTGTTGCTAATCCCATGACGTTAGGATTGACGCCACCGTAAGTATGACGTTGAATCCACTGAAGTGGGCCACCTCCTTCATCAATAGCTTGATGCCCTAGTTCATGACCAAGAGTAAACTTACTTGCTTTGCCAATGTTTAAAGAAATAGAGTTTTTACCACCACGTGAATAACTTATTCCTGATGAATAAGCATTAGCAGTAATTTCTGGATCTAGTCCTGTTTGTTTGGTATATTCTTCAACAATTTTATTTAGTGCTGGTTGTTCAAACGCAGAACCAGTCTCCTGCATTCCACGTTGTTGATATTGTTTAACAGATTGACGTTGCAAAGCATTTGCACCGGCCATGCCAGCTAGTGCAATGCCGCCTTGTAATGCCGTTCTAGCAGCTTGATTCACTCTGGATCAAAGTAAGGTTCAACATCTTGGTAACCTGCAGAGCGGTTCCAATAGTTGTAATTATTAGGGGGCAGTGGACCAATCCGTTCATATGGGTTGTAGTCCATCGGTTGCAATGTTGGCATCTCGGAGCGAATCTCAGGAATCAATTGCTCTGTATAAGCTTTTAATTGTTGCTTTGCTTTATCTGCTTTAGACATCAGGATTCAGCCTCAGGTCCATTATTGTAAACAGCTTCTGGTCCCATCGCTGCACGTAGTAAACGTTGACGTTCTTGCGCAGTTTTCATGTCATAAGACAAACGCATCTGTTGCATTCCTAATGGAGAACCTGGTTGATTCAGCGCAATGTAACTTGTTTGTAAATTTGCAGGCATTGTATTACCACCCATGCGACCTGGTTCAGCTGGGACACGACCACGGGGATTGGTTGCTTGGAAACCAATCAACGCATTAATACCTGCATTTGCACCCATACCACCAACAAAAGCACCGGTCATAGCAGCACCAACAGCTGCAAGACCTATGTCACGTTTTTTAATAGCACCTGGTTTTCCAGCAGAAGCACCAAATTGTTGAGCTTGGCTACCCATATTCTGAAGAAAATTACCTACCTTCTGACCAATACCACTACTAGCAGATTCTGCAGCTCGCATCCCTGCTTGTGCAACTTGTGCACCCTTTTGTTCAATGCCACGTGCAATACCACCACCTAAATAAGCAGCTGCAGTACGTGCAGATTCTGGAAGCATTGCCATATCTTTACAATAAAAAAGGGGCAGTAATCACTACCCCTTATTCTAAACTCAATTGTTTTTAAAGATCAGTCCATTACCAGGAGTTTCTGGCGGAACACACCTGGGTTGCGCTGGGCCTGTGATAGGTAACGCCAAGCATTAGCAGGATCACGTTCGGCTACATTGCCAAAGTTATCCCAGAAGTTTTGGGAGTCCATATCGAATTGAGGGCTCGGAGGAACCGGCATATTGGCCCGCTCCAGGGATGGGGTGTAATACTCAGGCTCTGCATAAGCTTCTTGATACCCATATGCAGGTTGTTCTTCCTGCACAGGATAAGGACCGTTCTCACCAAAGAACTCACAGGTGTAATCAGCCAGTACGTCAGGATCAGTCAAGATCTTTTCGTAGGCTTGATGTTCCTGAGCTAATTCTTCCAACAGTTGAACAGCTTCCGTTAGTTGCTCATAACGAGCAATCAGAGCATCTTCAACGGTGCACGCATAATCATTCAGTACTGCGGGAGCATCAGCACCGAAGTGATCAATAACCTCAAGACTTTGAGGACTTACCCCGTTTGCGAGGAGCTGCTGCGTTGTTATTTCCTGCGATGTTTGGGAATAACTGGGCGAGTAACCCTGGCTGGACGGATAAATCGGGGCTGCCAAACTGTTGTTGAACAGCCCGGTCTGTTGGGAACTGAAGCTGGCCGGGTCGATTCCTTGTGTCGGTGCGGACTGTTGACCCTGGAACGGGAATTGAACTGGTGAACTCAGGAGCGACACCACCCGGTTGAACGCTTCCTTGTACGGGTTCTCCGCTGAAGGTTGGGACGGCTGGTACGACTGGATAGGGGCGTAAGGTGCCGCCGAGATCTGCGCCTGCATCTGGGGCGCTGGGGCTTGGGCCGGCTGGTAAGGCGCCACCCATTGGCTGTTGGTTGCTACCGGTGCCTGCGCTGCCGTCTGTTGTGCCACCGGCGCCGCGTAGCTGCTCGGCGGGGTCGAATACTGTTGGGGTACCGATTGGATCGGCGCTGCGGTATCGGCCTGCATAAGTTACCTCTTTCTGGAGACTTTCGAGTGTTCTGTAAAGGAATGGCGTCAGATCAAGACGCGGATCAGCTGCCAGGGGTAGATCTGGACGCTGGGGGTGAGGAGTACGCATCTCTTGATTAATGAGATCAAGGAATGATGCATATGCTCGTTGCACTTGGCCGACCATCCGGAACGGATAACCAGAGAGCATTTCTGCTACCTCGTCATCAGTTTTGGATGGGAACAAGTACTTAAGTGCCTCAATACTATCAACACCCAATTCTTGTAAGTTACGGGTAAAGATAGATTGATTAACTTTGTCCTGTGGCGTGTCTTCATAGACAGGACCCATCCAGCGCCAAAGCACTGTGCGGTCACCGTCAGGAGCAAGACCAATGACACCATTAGGAATCTCTTTAGTTTCAAAAGCTTTGTTTAAAGCTTTATCCAACCCTTTCTCATACTTCTCTTTTGCTTTACGGTGCTTTTCTAATGTTTCTTCATCTGCATTCTCAGGCAATATTGGATATGTTAACCCAGATGCAACTGCTAATGATTTACGGAAGAGTTGTTCTTCCTGATAGATCATCAGCTCAAAGCAACGGCAAATGCCATAGGTATAAAGCTGCAGACATTTTTTCTTTGCCGTGGCGCTAACACGTCCGTAAGCTGACTTAATTTCAGTAGCGGTAACGTTAGTAATAGACAGGTCATCAATACCACCAAGCGCCAAACGGATTTCAGAACGCAGCTGATCCACATAGCGAGACTGGTCTGTACTGATGGCGTTGGGTGTAATGAAACCAACGCGATCTGTTGGCTCCAGGTTGGCAATCACCCGTGGGACGCGTAGGCCGCCACCAGGCAATCCGATGTAACCAGCTTGCTTGCGTTCTGTTGGATCTTGTTTAAAGGTCGAGCTAGAGAGGGAGAACTCAGATTGGAACCCTGATTGGCTTGCAATACTGGGACGCTGTACTCCACCGTCTTGTGACGATTCAACAATATCGTGCTTGGGACGGGAAGACAGCAGTGTGGGATTACCAAAGAACGACAGGTTGGCCCTGATGTTCTTGACCATCTCATCGTGAGCAATGATTTGGTTAGCTAACCATTCAAATTCACCGCTACCATCGGTGCCAAAAGCATCTGGATTATTGAGAACTTCTACGCACGGAATAAAGCCAAGGGTATTTTCAAGTACCTTGTTATCGTTGAAATTAAGTGCTGTCTCTAGGGAATCAAATGTGAGTTCTTGTTCACTGTGGAGTTCATGAATCTCACTTGGCGTGATTCGTAACCGCACATAACGCTTATCTGTAACAAGACCTACGCCACCAAATCCACGACTGGATTTAACCTTGTAAGCATAGATAATAATGACTTCTTCTAAATCACCGTCTGGTGAGTAATAGGTGCGGTAAGCATCTTTATCAAACCAATACAAACGATAGGTTTTCTTTGTTGGTCTGATATAAAACAGTCCTTTACCATACGATAAAAACCGGTCCCAAATAGAATCTAAGCGTGCATCTAAACGATTGAACTTGATAACTTGTTGGATAAAATCAAAACGTTGCGTTCCAAAGTTATCTTGGTTGGGATAGAACTCGACGCCCTGCCGAATCCCAAACATTTTCATTTGGGAGAGGTGGGCATTGATGAGCATCGTGTCTGCTGTGCCCGTGGACTCACGGTTCACAACAGCTTTGAGCATTCCTTCTAAAACGGATTGGCCCTGAGTGCTCATAGTGGAAAAAAATTAATTAGTTGTCTTCGATCTCGTAACCAGTTTGCAGGCGCCGTAAGGTAATTACGTCATCCTCTACCTCAATATCAAACTCAGTTCCTGGTTGAAGTGCCATGTCGTGACACAGCTCATCAGGTAAAGGAATGATAGCTGAACCGTAAGCATCTTGCTCAAGTTCAACAACAAAGTAACCGGTGCTCATTTGGACGTAGTATCAGTCTAATTCCGACAATACTCTAACCTTAATATTCCAACTCCAACTTGCCCCGTGTCATCAGGCCATTACAGAGCCAGACCATAGCATCGACACAATCATCGTGAGAGCTAACGCCAAAGTTAATGATCTCATCATGGAGCGCTTGGAACTTGCGGTACTTGTTGAAGAAGATCTTGCGTTGCTCAAACAGGCCCATAATGCCCCTAAAGCGTGCAAGTTTGTCACCACGGAATCCTTTGACTGGGTGCCAGATCATGTTGTAGAGGCCGTGCTCACCTAAACAGATACGCTTGAAGTCTGCCTCCAGGGATGCTTGATAGGCTACAGCTTCTGACCAAATATCAACATTAGAGCCAGTGGGAAAATATTTTTCACCCTCTTTATAAACAATTCCCCATTCATACATCATCTCCATCATGGCTTCTAACTTCTCCAAGTTACCCATCAATCGGAGGCGCTTGGTATCAATGATGTAGATCTTGTCCCCAACTCTACCGCCTAGTACAAACACACTATAGTCATTGCGTTCGCGGACGCCAGCTGAAAGGTCAACGCCAACACCTAATGTGTCAAACTCAGTTGGAATCTTGCTTTTGATCAACAGCTCAGGAGAAACCGACAGCTCACTGGTTTGAATGATCTGGTTTTGATACTGGAAACTAAAACTGATAGGAGCCTGGCGTTTACGATCTTGTAGGTATTCCAGTGACCACATCTCAGGCCAGTAAGATTTATCGTCGCCATTCTCATCAATTGTGATAGCAGATTGAACAATCTGCACCCAATCATTAGCTGGTATAAAGGTTGTGTTGTGAATATCATCATGACGGAATCGAGTACCCAAGCAAATAGCCCGAGCACCTTCAAACATAGTGGGAACAATAACTGAGTTCCAATTATCTTCCATGGCTGCACGAATATCTTTGTTCTTAATATCGTCTGCGCTCTTAATGGCGTCATCAATAATACAAAGGTGCGAACGTTTTGAGGTTACAGCACCTTTCAAACCTGCGCAACAAACACTAAACTCTTCTTCACCAGTTGATCTAATACCTGCAAACTTCCAATCAATACTCCAGTATTCGTTAGAGTTAATCCCTTTGGCAATCTTAACCATTGGGAAGATTTCTTTATAGTGTTTATTCTCCTCAATAATGCGTTTAATGGCTGCACTTTTAGGACGTGCAACATCCACGGTATAAGAAATATAAAGAATCTTTAGCGGTTTTTTGTTCATTGCATGAACGCCAATTGACCATGCTGTAAATAAACCAAGAACTGTAGATTTTGCTGAGCCCCGTGGCGCCAGGATGTCTACGTTGGGACCAGCAATCCCGATCAAACACTCAGAGTCATCACCTGTGCACAGATTCTCATGCCATAAATGCATGTGATTAGCAGGCGGTTTTTCACCAACCACATCACAGAAGTAAGAAAAGTCAACACGTGCCCGTTCAACATCAATATCACTGGTCTTCCTAACTATCTGTTGTTTGGCACCAGCGCGAGCAGTCCGCCGGTAAACAGCGTAAAGGGATGTGTTTGCCATCCCCTTACCCTAACTCCCTACACTCAAGATTCTTCCGCCAGAATTTTGGTCCACACTGCCATCACAGCATCTTGGAGCGGACCTTCAATGGGATCATCTTTAAAGATCAGAACAATCTCACGCAATGCCCGATCAGCACCAGCAAGGATTAAACCTTGTTTATCGCCAACGTAGCGTTCATCTTGAATCTGTTTGATAGCACCACGCAGTTCTTTCTGGAGCATGGCAATACGGGCAGTGCCATTATCCTGTTTAACCATTCCCAGATCAATGGCCTGACGCAGTTTCTCTACGTCTTCCCTCATGCTGCCTACTTCAATCTCCAGGATTTGTTGGAGATTGGTTTTTTTAAATGTAGATTGTTGCCATTCATCACAATCCACAATGCTGCCTGTATACCCAAGGAAGCGGGCATATAGGTACATCTGAATCGGAGAACTATGTTTTTTACAGAAGGTAAGAAATGCTTCTTTCTCGTTAGGAGCTAAAGTTTCTAGCCAGTCAATCATACACGGAATGCAGCACGTGCTTGACTGTAATCCTTCTCTTCCTTATAACGGCGATAGAGTTCCTGTTGTAATTCAGTTTCGCGTTGTTCACGAGCCTGGCGACCAATAGTTTCGCGGGTTTCAATTCCACGGGTTTGTTCTAAGCCAGTTTCACCAGCAAAGCGCTCTCGCTGCGTCGCTCGTTCTTCAGTGCCAGTTAAACCAATCTGGCGCTCTTGGCCAGCAAGCAATTCACGTTGCGTTGAACGTTGTTCACGTCCGGTTGTTTCAATACCTAAACGTTCTTGCTCACCGCGCGCAACAGCAGTTAAACGTTCTTCTGTGCCAGTTAAACCAATCTGACGTTCTGCACTTTCAGATGCAACTCGTTGCGTTTCAATCTGACCACGCGCAGACTCAGTTGCTGCAAAACGTGTGGCGCCAGCAGACTGTTCAGCAGCATACTTAGTTGCATCTGCTTGTGCTTGAACACCTTGCAGATTGAACTCAGCAAGACGTTCATTTCCTGTATTTTCTAAGAACTGCTCATCAAGTCTGTACTGGCCTTCTAGTTCATTGAATGTTTCTGCTTGGCCTGCGCCAATCATATCGAAAATAGTATCAGCAATACCTTGAATATCCCCAAGATCGACAAAAGTACCAGCCTTCGTTTTAGTTATACCGGGTCCTTCTTTTTTATCTTTATCTTTTTCTTTTTTATCTTTATCTTTATCTTTTTCTTTTTTATCTTTATCTTTTTCTTTTTTATCTTTATCTTTTCCTTTCCCGG
>Ga0194115_10005051_pt1 | contig 13878 bp, 16 predicted proteins | sample TA2MahsurfametaG_3_FD_148656 | JGI IMG/M metagenome (GOLD analysis project Ga0194115, IMG submission 148656) | Freshwater microbial communities from Lake Tanganyika, Tanzania - TA2015002 Mahale S4 surface | ecosystem: Environmental > Aquatic > Freshwater > Lake | place: Tanzania: Lake...
CATATCAATATGTTCTGGATGAATGCTAGATCCAAGTTCTGTTCTATAGAGAAGAAGAGGAATGGAATAAGTATTACCTGAATTATAAATCAAATCATCCGCAACTGGACGTGGTTTAACACCATTGTCAAGTTTATATTTGTCTCCTCTCACATGATGCTTTAAGAGTTTCTCTGCATGATGACGATTAATCAAATAGCAAGCCGTTGAAAAATCATTTACAAATCTCTTATGAAGTTTGACATGAATATCTCCTGTGCAAATAATGGCGATTTGTACGATATCCCAATCATATGGAATATTTGCATAAAAATCCTGCCACGTAAAATTCCAATACCTAACCAAGTCTAAACTGCAATCATCCTCCATCATAATTGCATAGGGACTGTCCGAAGTTTCATACCAATGTTTAATCGCTTTAAGATGTGATGTAATACAACCAATCTCACCAGAACTCATCATTTCTGGATAACGACCTATAATGATATCGCTTAGATCATCTTCACGACCATCATAAGCAGAAATGCGTGTATAGTTTTCTACTTCCCAATATTTAAATTGAGATTCCATATATTGCTTACGCTCTGGTTGATCATCTAAATTTAGATAATATACTGGTCCAATATTTTTAAGTTTGTAAATTGATTTATTCTTATCCATTATTAGTCACCATTAATAATTCTAATACTATCACTATCAAAATGTTCGGTTGAAAACTCAAACAATTCAGTATCTTCTAAAGCATATATCCTATGCCTAAGTCCAATAGGAATATGAAATTTGTCTCCTTTCTTTAAGACTTTTCTCTGAGACAATTCAATATCGTCATCATTACTATAAAATAGTATAACCTTTCCGGACTGAATGTAAAAGGTTTCATCCTTTACTTTATGATAATGCCAAGAGCACTTTCTTCCTTTTGTAAAATAAAGAAGTTTTCCACAATACTTATCACAATTTACAATCCACTTTTCAAATCCCCATCCTTTGGAGACAAATTTAATTGAAGAAGTCATTAGAATTAATTCCCTTATCGTCTATGTAAAAATCACCGGAAGGTTTACCAAGTATCAGTTTGTGATATTTGCATCCCCATTTTTCTAATTGGTCTGCCGTAAGTGCGTAAAAGGTGCTCTCAGCAAGATCCGAATTATCATCAAATCTTCCCATACCTCTAGCAGTTATATATACTATAGTATGTCCTTCATCGTATAGTTTATTTATTTTTTCAATCCTATCAATCATAGGAACACTTTTGATGTAATCACCATCGTTGTATACACCATCAGGTTTATCACAAATGGTTCCATCAATATCAACTATGTACTTCAAGAATATCCTCCTTAGTAAGTATGTAAGATCCAATATGTTGAACTGATTTTGTTGCTAAATCTATACATTTGGGAATTGATTCTTCTAAACTTTTTGTCTTTAGATAGAAATAGCATAAAGATGCAAGAAAAATATCTCCTGCGCCTGTGACATCATAGACATCGACATGGGGTGCTTTGAAATGACTTCCTCTATACATGGCACCATCCTTTCCATATGTGACAATTATATCACTAGAATGTGGAAATATGGCATGTTCTGCTTCATATTGATTAATTTTTATGATAGAGTTTGTAAAAATACTAAGATCTTTTCTTTTACTATCAACAAAAATTGGACCGGGAAATGTTTCGCATATTTTTTTAATTGAATTAGTATCTACCAATCCTTTATTATAATCTGAAATTACAATAGCATCATAATCAGAGTCAACTTCTATTGGTTTTGGATCAACTCTTATTCCAATATCTTGTCTTAATAATTGGTTCATTGATTTTGTATCAATAAATCTTCTCTTAATAAGACATTCTGGATCATTGGTATGAAACTGACAATCAATTTCAAAGGAAAGGAGATTTAAAAAAACATTATGAGACATTCCTATTGATCTTTTAGTCTCTTTATAAGAAAGTATAGGTACTGGTGCTTCAGGACTTAACCTATCACATACGCCATAGATATACTCATCTATACAACTATCCCCTATCAATAATACTTTGAACGATTTTTGTTGTTGAGTATTCATCTATTCTGTCAAAAAATATAACTTTTGATGTGTGATATGATCCTATTACAGATTTGTCTTTCCAATCTGATCCTACAACCATTATATCAGGTTTTAAAATTTTTACAAGATTTTCTAAGGACTTGTCATTAGAAAATGACAATACAAAATCAACTGATTTTAAATTCTCCAATATGAACATTCTTTCTTTAAGTGAATTGACAGGTCTAGATGAACCCTTTTTTTCCCTAACTCTTTCGTCACTATCAATGGCGACGTAAAGATAATCACCCAAACTCTTGGCATAATTCAACAAAGAAAGATGCCCTCGATGGAGGACATCAAATGTTCCGTTTACAAATACTTTAGTCACGTAATTTTATTATACCAATACTTTAAAAGATCATCTAGTGTTTTTTCAATATCATATTCTTCTTTAAATCCTGTCATTTCAACAAGATTAGTAGAATCTCCATGTTGATAATAAATTTCATGTGGTCTCCAGAATGGTTTGTGAACTTTTTGTTCTACATGATCAAGACCAGACAGTTCAATTAGTTTGTCAGTAAAAAATTGCATCTTACGAGGAGTGTCTCCACAGATATTAAAAACGTGATTAATTACTGAAGGATTAATCATCGCAAGATAATAAGCACGAACAGTGTCTCTGACATCCATCACAACTCTAGTGGTGCTAAGATTGCCAACCAAAAGAACCTTATCCTGCATACCTCTCATCATTCTAGCAATTTGATATGCATCAGATGAAATTGAAAAAATTCTTCCTCTACGAGGTCCTGTGTGAGAAAATGCTCTAGTAATAAATCCTTTCAAAAATCCATTATTGAATCTTTCTTGCAAGTAAACGTCAGTTGCTGCTTTAGATGCTCCATATGGATTAGAGGGTACGATATGATCTTCCCAATGAATTTTGCGTCCATCTTGTCCAACATTTCCATAAACTTCTGAGGTAGAGCAAAACATTACTTTACACTCTGGTTGATGATCTTGAATTACTTGAATAAGATTCGCACTACCGATAACATTGGTCTCCATTGTCCCAATAGGATCAATAAAACTAGTTGGAGGATGAGATTGTGCAGCAAGATGGAACACACCATCAAATTTGTTTTCTTCAAAGACTTTTCGCATCGAGCGATAATTTGTTAAGTCTGCATAAAGAAAAGTAATAGAGTTATATACCTCATCAGAAACCACATCACGAATGTCACTTTCCATTCCATTCGTGCGACGAATTAATCCATAAACTTGATGACCTTCACTATGAAGAAGATTTGCAAGATGCGGACCTGCAAATCCAGTAATTCCTGTAATTAAAAATTTCATATTAGTATTTTAAGTATTCAATATTATCGAAAAGGAAAAGACCACGCTCTCTATGAATATTATACCATTCATCTGGCATTATGCAAATACTCTTAAGATCAGGAGAATATTCTTTAATAGCAGAACTTAAATGACTGGCGCCGCTACTTAGAGAAATAAATCCATAAGCAGAAGATATCAAATCGCAATATCTAAAAATGTTTTCAATTTCAATATACCCATCAAATCCAACATCATATACATTATGTTTACCATCAGAAACTTTATTTTTAAAATAAACGGATAAAAATTTTCTATCAGGATAATCGTTTTTTAATTTTTCAAAAATATTTTTAAGTTGTCCCTTATTATAATCAATACTAATACAAGAAAAATCTACAATGAAAACATCTCTCATGTCTTTGTGATTTTCTGGTTCATAATAAATTTTTGGATGAGTATTAACTGGGTCAAGTCCGTGAAGTTTTTCCCAATTTAAAATTGTATTGCCTGTCAAATTTGAGTATTCAATTTCTGGAGTATCTCCCGCATTCCATGTTCCTGATGCTTTCCCTTCGACATAAGGATTTTTCCCCCAAACTAAATCATAAATTTCAGAATTCCTAAATGGAGCATCTTCTAAAATATATGTTTTTCTACCTTGTTGTTTTGAAAATTGTTCAGGTAAAGTTGAAAATTGTAAACTATCTCCAAGTCCACCATGATATGCTTTTAAAAAAATGTCAGTCATAAAATCCAAACTATTTGATATCCTTCATAAACAAGAGTTGCTCCAATTTCATCCATAAAATCTTTCACATAGTTCCCTTTACCAATTTGACCACCAGTAAAGAAAGCATCATGATCATCAACAGCGACTATAGATCCACTCTTTAATTTATCTATCGAAGCACATAGTTCTTTTACATGATGAAGTTGAGATGGGTGTGGATTATCTCTTTCAATATCATACGAATCCAAATACAAGAAATCAATTTTTCTTTTTTTGGGTAAGTTCCACAAAAATTTTACAGAGTCTGAACAAAAAACTTTTGTCTTATTAGAAACAAGACTAGCACAATGATCTACATTTGCTTGAGATATATCTACCGAATTTACCTCTCCATCATAATGATTTACAAACTGATCAAAAATATAGGTTGAAGCCCCATCATCACCAAATGCAAGATGTCCATGATCTGCCCTTGTTGTACCTGTTTCTACGATATAAAAAGTTTTATCTTCTTTCTGTTCTAATAATTGAAATATTGTTAAAAAACTATCAGCACGATTGCGTACAGGATTATTACCTGCAGGAGATATCATTTTTTGGTAGAATTGATTTTTAAAAACTTCAGAAAATTTCATATTACCATCCAGTTATCTGGATATAAATCTTTTGTATTCTTGTCCACATTATTAGGACCAAACCATTTAGATGGAGCAATAACCTGTTCGCTATTAGATAACCACGCTCCCCACCAACTAAATGTACTATTTGCAATTATATGGTATTTGCAAAGAGACATCAAGCACATATCAATATAACTACTGTTCTTTTCGGAAATCAAAAAACGATCACCAACAAATAATTCTTGAGAACTGCACCATTCAGGATCATCGGAAAAGACAATAACCTGTAGATTATTATCAAAATGACTCATTGCTTTTTCATAATAATCTAATCCAAGATTATTATGATTTCCAGAATTGATAAGAAAATCTCCTCTCCGAATATGAATTGCTAGAGGACTTTCAATATTTTCCATAATTTCTTTACAAGGTTCAAGAATATTTTCCTTGAAAGTAAAGTCTTCTTTTATTTGACTTTCAATTGTAGAAAACCACTTTTCGGATTGAAAGAATCCATATAAAGAAACTTCATTAGAGCACAAATTATATAAGTCTTCATCAAAATGAAATTGTTTTTCAATGACTAAAGGAGCATGTCCTTGATCCAAGGAAAAAATATTATTTGATTTTACACCATAAAGTTCAAAGCAATCAAACAATTCAATTCTTAATTTATTACCAAGGGAATCGACAACAACTTCATTATGATTCGGTATGCACCATTCATAATTTCTATTCGCAGCGATACCTCTTAAAGCTGCATATTGAAACATCTGATTACCAAGTTGTCCCAATTTACCCAGATGATTGAATGCTAACATTTTAAATTCTTTCCCTCAAATAACTTTGATTTAGATAATAGTCCCTTAAAGTATTTCCATCCTGTCTTCTAATCCACTGCCACAATTCATGATTATCTTGATACTTTGGATTATGATAATGTGAATTATGAGTTCTTTCATGTTCGAAGTGATAGATATAACTCAAAACCCTTTGTATTCTATAACCAAAAAGACTAAAGCGAAAATAAAATTCAGAGTCTTCTTCCCCCCAAGACATAAAATTTTCATTCCACAATCCACCTGATATTACTACTTTTTTTGAATAAAATTGAGTCCATCCAATACTAGATGCTTGCAACTTACAACTATTCGCCAATTTAGAAATATCAAAAGACTTAATAAAATCTTCAAATAAATTTTGAGAATAGTCAACTTGATATTGAAAAGCTCCTGCACCATAAGGATATACAATATCTGCTTCATCATTAACGATCAAATCATATGCTGACTGATGACTTTTCTTAGGATATACAACATCAACATCATGACTACAAATTATATCAGTATCTGCATTTAGAATTGAATCATTAAGAATTTTTGTTTTATGAAAAATTGAATTATCACTTTTTTCAAATATGTGGATAAGATTATCCACTGATACAATTTCTTTAATTTTGGGCAATGCTTTTTGAGAAAAAACAGACTCAGAATCTACCTCACTTACTAGTACTTTAGAATCTGGAAAGTTGTGCAACAAATAAGAAACTGAAGTAATTACATTTTTGAGTCTATCATTAGACTCTATTTTAGTTGGAAGAATGTATGTTAAATTCATTTTAATACTCGGTTTTGATCGTGGTTTTCTCCAAGGAGAATATCCTGATGCCTTTCAAAAACAATTCTGGTATTTTTGTGGTGAGCTTTTAACAACCACGATGCAGGATTTCTTCCGTCTGGGCGAGTACTCCCCCAAGTATTATCAGATTCGTAATCAATCCAATAAGCACCTACAACTTTACCAAGTTCTTTAAAAGCCCTATAACAAAGATCTGCATCATCTTGATCCTGTGGGGAGAACACTTCATCAAAATAATTTAGTTTTATTAGATCAGCATGATCTAACATTAAAGGACCTCGGCAGACATTATTTCTTACAGCAAAAATATTTCTACTTAAACCTTCATCTCTGTTTGTATGAGATTCATAACCAAATATATCACTCCAACAGTTATCAATTTTTAAATCATCATCTTTATTCATTCTCAAATGAATACTATTTTGATTTATTCTATAGTTAAAAGCAGAACGAGAAGTAACCCCAAAAACATCAATAAATTCATCGAATGGTTTTTCAAGTCTCTGGTTCCACCCAGATTCTTTAACCACCATATCATCTTGAACGACAATTACTTTATCTCCCTCACATTCTTTTAGTCCAGCATTATTTGCTTTGGTTTCAAAAACATCTGGAGTATAAACTGTCTTTGTTTTTATAGTTGAATTTGATTGAATAAAGTTCTGCCATATATTTTCAGATTCGTCAGAACACCCATCAAGAACAACAACCAATTCGTAACTGCCAATAGTATTTTCTTTAATACCGTTAAGTACATTTGGAAGCAACCACCCTTTATTATGAACTGTCAATACTATGCTATGCATCCACTCTCTCCCCAATTATAAACGCCATTAGAATACTCCACACCATCTTTATGCTCCAAAACATTCCAATGAATATAATACCGAACACCAGTATGACCCATAACACATGGAAGATCATATTTCAATTGCAAGTTTGTTATAATGCTTTGATCGTGCCTGTGATCTACAAACCCATCAAAATTTTTCAATCCACATTGATTTGGAATATCAGTTACTGCTCTTTCATCACGACAATATTCTAACCATTCATTCAGAAAATCAATATTTTTTTGTGTCTTTCTAAATGCTAAGAATCCATCCTCAAGTTGAATAGAATTCCAATACTTTTCTTCATCACAATTCATGTAATAAAAACAATCCCTTTTGGTAAACCACTTATTAACCCCAGTATGATTCTGAGAAACAAAGTACTGATCACAATCTTTCATATATTCAAGTATACATTCTCTAATTCCATTCACCGGAATATCACCACAATCCATATAAACAACAATGTCGCCAAAATCAACATTATCTAAAGCTTTTAGAATAATGAAAGGCTTCCAAAGAGCATATCCTGATAACCTGTCTTTATCTAAAATAGATTTATTTTGAGTATAGAAATCTGTAGTTTCTAGCCACTCTCTAGTGAAAGTTTGAGTATAATCAAAGATTTGATTATCAATAACATGCTTAATCAAGAACTCTCTATGTTTCTGATAATTAGCATCGGAGTAATTAATATATGTAATTTTTGATTGAGAATTCATCCTTTTAATATAATAAGTCTGATTTTTATAATACTCAATGATATCATTCTTTGGCATGTTTTGAATTTTTTCCCATTCTGCATTATTACTTTGCATATATGGATTTGTAAAATAAGAGTTTGAGGTTCTTTTGTGCTCTAAATGATATACCTTGTCATTTATCCTAGAAACTTTATAACCTAAAGTATTAAATCGATAAAATCTTTCTACATCTTCTGGTGCATAAGAAACAAAGTTTTCATTTTCCAACCCACCGTCGATATATACTTTTCGATTAAAGAACTGGCAAAAACCATACTTAGCATCATAATCCTTTGACTTTGATTCTAGAATACTAAACGCAAAATCACCATTCAAAAAATCAGAGACTAATTTATCATCAGCAAAAACTTGCTTCTGATAGATTCCATCTCCATATGGATAGACTACATCAGAACTTCCATTGAGAATCGAATTATAAGCATTTACGTAAGATTGAATTGGAAGAAGAATATCACAATCATAATTAATAACAATTTCTGTAGATGATTGCAATATCATATCATTCAAAATTCTTTGTCGATGAAACTCTGGAGACTCTGAATATTCGAAGATATGTTTTAGATCAGTAATGTCTTCAGAAAATTCTTTAATCTGAGGAAGAACTTGTTCTAAAAATACTGATGAAGAATCAACTTCTTTTAATATAATATTTGTTTTAAAGTTAGATAGTAAAAAACAGAGTGAGGTAATTACATTCCTCACCCTATCATCAGTTTCAAGTCTGATTGGAATTATAAATGTGGATTTTGATAAATCAATTTTCATCTATGCGAATCCAGTTTTCGGGAATAATATCTGAAGTATCATTAAAAGATAGTTTAGGTCCAAACCAATTAGTTGGTGCTACAACTGTTTTATCCTTTGATTTTTGAAGCCATGCTCCCCACCACCCAAGACTACTTGGAGAAAGAATTGCACCATTACAAAGAGACATTAAACAAAGGTCAGTGTATGGAACTAAAGAATTTCTATATTGACCGTCACCCTCCTGGCATTTATGGGAGTATTTTTCCACACTATCATTCATTAGGAATCTATCATCTGAGAAAAATTCTTGTTTACTACACCATTCAATGTCATCAGAACAGACAAGAACATTAATACTGGGATCAAAATTCTCTAGTGCTTTTTTATAATAATCGAAACTCAAAATTGGGTGATAATCTTCTCTACCAACATTATCACCCCTTCGCACATGTAGAAAAATAACATTACCAACAGAAGAAATAAATTCTTGACATGGATTTAGAGTGTCATCGTTGAATTCAAAGTCTTCTCTAATCTCATTTTCAATATGAAGAAAATACTTTTCTGTCTGTAAGTAACCATCAACGTTTGTGTTATCTTCAATAGTGTTGAAGAGGTCCTCATCAAATGCAAAAGTACTTTCAGTTACATTTTTTATATCTGGATTATTTCTACATAGAGTTTCAAAACTATAGCAATCATTGATTGATACATTTTTGTTCACAAATCCAATATTATTTTCATCCAAATTTTTGAGTTTGAATGGGTGATGAATTCCATAGTTAGCAAGAGTCTGCTGATCGTCTGGGGGAATACACCAATCAAATCCACGATTAGCTGCTATCCCTCTAAGTGAAGCATATTGAAAAAGTTGATTCCCAAACCGACCATTTGTTCCTAGTCTATCGTATCCGATCATAAATTTACAATAAAAATTGGTTCTGTAATGTTATCTCTATTATCCACAAACTTCACTCTATCTTCATATTTTTCTGTTAAATAATCATACACTTCATTGAAGATACGACTATCGTTATGAATATAAACCGTATGACCAATATCAAGTAAATCAATACACAGTCTGTATTGTTGGCTCTCAGTTAAGATGTCAGTTCCTTTTTTATAAGTAATATAATCAAAGTAAAATGGATTTTTATTTTTGTTTATATTATTATAAAAATCGCAGACAAATTTGGCATGTTGATTATTAATCTCATCCGTGACTGTTCCTAGATTATACTCCAACCCTACATTTTTTGCAAACGCAGCAAATGCTCTATTATCTCTAGGAAGACATGGTCCACCATAACCCAATCCATAATTTAAATATTTTCTACCAATTCTACTATCAGTTCCAATCGCGGAGAGAACAGTAATAATTTCATCGCCACATCCAGATAAATGAAGAACGTCTCCTAACATATTTGCATAGCTGATTTTTGTAGTCAAATAGCAATTAACAGCAATTTTAGTTATTTCTGCTGCTGTTGTACTCATCGTACAAATAATTGCCCTTGAAGTTTGAATTTTTTGATACAAACTTTTAATGTCCGAAATGGTTTTTTCATCTGTTCTATTATTAGAGTCAACTCCTAAAAGAACCATATCAGCATTACGGAGATCATTTACGATAGATCCCTGAGCTATAAATTCTGGATTATAAAAGACTTTAATATTTCTAGGAAGTTGCTTTCTAAAATTATCACAGTCACCTGGATTTACAGTGCATCCTACAACAAAGTATTTTCTGTTGGTTATATTTTCTTCTTTAAAGTTTTCTACAATATTCCAAACAGAAGAAATATCATAAGAACCATCTTCAAGAGATGGAGTAGCAACTAGCGTGTAAATTAAATCACACTCTCGAATAACTTCCTCATTATCAGTAGTTGCTCTAAAGTTTTTTGCCAACTTTAAAAGATTTTGAACTTCCGGTTCGTTAGTTACAATCTTTCGATCATTAAGATCTCGAACATAATCTTCTCTGATATCAGAAACGAGAACATCATATCCAGCTTGTTCGCAAAGAAGAGCAAAGCAAATGCCAAGTCTCCCTGCTCCGATTACTCCAATTTTCATAGTTTAAATGTAGGTATTGGTTCCATTTTATGTTTATTTTGGGAATTAAATTTTTTAAGAATTTCCAGAGCAGGTCCTGTACCATACTCCATAGCATCTTCTAGTTCTGCATAAGAAGCACTAATTTGGTCTTCATCAGATCTACTATCTTCCCAAAGTCCATCAGTTGGGGGAGCATCAATAATACGTTGATCTACACCAAGATATTTTCCTAGTTCCCACACCTCAGTCTTATAAAGATCTGCGATGGGAGCAATATCAACTCCACCGTCACCATATTTAGTATAAAACCCTACACCATAATCTTCAACTTTATTCCCCGTTCCTACAACGATTCCACCAACAGATCCAGCAACCTGATACAAAGTCACCATACGAATACGAGACTTTGTATTTGCATTAGCAAGATTATTTAAAGTAAATTCCCCCTCACCAGTCCAGAAATCAAAAGATTTTATTAGTTGATCATAAACACTTGTTAGATCAATTCTAATCTTTGTCACATTGTCATAATGATCTTCAAGATAATTTGTATAATCATCTGACAAACAATCATTCTTAGAACTTGAATGTAATGGCATGGAAAGAACATAAGTTTGCAATCCAGTTTCTGCACAGAGAGTAGAAACTACTGCAGAATCAATACCACCGGATACACCAACAACAAATGATTTAATATTATATTCTACAACATAATCCCCTAACCATTTTGTAATTTTATTTTTAAGTTCTTCGTAATCTGTAATTCTATTCATGGCTTATTGCAAATTTGATTAATTGTATTTAAGAAGTTTTCAACAACACTATAGTATGTTCCTTTAGATTTTGCAAATAACTTTCCTTGCCTTTGCTTTTCTAAACGCGCTTCTTTATTATTCAAATAATACTCTACTTTTTGTTCTAGGTCAGTATAATCTGAAACATAAACTGCAATTCCATCTGTTGCTTCTACAGCCATTTTACAATCTGTCAAAACAACACAACCATAAGCAATTCCTTCAAATACCCTTTCTGTCGGTAAACCATTTTTGATATTGTCATCAGAATTAAATCCTAAACAAATTTTAGAACCTAAGAAAGCATTTCGAACACGTTCAGATTCTTCAAGGAATGGAGGCCAGTAATGAATAAAACAATTATATTTTTGTTCCAACTTACGCGACCACTCTTCCTTATATCTACACCCCGAAAACCCACAATCATATTCGTCCGTTCTTCGAGATAGAATATAATCTATATCATTAGGATTAATACTAGCGGCAAAGGGAAGTGAAACATAGTTTGAATAATTTACATAATCCCTAAAATGCTCTCCAAAGTACGAAAAATCAGGGTCTCTATAATATTCGCCAGTAAAAATATATTTTTTAAAAGGAAAATTTCTTTCTTTATAATGATTATTCAAAACGTTATGAAAAGTCCAAAAAATCCAGGTGGTTTTCTCAAACTTATTCGCCAAGTAATCAAAATAATCCATCCAATTAGAACTTCTCTGATCATAAAAATTATCACACATTAGAAATATCTGATCTTCAGAATCTTCAACTTCTTCAAAGTTTCTCAGATCATAAGTTTCGAGTCCATATAAAGAAAATCCATTTACAAATTTCATACTCATCAAGTAGTGAGTACCTTTTGTTGGGCACTCACTCGTGTTAACAAGGTATATTTTTTTCATCATCAAGAAGAAATTTTAGAATCTTTTTTTAGAATTTGATCTTTAATCCATGAATAAGTTTTAGAAATTCCTTCTTCAAGTGCTTGAGAATAATCCCAACCAAGTTTTTCACGAATAAGATCGTTGTTAGAATTGCGACCACGTACTCCAAGAGGAGCGTCTAGAATATGTTCTTTCTCTACATTTTTACCAGAGACTTTAGATGCAGTATTGACAAGTTCATCGATGGTCACCATCTCTTCAGAACCAATATTAACTGGTCCCATAAAATCACTATCCATCATTCTGCGGGTTGCTTCGATGCATTCATCGATATACAGGAAGGAACGAGTTTGTAGACCATCTCCCCACACTTCGATGGATCCACCTTCCTGAGGAAGGTAAGCAACTTTTCTACAGATTGCTGCAGGCGCTTTTTCTCTTCCACCTTCCCAAGTTCCTTCTGGTCCAAAGATATTATGATACCTAGCAACCCGAACAGGAATGCCGTAATTACGATTATAAGCGAAAAACAACCGCTCTGAGAACAATTTCTCCCAACCATATTCAGAATCTGGATTTGCAGGGTATGCCGAATCTTCACGGCAATCAGGGTTTTCGGGATCCAATTGATTGTGTTCTGGGTACATACAAGCAGAACTAGAGTAGAAAATCTTGGTTTTGTTTACACCTTTAAAGTCATTCAATTGTCGTTGAGATTCAAGAACGTTCAGATTAATACTTGCAGAGTTATGCATGATATCTGCATCATTTTCTCCAGTAAATACAAATCCCGCTCCACCCATATCAGCAGCAAACTGATAGATCTCATCAAAAGTATCAATATATTGAGATGCTACAAAGTGATAGAAATTGCCAAGATATCCTTTAAACTGAAGCACTCTTTTCACAAAATTAGCATCTCTCAGATCACCCTGAATAAACTCATTTGCTTCTGATTTAGAAAATTCTGGATACTTAAGATCTACACCACGGACCCAATAACCTTCGGATCGCAGTTTTTTTACCATGTGGCTTCCAATAAAACCACCAGCACCAAGAACAAGTGCTGTTTTCTTATAATCACTCATAAATTGATTTAAACTCTTTTTATATATCATACAAAAAAAGGAGGTTGTTGTCAACCTCCTAAGAAACTCAGGCTCGCCACTTGTTCTTTAACTGGAAACAAGAAACCAGGCGGGAGAGAGTCCCATCCGCACCACTTGCTCTTGAGAGAAGCAAGAAACTCATAATAGGGTCATACTTGACTCCACCACTTGGTTTTAAGAAACCAAAAAAAGTTGGGACAACTTTGATATCTCGGTAATACCAAAGAATGTGATTAGAAATAGCACATCCCAAAGTTTAAGTTTAATCGCAAAAGGAATACCAAGGAGTCCCCCGATAAACTTAATGACCAAA
>Ga0194115_10005055_pt1 | contig 13875 bp, 9 predicted proteins | sample TA2MahsurfametaG_3_FD_148656 | JGI IMG/M metagenome (GOLD analysis project Ga0194115, IMG submission 148656) | Freshwater microbial communities from Lake Tanganyika, Tanzania - TA2015002 Mahale S4 surface | ecosystem: Environmental > Aquatic > Freshwater > Lake | place: Tanzania: Lake Tanganyika...
CCCAACCCCAGAGGTTTTTATTTAAAATATCAATTGTTACATATGATTCAAAAGTATCATATAATAATTCAAAGTACTATGTAATTAATCATTTTATCATATTTGTATGATTTGGTTAACCAGTTACTCAACTACTAACATCAGCATCTTTTCGTTCTATTATCTTTATCTTTCCTCGTTCATCAAACCCTCCATACTCGATTTATAAATATCCTTAAGCATAGAAAGTTGTTTCAGCTCTTTTTCTTATTTCAACCTGATGTCAGCTTCAAACACCTTCTTCAATTATCTAATTTGCTCGTTGAACTGCTTGTAAATTCTTTCCTCGAATTATAGCCTCGATTTCTTTAAACAGTTCACTTATTCAATGATAGTCATCACTTTCTTCTACAGTTTTGTAATGTTTTCCAAGCTTTAATCAAGCTAGGTATTCAAATTGTCTAATTACTTCTTTTCGGCCTTAATCAGAGCCTATATCTTGAGATTCAATTTATTTTACCGATCTAGGAAGGTCTTAGTCATGCTACTCAAAATATTTTTCATGTTTCTTTATAATTTGTTCAGAGTTAGATTAAAAGTCTAGTCTAAATAAACTAAGGTTTACCTATTTTGAGTCGATTCTCATTCTAGGCTTTTATGGTTGAAGATAAATTACCTATGTTTTGACTAAGGCTCAACAGTTGAGTCTGATTAATACTGTCTGAATGCATTATTTCTTATTGAATCTGCCGCAAACCATTAGTCGGCTGACCTATAACTTAACCCTCCTCTTTAGATTTGAACTTGTGAATGTTGCCGATAGATCCTAGCCGACTCATAAGCTTGTTGGCCTTATCTTCGAAATCTGCTGCTCCAAACATTTAAAAATATATAATACAGTGTTAAATTAAATGATGAAAAATAGAAATATATATAGAAATAACTACAGAAAAGACGATAGAAAGCCAAACCACTTCTCAGATAAGGGAATAAAATTATGAGTGAGAAAAGCAAAGACAATTAACTTGGTTCGGCCTAAAACAATAGTAGCAGATAAGATTTGATGTAAGAGTAGAAGGCGGACAATAATGAAGACAATTAATTCAATGTGATAGAGAAAAGAATCAATCAGTTAAATGGAATTTAAATCTTCGACATTTTCCTATAAGATGAGCATTACAAAGAGCTCATAGACAACAAAAAATATTTTGTAGAAACTATGAAGACTTTTGAGTTAAGGCTCCTCAATATCATTTCCTCTATAATTCTTCATGCACAAAAGATTATGATTTAATAACTGACATTGGAGAACGCTTTCAAAATAGATTATAAAGACGCAGTAGATATCGCTTTCAACATATTAAGCAAAGCTCAGACAAAGCCAGATGAAGAGATGCAGATTATCAAAAAATACATGCAACTTATATATAAAGCCTAATCCAGTGAGTATTAAGTCCTAGCAAGTTTTTATGGATTTTGTATCAAGCAATGGTATTAGGTTATTCAATTTGACATTTCACTTAAATATGAATCTATCTAGTAGACTAACAAAAGAAAGCAAAGATAAAAATAGCTGTAAAATCAGAAGAAATATCAATAAATGATGCCCATTCAAAGACCACCAGTAGTCCAGAATCAAAATAATAACATACAAAAAAGACCTCAAAATATGAGTCAATCTATGGTAGTAAGAAACAATCCCAATTCTAATTCGAACGAAAAGAATAATATGAGAAATAGCCAAATAAGGAGTCCAAGCTCACAACAAAATATTATGAATCCACAGATAACTCGAGGATTCAATGCCCGCGATTCAAATATCTATCAAAATCAAATGAGACAATCTATAGCTGCTAATCAAAGACAAATTCCTAATTCTCATATGATGAATCAACGGAATCAACGGAATCAACAGCCTATGAACATGAATGGAAGACCCATTCAGAGCCCAGGTTCTAAGCAACCTATTAATAACCAATATATGCACATGAATGGTCATAAGCCCGTTCCTAACGGGAAAATTCCTTTTGATCAATCTAAGATTCCGGCTATGAATCAAAGAATCTCCAGTATAAAAATGTAAAATGTACCAAACGGCAGATACGGTATAAATCAACCCAATAATATGATTCCAAATAATCAAAGGATGCCTCTAAATGGTTCAAGCATGAATCCACAACAAAATTCACACAAAAATGCGCAAAATTCTCATATGTATAACCATAGAACAAATGGAAATATGAATAATCAGCAAGTTTTATTTGATTCAGAAAAGAATGGTCACATAGAACCACCTATGAAGCAGGGCAATCCTTATTTGCCAACATTTATAGAGCAAAATAAGACCGCCATTTAGTAAAAAGATAATTAAAGTGGCCAGTAAAAAATTGGTACTAATGTAAAAACTTAGAACTAGACGGGTGAAAATAAGAATTAAGATATAGAAAAAAGTACAAATAGGCCTAATTCCAATTAAATGACAAACAACAACGAGAAGAATTCTAATGGTCGCAAATGGACTCCTTAAGAGTAGTCTTCTTTGTGTAAATTTTTTGATGAATCATAAGATACTGAGTAGTGTAGAAATAAATTGTAAGAAAAGTACGGTTCTGATCCTAGATGGAAGGTCTATCAACAAATAGATTTGAAAGTGAGGGCATTAACAGGAAAAGTATTTCATAAATTTGAAAGTTTAAATACTGCCAACCCAAACATAATCAATTTCAAGAAAAATAAGTAGCTGATAATGAGTCCCTAGAGCTAAGTCAGTGATACAAATAGGAAAAAGCTTTATAAATGCTTAGCTTTAATATACGAGGCCATGCTAAATGTAAATGAGTCAAAAAAAGCTATAATTTCTCAGAAAATAGTATAAGTTAACAACATTTGCAGAGATCACTTATCGATGATATGATTTTTATTAGAATTTATTTGAATAGTATATTGAAAATATCTTTATTTATTTCAAATTTAGAAATGATCACTGATTGGTTGTTCCGTTTTAGAAAAAATATCCTATACTCAAATCGTATTTTATTTAAGTTCCAGTTCCTTATAAAAATTTGTACTTTATGTCGTTCCCTTCAAACACTTTCTTTCGTTTTCTGTTTCTCTTCAGCTCGTTTATTACAGTCTATAAATTTTATTTTTGGCAGCCGATTCCCTCGCTTATCAAATCGTATTTCAAGCTCAAGAATTCATAATTTTACTGTATTAGATTCCTCGATATATTAGACAATGTGACTTAGGGCTTTTACGATCCAAAAGTCAAAAAAGGCTCTATGTCTGGATTGAAGATATGAGTCGCATGGTTATGGGCTAGCTTGAATTTATACATGATCATTTTGTAGACACACTTCAATATTTCATCCTATCGACTGCTGCCTGTCTGCATGACTTGCCACAGCAAATGCAAATAGTCTTCAACTAAAGACTGTTAACTTATGAAAACTGATAAATTGGTTGGCAAATTCTTCTTCAAAGCAGTCAAAGACTCCTGCTTACTTTTCTATGATTAAAATATTATTTACTAAGTTGTTGTAGTGTTAAAAGTAACTCATGGGGAACTCTATTCTTTTTATACTGTCAGCAGGTATTTTTAGTTTATAGTAAGCATAAGGCAACTATATAATCAATAATTTACCATATTTGCCAATGAATTTTAAGAAAGATACGCGGGGTTAGTGTAGTTTGAGTCTAATACACAAATTTATCTGTATAGACGTGTAAGAACATCCATGTTTAAGAAAATTTGTTTGTTATTCATTAGATTGTGATGTAAGGTTGTCAGAAGTAGACTAGAATTATCACTGTTGTTCAGAGTAAAATTGTATATGTTTTTGAAGTAAGTTCCTGCATTCTTTTTATTTTCACTCATGAGCTTAGTCAAATATAATGTACCTTAAGAAGAAACTAGCTATTGTTTTATTTGGCATCTTTGGACATTGTCATTTTCATTTTATTCAAAAGTTCTATATAAACATATTTGATTACACTATGGTGAGACCCCGCTCTATCTGTTTCTTTTTACAAGCAACTATAGCAACCCGATCGAACTTCTGATGTCACAACCGCAAAGCTTACTGATATGAATGAGACAATCACTATTGACATAGGCTTATTAAATATTGCATATATCTTTTAGTCTTCTAACTATTCTCTATTCTGTCACCGGACCCATGTATACAACAATAGCCTTGCTTCTTAACTATCTCAATCCTTTTACAAAAGGGTCATTACAGATAAATATTATGGGTCTTTCAATTTTTCTTTTAATCTATTATTTCGATTATTTTGTTTCTTATTCCTTCCCGAATCTTTACTTTTTGTTATTGTTCCATTTATTATTCTTTTGCAAATTATTAGCCTTAAAATTGTTACCTTTTTACTATTTTTTTGCCCTTTAGCCGTAATCTTTGATATTTTTTTAAATATTCAATGATTCTCCTTTTTATAGATAGTGTAATAAGTTTTTCATGCCATTAGATTAAGTGTCTAAGGCGCCATCAACTTAGTCTATTATCAGACAAACAGGTTTTTGGTGAGATTGGATGGTTTTGTTGGTTAGAAAATTTTATATTTTCGTTATTAAAGTATTTCCAGAACGGTCATCAGAGGCATTTATTTATTAACAAACATATCCTGAGTGTCTTGCCAAAACTCTTGCGAGAGTGGTCTTACCGCATCCTGGAGGCCCGGCTAGAAGAATGTATTTTTTATAATTGTACTCTTGTTGAATGAGCTGAATACCGTAGGGCTTGCCAGTGTTTTTCTTGAAGAAACTATGTACATTTTCATTCTTAGGCTTTTTCTTGAACACTATTTAGTCCCAACTTTTAAGCCATGTCAGTACGTTCCTGTTGATAGCTTCATCAGAAAGTAAGTCTATGAATCTTCTAGGCTAATATTTGACGACCCAGAAAGAGTTTTCCTTCAAGCTTGATTTTTCAATTTATATTTTCTCGTTTAAAGGCTCCTAATATTAAACATGATATTGTTTGAGGGGTGATTCATCTTTCTGTTTAAGTTGTTTTGATGCTGATAGTTTCTATATAGTGTAGTACATTTTGATTTACGTGAACTGATGATCTTCAGAGGGTACAACAAGTGTTACTGGCTGATCATTCTCTGTCCTTGTAGAATAATAGTGCAGCTCTGGACTGTTTATGCTTACGGTCTTATTTGCAAAAGAGTTGAACCAGACTGGCATTGAGTTAAATGTCATTCAAGAATAGATAGATGAATATGATAATATATTTGGCGCTTTTAAATCTGTAAAATAGAAAGCTTAGATAATGATGGCAAAAACAATAGATAAGACTTTAATAATATTTTTTTAAAAAATAATATTGATATCTTAGATGAATATTTATTGTGACCCAATTTATATATCATATTTTCTTAAATCTATATTGTATTTTTAACTAAGAGCTCCATTATGATTCTAAGAGAAATTATGAACCAGCTACAGTCATAAGATTAGCCAGCCATCTACGAAGAAATCAGTTTTCGAGACAAGGACCTCCTGATCTTGAAAGATCAATGTTGGTCAAAATACCATGAATTTGCAGAGCTGGCAAAAAAAGTACTTTTTGATTAAATGAAGAAGCAATAGTTATAATAGAAGTTGTTAATATTAAAATAATAATTGTGCAGACTAAGTCCCGAAGCTTTATAGTAAATCTAGCGAGATTGCTCACAAAAAAATTAGAGTGACGATTAGGTTCATCAAAAGTCCAAACGGAACAAATCTAGCAAAAATAACGGGAAGACGATAAAGAAGGGGGAGAAAAAAAGGAGGAACCAACAGAAGCTGACTTATAGCTGATACTTGATACATGTTTCATAGTGCTTTTTACATTGGTATTATAATAATTGTAAAAAAGGATAAATATCAGTTCATACTAATTCAGTATTATTGTGGTCCATAGCATCTTCTAGCTTTTTATCAGTCCCTTTTCTTGATTTTAACTACCGATTGGGATTGCCATTCTTGAAGTATTATTACGTTGATTTAGCTTACAATTACTAAGGTCTATTAATAGTCTCTTTCTATTTGATTTGTGATACTTATTTGACTTCTTACTTATTTTTCCCAAGGCCACCTTGATTTGGTTTGCTTTGTTATTGTCCATCATTATTCTTCAATTTGAAATGAATAATTGTCTCACTTTCATTCTCCTATTTTATATCATTTTTATCACTATCCCTTTGAACCAAGGTCAAAGAATCCTTTGGAGGTATTTTTTTACATTTTTTTATCTGATCAATCATGTTGATCCAATAAGCCTCTTCAATATTTCTGGTAGCCTTGCAAGCACAAACAGTTTCACTGTAAGTGGGCAAATGGCACAGACAAAAGTACTGTAGGCTTAGACTGATGCTAAAGTCTAAATAGTGAGCATTTTCAAGTTTTATATTAGCACTGTTAAATATCAATTACATTGACTATTATGTGAAGTATAAATTATAATTAATTCTAGCAATTCGAATATTTCCTTTCCAAGTCTGATCCATCACCTAAATAAAAATATCTCCAATCAAAATGCTATTTTTATGCTTTTAGTCAAGCTTCTAACCAAATTATACTTTTTATAGAATGGATTTTTGAGTTCTGGTAGAATAGATGTTCAGAAAACAGCTGTTGCTTAGACCTTTCTGACTTACTTTGCTTAGCCTATAGCAGCTCAGTTTTTAATTTATTTTTGGATGGGCCAGAAGTTGTTATAAGAACCTAAGATACCTCAGCTGACACGGCTGATCAACCCCGTAGGTATTATTGTTGAATCTTTTCTGATTATAGTACTTGAGACATTAGATAGATGATTTGAAGTATCCGACTAAGACCATAAAGCTAATGATAGCAGTACCAGTACGCCCTTTTCCATGATTACAGTGCACTGCTATCACTCTCTACTGATTGCCTAAACTATTATCATCTTTACCATGCAGATAAGCATAAATGTCAAAGCCTATTTACACTAAGGTGGTTAAAGCTGGCGCCTGATGGTCTGGCCATTCGTAGTCCTTGACTCTGCCTTCAAATTAAGAGTGGTCATAAGGTCGATTGCTCACGTTGAAAACATAGTAATTAGTATTGTGATGTTTGTGCAAATAGGCAGCTACTTGCTAAATGGGGTTTCTATATGTTTTTTAAATAAAATCTGAAGCCGGATAAGCCATAGCAATTATCCGATTCGTTATATAAGTAAGATCCAGTTGTTATCCTTACTAATTAGTTATTTTTTTAGGCCCAGCCACGATTTTTCTTACAAAATTGAACATAAATTGAAATGATAATGATTATTATGATTAAAATGGGTAATAATGTAATTGAAGCTTATAGTAGTATATATGACATCAGTTAATAATAAGTTTTCGATTTTAATTGCTTTTAGTTTTATTTGATTTAATAATATTATGATAAGCAGGTAGGAGTTGTATCATTAGGATGATTAGGGAGAAGAACTAGTCAGATCTCTCGAGAACCATATCTTTAAATATCTCAAGTTAGATTATCAAATCAATTAAATACCTATCAGCTAAAAGGAGTTCATTCACACTATATACATACAAGGAGAACAAAAAAATTAAAATAAAAACTACTACTTGGGGCACGGATTCGGAGGAACATCCCTTATGTTCTTTGCAGTTATCCAGTAATTATTAAAAACTGGAAATGTAATTCTTTGGTAATTACGCGGGATGGGAGTAAGTAGAAAGCTAGTAGATTATTAGATAAGTTCAATATAAGATATTGAATTGTTTTACATGGAAAATATAAAGAAATTAGTTCTTTACTACAAGTATGAAAACTCCACTTTTTTCTGCCATTCTCTAAGCGCCTACCTTATGCTTCTTTTTGCCATCAGATAGCCTTATATTGCTAAATCTATGATCGGATCTTTAGTCCTACTTTCTCCAGCAGGGATTACCCCTAAAGAATTTGATTAAAAAAATTAAATTCATAGCGTAGGAGACATTTTTCAAGTGATTCTCAATAAATTTGGCTGGGCTTTTGATTTAACTTACAAATCTCCTTTAAGAACGGTATTAAGTTGCTTCAAAACCTCGATTCTAAATACTAGTCTTGAAAAGACTGATTTAGACTAATTTTAAAGATAAATAATGCTGAAAATTTTATAGACTCTTATTCTTCTTCCAGATGGATCATAGTATTTATTTTTCAAGTTCTTCTCTCCAAGAGTTCTTCCAAAGATAGCTATAGAAGATTTGATGAAGACTGAGCCAGAAATACCAATAACTATGGTTTTTGGAGGGGAATAAGATTGGGTGGACAAATCAGGTCCTAAAAGACTCGCTGAAAAATATAAAGATAAGATAAAGATCATGATATTTTAGACCTAGGGACACAACTTCCCTTTCCAAAAACAAGCATGCCTGAATGTTATCAAACAATTATTTTCAAAATGAAAAATAAGGTTAGCCATCAAATGGTATATCTTATCATTATATATTTCAATAATCTAAATACAAAATATCTATATTTCATTAATTATCATACTAAGTCTTCACATTATTGAACGAGCTGGACACATCTATTGAAGTCTTATACAGTAATTCTGACTCTTCCAAAACTTTTAGCCCTCAACTTGCTCAAACTCATCACTTGCATTAGTTTACTTCCGAGTTTTTATTTTTCATTAATTGTCAATAATTCTTTTTATATCTTTTTGCGTTCGTCATCTTCAAGGGAAGGATTCACTGATGAAACTTGTTTCAAATAGGACCTAAACTCTTGTTTTTTGGCTTATGTGACTGTATTTAGATTTCCAAATTAAAGGGAGATTTTCTGATTTTTTGGATGGAAGGTTGGGTTGATGAGCTTGGAGGCTTTAACTATAATTCCTCTATGCTTATGCTAGTAGTTAGCTTAGCCTATTTACCATCTGTATGTTGTTTTCCCTTCTTCTACAAAAAGTTTAAGTCCACTTAGATTCATCAAAGACGTACCCTAAACTACTACTTTTTATTGACTACTGAACTCGCTAAAGTCTATCGAGACAAAGGTAGGTAAAGAGCTCATTTGCATTTCGGTTAAAGTAAGTTCACCTTCTTAATTTTTGAAGGGAAAGAAAGGTTTGTTACATGGATGAACTAATTTTATATGAGCAACTCTCGGATAAAGTTCCGATATCAAAGAAGAAACATCAGCTTCTGCGCCTAAAAAGAAAGGTTCTTCTGATAATAAAGCAAATATCAGGAATTATGCAAATGAATCTGAACAATAGGAGCAAAGCCAGTTCATCAATTAGTTTCTAATAACCTCAGACTCTTCAACAGACAATTATTTTCCTGAAGTATTGACTTATAGTTCAGCCTGAATAGCTTAATCAATGTCGATTTAACGGACCATGAACAATTTTTTGAGATAAGGATCGTAGAAAGCTACCATATTCAGTATCTGCCCTAACTTATAGTGAGCCTGCCCGTCAACTTAGACTAATATTTGATCGAAATCGTTGGCCTTTCCTTAAGCTTGATCCACCCACTTAGTCTGATACCTTATGGGAGTTCCCACTACTGTATAGCGATCTGTAAAGACATTTATGTATTCCTTGTTTTAGTGTACATTTTCAGGTTAGCTCTATGGTTAGTGGCCATACTTATACAAAAAGTATGGCTCTTCTGGATTGAAAGGCCTCTTCATTGCGAAGGAAATGTAAAAGTAGGCGTCTCTTATATCTTGCACCATGACTTTTGCATATACGAGAGTAGGCTTAGTAATAGTATTAGGATTGATCTTGTTGAAATTGATCTGAGGCTTCAGGTTTGGAGTGAGCTGTTCATTGAGGAAGTGGGTAAGTTCCTGATCGTTTGGAGAAGTCTTTATGAAAGATTTTATTTGCTAATTGATGAGCTCCATCGTGAAAATATTATAATATTGCGGTAAATATATTAAGTAATCAAATAGTTTATCAACAAAAAATGATGACTAGTATGTAAAAATAAGAATATGGTTTTTTTCACAAAATTGACTATTTTTTGAAAGTCTGCTAAAATAATCATTTATTTAAGAAACAAGTGATTAATTTGTGAATAAGAATTACCAATATCATATTCTTTTGAAAGATAAAGTTGCTGAGCGCTGGGCTATGGGACGATTGATAGATGTACCTATCTTTCCCTACCGAATTCTTATTTTGTTTCTACTACTTTAGATTCTATTCGAACTCATATATCTTTTGGTCTTAGCATTATTTTATCTAAAAGTATTGATTTAAGGCCTTTTGCATAGGTTTGATTCTGCAAACTCAGACATTGTCGCATAATTATTTATGTAGTCTTTGTTATATGATCTATAATTGTGAGCATACTGATCCCTTTATGTCTACTCATAGCCTAGTTTTGAATCTTATTGATACTATGCCCTATACTTCAAAAAGTTATTATTGGATTTAAGGTTTGGCTATTTGTCTTCATACTTTTATTTTTCAATAGGAGCACCATTTTTCCAAAAACCTCTATAATATAGGCTTTAGTTAGCTTGATAAAGTTCTCCATAACCATTTCTAATGTCATTTTAAAAATTTCCTTTGTAAAACCATCTATTCTTCCAAACATAAACTCCATAACCATTCTTTTTGTCATTTAGGTAATGACCTTGATACATCTATCCTTTTTATTATCTCCATAGACCGTAGCCATCTCTATTGCCTTGTTTGAAATCGCCCTTATAGCTACTGCCATTTTACCAAAAGTATTCTCCGTACCCTTATATCAAGCCGTTAAGATATTCGCCTTTATAATAATCTCCGTTTGCATATTCCTATACACCTTGCCCGTGTTTTAGACCATTTTTAAATGTTCCAGTATAGACATCTCCATTGATCTTGATGTGCTTGCCTTAGCCGTTCGGAAGACCTGCCCACCATTCTCCTTCATAGTATTACAAACCTTGACAATCGTTTTTACAAGAACTCGATATATTGAACCAATAAAAAATGCCTTTGCCGTGTTTTTTATTATTTTAGAAACATCCTACGTATAGATTTCCGTTCGCATATATTTAAATACCCTAACCACGTTTGTTGTTGTCATAAAACTAACCTTCGTATATTTTATCCTCCTAATGCATGTAAATACCGAACCCTTCCTTGCTTTTTCGATTTATTTAGCCGAAGTATATTTTGTTGCCATTTTTAATTAATTTCAATCTTTTGCTATCAAGCAGATTGTAGAAATCATACTGAATAGTGGGAAAAAGAGAGTATTTTGTAAAGAATTAGCAAAGTTCTTGTTGTGTCAAAGACCATATATACGACATGCGTTTTATTCTTTCGTTAGTTTGTACTCTCAACATTTCTATGTGCAGACGATTCTATTCTTCTTATACATTTTTATGCTGTCGGTTGAAAGAAACATCGATCTATGGGTTTTAAAAATCATGATAATCGTCCATAATAAAATTATCAAAAGGCATATTATAAATCATATAGAAATATAATCAAAATTATTGATCATTTGATTCCTTAGACTACCTCCATAAATAGTGCTAGACCAGACTCAGCAGAACTGTCTTTGCGTGTTTCTTCACTTCATAGGAATCAAACTAGATGCTTATTTATCTCACTTCATCTTTTTCAGTTTGGCATATCAGGGTCAGACACTTTTACTGGTCTACTTTATGCTGGAAAATGTTTATGGTCTCATTGAATAGGCTTTACTGGAACAGAAATGAAACTTTGTCCATGTAATCGTATAGAATCAAAATATTGGTTATGTTCAACCTGTACTTGTCTTTAATTGCTCCGTCTGGCAGTTTATAGGCAACTATTTATTTCATATTTTTATCGATCTTGATCATAGCCTTTTTGTAAGATCCATTCAATCTAAACAAGTTGCAGGCAATTCCTTTCTTTAAAGTCTACTAGCCATGTACATAGTTCTTGTGCTACTGTCTTTTGATGGTTGAGTTGTCGTCCTGGTAGAGAGCGTAGATAAGTAGTTTGTAAGTTTGAGTCATAAGCTATATCTCTGTAGATTTGTAATTTTTAAGCCAGTTTTTCAAAACGCTGATGATAGTATTGTCTTTGAAATAGCTTTTGATCTATTTGTTTCTGATAATGAAGTAAGTCAGCATGCATATCAGCTCTCTAGATAAAGTATAGTTCTAAGCTGAGTTATTTTGTATTGTCTGACTCAACAAAGTACAAAATACATTAGCCATGTTTTGGCTGAACTATGAAGTGACTTCAACTTTTGATTTGATTAGCTTTAGCAAAGTAATCGATTTGCTTTTTATTTATTGCAGCCATGATTTCTATAACTGCTTTATCACGATTTAGAATAATTTAGTACATAAATTGGTCGGGAAAAGCCTAATGTTCTACAACTTTATGAATATATTAACTAATTTCAAATACTACTAAACATTTAATGTTGGCATTCGCATATTTTGAACCACAAAATGATAGAATCCAATCGATATCAAAGATCTTGATATTTGGGATTTGCTAGTCAGCTACCTTGTCATTCGCAAGTTCTACATCCTATTACAATTACCATTGATAAATTATTTTAGGAAATAGTCTCTAGGAGCTTCAAATTATTGGCGGCTAGGTAAAAAATCTTGGATTTCATGATTCCGTTCGTATCAATATTGTATTTTTATATCTACAAGATGTTGAAAAGTATTTTCGTCCACTTCTAGAAATCAGACTGAATAAAAACATATTTACACTGCCGAGCTTGCAACCCTGCAAGATTTAACATAATGTATTGACAAGTCCAGATACATGAGACAGTGCCTTTCTCATGTATATAGGTAGGGACAATGTGGAACAGAAAAGGTAAAGTAACTGACTAGCATGGCCACCCTTGATAGCCTGAGTCTTCACGTTAAATAAATATCCGATCAAGCCGTCACTCTATAATTCAGGAATCACTTTGCTCAAGTTCAGTTACATCTCATCGACTAAAGCAGCCAACACAGATAGACAAAGAAGATTTAGGCTTGTTGCATTATAGATTCCAGAAAGGATGAATATCTAAGAAACGAGTCGCATAAATTTCGATCTAAGAATTCTGATTGCACTTTGAGGCAAAGCAGCGAAAATTAGCAATATATTGAGAAGATTTGTATATACTTGCTAGTCAAATGTTTTTTCTGAGACGTATCTTTTGAGAATACTGACAATGATTTATTCCATGCTCAACTACTGACATTTTTGGGCTGCCGAGTCATTATTTTATACTACATTCGACAACAGTCTGATATAATATTTCTTTTATTATTAAGTAGCTGCACTCTCTTACTTCAAGGAACTGCAAATCATTTTCAATAACTCAATTCTATTGCCAATAGTCTTGTGTTTTTAAGACTTGTAAGTCAGTCCAACTAAAGCTTTCAAAACATGGATTCTAATGTTTTAAGAGATATCTTTTTGTATAAGCCTTTATGATAACGATTAGCTCACTTAGAAATTACTCTTGAACGGAGGATATTTGCATAGGCTTTAAATTAGATTACAAAGGCTGGCTAAACTTTTTTACTGCAAACTCATGTTATTTATTTGATGATTAATAGTCTCATATACCTTCAGTTATCTCAAAGCTTTAATTTATTAGTTTTATTTCACACAAATGGCCACTATCGAGGCATACTAGCTTAATTACTATTCTTCTATACTTGCCATCATTTTTTAGGCCAATATTTTAATAGATTTGACATCTACATCACTACTTTTCAGACAGATTCTTGCCCCGATTAGATTGTGTCCGATGATCTTGTAAAAGGATTGGTTGATTTTACAATGCTTATTCGGCATTATAACAATAATTCTTGTCTGGCATTCTGACAAATTATTCAAATTTAGCTGTTCTACAAAAAAGAATAGTTCAACAAGTTTATTGTAGCCCTACTAGCTTTACATT
>Ga0194115_10005056_pt1 | contig 13873 bp, 7 predicted proteins | sample TA2MahsurfametaG_3_FD_148656 | JGI IMG/M metagenome (GOLD analysis project Ga0194115, IMG submission 148656) | Freshwater microbial communities from Lake Tanganyika, Tanzania - TA2015002 Mahale S4 surface | ecosystem: Environmental > Aquatic > Freshwater > Lake | place: Tanzania: Lake Tanganyika...
GAACGACCGAGGTGACCGAGAGTCGATCGTCAAGAGAGGTCCGAGCTAAAGACGCGGATTCTATCATCATATGTGAAAGATCTCGACGAAGGTCCTTATTCTCATCTTCGAGTGATGAAATGCGTTCCTTTAGGATTTTCTTTTCGTTCTCCAAACCGGTGACTCTTCCAGACAATTCGACACAAGTGGAGTCGGCGAATCGAACTTCCTTGACCAATGTTTGATTGCGATCAAGGAGTGTCTTGATGGGATTTTCTTGTAAGGTGGTTCCACGGGGCGTTGCAATTGTTGCTCTAAGTGCCTGTTCCAACTCTTGGACACGTTCCTTCAGGCGCAAACGATCGGACGTTTCATGATTATCTTCCCTCGTTTGAATGATGAGGGCAGAAGGCTTCCTCAGTTGAGGATAGCGAATCTCGTTGAATTGTGATACAACAGCAGTGGGAGCGGTAGAAAGACCAGTGACTTTGGAAGCATAGGTCGTGTTGTCATCATCTTCACTGGCGATAGAAGGAACGGTTCGAATAGTGGTATTGTCATGGGCTGCACTCTCCGAAAGAATCAACGAGTCTTGTAACAGCGAGACTTGAGGTGAACGGCTGTGGTAATCATTCTCTTTCTCACGAATCCACTGTCTTTGGAGCTTGGCAGGAGTAGGACTGCTGGAGGGATGATCGGTGTTTCCATCATTCGTAGATTGCTCCGCACTTTTCCACGGTTCTTCCTCATTGGTACTCTTCCCCTGCAATAGGATATGGTCTTCATCTTCGTCGTCTTCTTCCACGATGTGGTGCGGTACAACGAATTTTGGGGTATACGTTGTACGGGTTATGGTGGAAGGAGTGCCAATCGATCGTGCATCGGGTGAAAACGGCAGAGACCTCTGCTCCGTTGTGGTGAAGGATTTATCGTCCCAGAATGTGGAGGCGTCCTTGATAATGGGCGATTCGGACAGCCTGCTAGGAGTAGACATCTTACTACCCATATCATAGTGTTCCATCATCGCCCATGCAGATGCATTTCCGAAATCTAGGCTCTCGCCTTCCATCATGGCTTGGATATTAACGAATGGGCTTTCTCTAGGTGTCGCAACGGTCGTCGTGGTTGTTTTTGTTGTGGGTTCTCCTGCGTCCTCACTCATCGAAACGGCGATGGCCAATCCAGGCCGGGAGGACGGCCGGTGGAGGTTCGCACCGTTGTTTTCCTTGTCATCCGGAGTATTTTGAAAGCGGAGCTTCTGTTCCTTCATTCGAATTCTCAATTTTTGAGCGTTGAAGCGCTTGGCATCCGCCAACCACTTACTCTTCGATTCGCCATCTTCGGAGGTCTAAAAGAACCAGACATTTGGTTGCAACAAACAGTTCGACTTAGAATGAATTGATCAACCTGGGTCTGCAGATGAAGCATATCCACTGGACTCACCGTTGACGACGCTTCGTGCCTTGTTACTGTCTCCATCGGAACACAGGCTACGCCAGTATACGCAAAGAAAACTACAGAAACACTCTATAGCCGGTGGAAGGCTGATGATACACAACCACACTGTTGAGATGATTTCGTGTGAAGAGTTGAGATTGATGATTGATGAACGGCTTTATAGCGGTCGGCGCGCAAGTCAGAAGGTTTGAATTTTTTGGCGCGGCAACTTTGGTAATAGTCCATTCAGTCAAAAGTGAAGTTTCGTTGACTGTGAGATGAGAAAAGTCCGTTCGCCAATCCCCGGAGTTTTTACACATAAGGCTTGCGTGGCACATTTTCGTTGTGTACTTTCCTGCCGGCATTGGACATCTACCGTATCGAAGTGCGAAACCAAGGTGTCGGCTAAGAATTTCCTTGGGGAGTCATAAGATTGTCGTACAGTAGCACTTTCAACATCATCATTATCATCTTGTCCCAGAAAAGCTACGATACAGAATGAGCCACAACAAAGGGCCGACGCTCGTAAACCGCAAAATTGCAGTCTTGGGGGCACGCGGCGTGGGAAAGTCCTCCTTGGTACAATCCTTCGTTGCGGGAGCCTTTTCAGAACGGTATGATCCGACCATCGAATCAACGCATCACAAGACGATACGGTTTCGGAAGGTCCACTTTGCGACCGATATCGTCGATACGGCGGGGATGGATGAATTCTCTAGACTCTCTCGGAATGCGTCACTCGGAGTTCATGGATATATTCTCGTCTTTTCCACGGCGTCGAAACAGTCCTTTCAAACACTTGAAAAGGTAAACGATGCTCTCTTGAATACTCTAGGAGACGCCCCGGATGTCCCTCGGGTATTGGTTGGTAGTATGAAGGACCTGCAGGGGAGTCGTCTTGTTACACAGGCGGAAGCTCAGACTCTGGCAGATTCCTGGGGAGTCCCATATATTGAAAGTTCAAGCAAGACTGGCGAAAACGTGTCCGACATCTTCCATACGCTACTCAAGGAAATTGAGAAGGACGATGGTCTATTGATGGAAACCGGAGAAGGTGGTTGTATGATTGTGTAATGAATGAATCCAACATGATCCCGGGACGCCGCGGCTAAAGTCTCCAACGACATGGCGATCTACCAAGTCGGACGGTTCCCGGACTTTCCGCCATGTGTACATAGTCCCATTGATCAAGATTGAAGATGTCATGAACCATTCACAAGTGTTAACTGGTGGAGGTTGTTCTTGTGCGTTTCTACTAAGAAAGAAACAGAGAACACGTCAACGGGCCTGGTGGAGTCGAACCGTGACTGATGTCGTTAAGGTGGTTACAAGATGATACGAATGGAGCTTGCAGCCATGAGGTAGACTACCAGAGTGTTCCCACCGGGCACGTTTGGAAAGCAACGGGATAGGCTAGTCGATGCGACAGCAACCCGAGATTCAACTATGAATTCTAGTTTGGCGTTATGAACGCTAGGATTTCACAAGTGTACCCCTTTCTTTGATGAAGGCTCAACATGGATAATCGGCTCAACATGGATAATCGGCTCAATATGGATAATCTAGTAGAGCGGTTGGAATGTCTGACCACAGTTATTCCTATTGCTTTATTCACACCCTGGATCTCGTCCAAGAATTCAATTGTACGAAGTGAACTTGTGCATATTCGTAGACTACGGTTGACAGGTGGTCTCGAAGAAAAGAACCGATGTCACCTTCGCAGTCACTGTCATCTTTCTAAAGGTATCATAGGTGTCAAGAGGCGAACCATAAATATGATGTGTATCTATAACAGTCAACTGTAATTTTACAGTTACAGTTACAGTTAGCACATATAACTAAGTATCAATGTATCTCATTCACATAGGTAGATACGTAGAATCCGAGAAGGCTATGTCACAGTCACATTGTCATACGACGAAACTTTGCCGCCATCCGCCATTCATTTTTCTTTCCGTCGACGTTAAAGACAGCTTTCAGACGTGAAGAGGCAGTCCCATGCAAGGGAACAGGCAGTGGACACTTTGTGGAGAGTAATACGACAAACCTCATTTCCTCGAAAGAAACATATTCTCTGCTTCAACATGGACGATTCAGACACTGATTCAGATGGTGGGCTAGGCTTTGAAAATCTAGATCTTGGTGGTGTAAATTTTGATCTTCCCGACGGTGAGCCGTCGTTGAACGACGATGAACGATTTGCTCTCGACCTAGAGATGGACACAGTAGCGAATCAGTGGAAGGAACATATTTCGAATTCATCTAATTCCAAAGAAATCACCCATACTGCTGCCGGTGTGGCCACACTGGCATCACAATTAACCGAAGGGAAGTACGCCGATATTCTGCGAGGAGAATTTGCGACCAACCTTTTCCATGAATCTGCCGCAGATGACGATCTCTACTTTTGGGAGTTGATCCGTCGGCGACTTGACCTATACTGCAAGACTGCTTCCGATTGTGTCCAAGCCGAGATGATTGGTATCGCGGCGTTTAATCTCTTTCAGCAGATCAATTACACAGGACCGACATTGGATATCCATACGACGGCCGCAGATTTTAATCCCCATCCATGTTTTCGAAAAAAGATGCAGGCTGTGGATCAGAATGAGAATCGTTCACAATCTATCACTGATAAACGGCACACTCACTATCATAATTCAGTCCTTGCCGAGTTGGCGTGTGAGGGAAAGTGGCCGTGTCAGGTTGTGGAAGGGCCGTATTTTCTCCTCCTCGCACGTTGTATCTTCTTAAGTCTAGCTGATTCAACCCGTACCGGTTGGATGGGATCCTATTCGGGGGAACCCATATCTATGGAAGAGTCGTTTGTGAGTAAGGCATCGTATCTGTCTGCTGTTTCAATTTGGAGTGCTCGAGCATCTGTCGCTCATGAACGACTACTGATGTCCGACGAGCCGACGCTGACCTTATGGAAAGAGATCGAGTATATCTTCCCCCGATGTATTGCCGTAATGGAAGGGAAAAGTCGCTATCTTCGAGCCATGGTTTTGTTGGAATACGGACTTGCTTGTCATCATTTCAGTCGACCGAAAGAAGCCAAGGATCTTTTCATGCAGGCGAAGGAAACTTCTCGCCTATTCCTAGAAGTCACAGGTGCAGAGGGGAAGCGAACAAAGTTTCAACGCAAAGCAACGGCTCAACTAGTCGTACGAGCAGCCTCTGCGAAAGACGACACAGAAAACGACGAAAATCCCACAAAGGGTATCACTGGCAATGACAACGAAGAAAACATCAAGTCCCAGATGATCGGTTTCAACGAGGACACAATCCTCCATGAGCGTGTCCAATTCGAGAATCATGACGAGAACAAGATTCTTCCGTTGACGATTCTTGATCAAGCAATCTTGTTAGGGATGTGTCTAGATATCAAGGACAACAACGCAAGTGACGAATTGACGGCGGAAGAGATCTCCGCCTACCTCGCACGTGTCCTTTGTCACCATGATGATTGGATGGTGTATTCGACAGCTTTGTTGGAGAGAGCGTGGCTTGAATTCGATGGAAATCATACGAAAGAAAGATCAATATTGCAGATGCAGGCACTAGCTGATCAACACACTGATCGTCTGACGATTACTCAGTCCACTCGGAAGAGTATCGAAGATTCATCACCCGTTCAAGATCGACTGAAGAATCTCCACAGTATCGTATATCCACCAAGATGGGAGATGTTGGGAGATGTTGCAGAAAGATATGCGTCGATTGGTGTTGTGACGAGTGCGGCAGAGATTTTTGCCGAGATTGAATGTTGGGATGAAGTCGTGGATTGTTATCGTCGAGCTGGACGAGAGAAAAAGGCTGAGGAAATTGTTAGGGAGCGTCTTACAATCAAAGAGACACCACGTATGTGGACCGCTCTCGGTGATATTACGAGCGAACCTGAATACTACGAGAAAGCAATTGAGCTATCACGTGGACGATTTTCACAGGCATACATCTCACTTGGTAAATATTTCTTCGACAAGGGGGAACTTGAAAAGTCTGTACACAATTATCGACAAGGTCTTAAGCTTCGACCTCTCATTCCGTCGGTCTGGTTCCGCGTCGGCACAATTTGTATGCAATTGAAGGATTGGGATGGTGCATTGACTGCGTTTACAGAAGTCGTCCTACAGCATCCTGAAGAGGCAGAGGCCTGGGCGAATGTTGCCGCTATCCATCTGCATAACAAGATGCCAGCCGAGGCGTATCCGGCACTAAATGAATCCATCAAGTACGGGCGAAGCAACTGGAGGGTGTGGGTGAGCAAATTATACACTTGTCTAGATCTTCGTAAGTTTGACGAAGCAACACAGGCTTGCAGTGTCCTGCTGGACTTAAAGAGTCGGACGTCGTCTCAACAGATTCCTGACCTCGAGGAAAAGTGTGTACGAGCTGTGGTCGGTGGGACCGTAGAGCTTTACTTGGCGGCGAAGGAGACGTCTGACAACATCGCTCTAGACGTCGCTCGTCGAAGCTTAGTCCGAGTGCAAGAGCTTCTTGATCGTCTCGGTGCCACTATGAGTGATCCATGGGTCTACGAAACGAGGGCATTCCTGTATGGACAAGTGGGGCTTGACAAGGAAGTCTTTGAGAACTTAATGAAGGAATATCGATCAAAAACCTCGGTGAGATCCTGGGAGAAGGATGATCAGCAAGTCCGACGAGTCTGTAGTACTGTTACTCAGATTGTAAACTATCAGCGTGAAAATAGGGAAGAGATGATCAAGTCCAAGTTCCTCCTGTCCGGCGTTGTGAAGAAGATTAAGCAGGCAAGATCCGACGGTGGCTCAGTACCGCAAGAAGTGATAGGCCTCCACATGCTTCTGGCTGAACTGAACGCCAAACTTGATGAGCAGAAGGAAGTCAGCAGCTAGGGTATCATAAAGCGGTAGTCTATGCCCCACTTTTCTACCTGTCGCTATGATAGCGGGATTGTCGTCTAGAGGATTGACCGGTTCGACTTTTGGTAACCCCTTTAGACACTTGTCCTACAATGTTTAACTGAGTATTCAAGCTATGAAAAGGGGTGACTTGCTTCTCTGACGTCAACGACGGGGTCGTAAATCTGTCATCTCAAAGGCCATCAATCATCAGCTGTTCACGGCGAATCTTGTGGACGAGACAGTGAGTACTGTTGGCCTCAAGACAAAGGGAATTCGTTCAATCAATAACAATTCTTTGCCTTTGGGCTACAGCAGTGATGAAGGCCTTTGCAGCAATTCTCCTTGTGGCTGGCATTCTCGGGTCGCATGGGTTTTCTAATCCACATACCAGAGCTGGACATGACGGCATCGCTCCTAGCCGTTCGATAGAGCCGCATCACGAGAGCCTGTCTCGTCGGTCTACTTTGGTGTCTATCGCGGCGACATGGGCAGCTCTCCTTCAACTTCCTCAACCAGCATCGGCAAGACTGGAAGCAGTTAATCGGCCTGATCTTCTTCCTGGAACCCAAGGACTCAATGTAATACAGACGGAAAAAATCTTGACAGCAGGACAAGTAAAGCGTATGGATGCCATGCTATCGAGCCTAGAGAAAGACACGGGATTCCGTGTGCGAGTTCTTTGCCAAAAATACCCAAATACTCCGGGGCTTGCTATTCGTGATTACTGGGATCTTGGAAAAGATGTGAGTTTTCGTCCACCCACGTCCTGGTTGGAGATTGTTTAGGGGTATGGGCGTATTCTCACTTTTTTTATTCATGGTATAGGGACAAAAAGATGACAAGTACGTGGTTTTGGTTGTCGATGACTTCGGTGGCAAAGGTAGGTTTTCGTGGTTGTCTCTTGGCGGGACTTTCGTATGGGTTCGGTACTCACTTCTTTCTCGTCTCCCAGGAAACGTGCTCAATTTCAACGTCGGTGACGGTGTCAAATTTGCGTTGCCAAACGTCTTCTGGACTCGTCTATCTGGAAAGTACGGTACCTTATTCTTCGTGAAGGAAAACGGAATCGATCTGGCAGTTACCAACGCTGTTGAGGCAATCGTTGAGTGTCTAAGGTCCGAGGACGGTTTCTGTACGGCACCACCAGAGACGGGGGTGAGTCTGAAATCCCTGGGGATGTAGGCATACCGACGTTTACGCTTAGAATAGACGCATGTGATCTAGATCTTCTGGTACTATTGGAACGACCACCAGAGGTCTCTCTAGCGTAGTTTCGTTCTTCTATCCTAGAGGTCGTGCGAGGTGGGAGCCTAGGTCTTGCGTGACTGAGATTCTTGATCAGTCACGATTCGTGTCATGGTTCATGGTGGGAGCGCTGAGCGCTATACTGTACTCGAATGGGTCCAGCAATAAAATCCAACACAGCGGTATAACGAACTTGGTTCTTCGTCGTCATCGCAAAAATCTTTGTACTTTCTCAGCTCAACTTCATTGCTAGCTGAGCTGTTCGTGCGATAACACACAATTGGCACTGAAGGTGTCGGCCCTGATACTTTCAAATCTTTAGGGGAGGAAGAATATGACCATATCTCGCTACCACGTCGCTTTGACATGTTTCTGTATCTTTAGGACAGGGACGGCGTTTTCTAGTTCGACCCGACCAGTATTGGCATTTGGACCGACAGTCAGAGAAACACCTAGACGATCGACAATCAGACTAAACTCTGTGGGGTCGGAAGCTGATGTTTCCGGAGATGGCATTAAGCGTCGACAGTTACTTTTCTCCATGCTGGCAGCTGCGACGGGATCTGCAACGTTTGGACTTTCGTCAGCATCATTCGCCAAAGAGGTCGTGGAGGAGACTTCGTCTCTACCTTCTATTGACTGGGACAATATCGGGGAAATCATGAAACCCCCTCTTGACGACCGTGATTATATGGCATACGAAATGCCGAATGGCCTTCGAGTATTCTTATGCTCCGACCCTCTTTCCAGTGAAGCTGGAGCGGCTATGGATGTCCATGTCGGGGCTTGCAGCGACCCTTTGGATATCCCAGGCTTAGCCCACTTCAACGAGCACATGCTCTTTCTAGGGACTAGGGACTATCCAAAAGAGGATTCCTTTGAAGAGTTCCTTTCCGCTTCCGGTGGTAGCTCTAATGCGTACACAGCAAGTGAGGATACGGTGTATCATTTTACTCTGCAAGCCGAGGACGATGCTAGATTCGCTGAAGGTCTCAAACGTTTTGGGTCCTTCTTCACGTCTCCACTCTTTACGGAGAGCGCAACTGGAAGGGAGCTCAACGCGATCGAAAGTGAAAATTCCAAAAATCTGCAGTCAGATAGCTTTCGTTTATATCAGCTTGAAAAAAGTCGTCAAAACCCGGCCCATCCGCACTCGAAGTTCTTCACGGGTAACAAAAAGACACTGGCTGAAGATAGCAAAAAGAAAGGTCTGAATCTCCGTGATGAACTTATCAAGTTTTATACGCAGTACTATTCAGCAAATCAAATGACGGCGGCAGTCGTTGGGCCCCAGTCGTTGAGCGATCTCAAGGAAATGGCTGACGCAGCGTTTTCGAAGATCCCAAACCGGCATGCGCCTACCCCAGAGTCCGAATGGGTCCGACGCGTGGATCCATATGGTGGAGACCCTTCTATTCATTCATTTGGTCACATTGTGAGGCTCGTACCGGTTCAAGATCTTAGGCAAGTCACACTGACGTTCCCCATTGTCTATTCGAGCGACAAGGATCGACTGGACTCCCTGTTGACGAAGCAAGGCAACTACGTAGGTCACCTTATCGGTCATGAAGGGCCCGACTCGCTGTTGTCGTGTCTGAAAAAGAACGGCTGGGCGAATTCGCTGTCGGCGGGCGGTAACAATGAATTGGCCGATTATGAGACATTTGATGTCACTATCGGCCTTACAAAGAAGGGCCTCGAAGAAGTGCCACAGATAATTGAATACCTCTTCTCCTTTATTTCCATGCTGCGAGACAAGGGAATTCCATCCTATGTATTCAATGAGGTGTTGGGCTTGGAGGAACTCAGCTGGAGATTCTCGTCAAAGGGTGGAGTCAGCAACCATGTGCAATCATTGTCGACGTCATTGCAGAAGTACCCTCCATCTCTTTGCGTAGCGGGACCTCGACGACTAGCTCTCCTGAGGGACTCGGAAACTTTCGAGACATCCAGCAGACCCCGCACTTCGTTCCCCGATTCCCAGCTGGAATTGACATCCGACTTCACTCAAGATTTTTTGAAGAATTTATCCGCGGACAATGCCCTTGTCACTGTCATGAGTAAGGTAGGTTGACAGAGATTGAAAGATCGTGGCGCTCTACCCGGATCCTAAACCCTATCACTTTTCTTTTTTGCGAAATCGCTGCAGTCTTTCGCAGGGAAAACGAATCAAAAGGAGAAGTGGTACGGAACCGATTTCGCAGTTGATCGTGTCCCAGACTCGATCCTGTCTCGATGGAGAGATCCCGTTAAGCCTAGGTTTATCGGTCTCGATTTTCCCAGGCCCAACAAATTTATTCCGACGGAAGCCGGTCTTCAGGTAAAGTATCCTCCCCCAGAAGTTGATCGATTGCGAAAGCGATCTTTCGAAGAGAAGATCGCTCCGCTACCACCTCCGAAGGTCATCCGAGATGACGGCCCGGAGGGTCGTTGGAAGGTATACTACAAGCCAGACGATAGATTTGGACAACCCAAGGCCTTCGTTATCTTCCAGCTCTTGACACAAGAGGTTTCCTCAACGGCGAAGAAGTCGGCTTTGGCGAATATGTATGAGTTTGCTGTATCAGACATGCTAAGTGAATATGCCTATGATGCAGGCCTTGCAGGTACGACAGATCTAGAGTCTTGCTTCTTACCTTGTGCACTCAATCAACGAACAAAGTCTTACCTTTTCCTTGTTATCCAGGGCTAACATACGACGTGCGAATAGTTCCAAGAGGGGTCCGGCTTACATTCGGTGGGTACAACGACAAACTGCAGACGTTCGCAGCATACATCTCGAAGAAGCTATCAAAGGAAGTGAAAGACATCATTCCAGACAGTGAGTCTGAATTCGAAAGATACAAGGACTTACTCAGCCGGAGCTTTGCTGCCTTTGATGTACAGCAGCCTTATGCGCACTGCACAAGCTATGCGAATCTACTGGTCACGCCAAAGAAGTTTCAATACTCTAACCAGGAGCTTCGCGATGCTACGGAAGAAATCACTCTAGACGAACTCAAGGCATATGCGACTTCGCTATGGTCATCAGGGAAGGGTCTCGCCCTAGTCCAGGGAAACATCGATAAGCAAGAAGCCGAGGCTTTCGTTGCTACTATTGATAGGGCCCTTGGGTTCCAGCCTATCAGTGCTGGAGAGTTTCCACCTGAACTTTCACCTCTTCCTCTTCCTTCAATATCAGCGGGAGGTCAGCCTACCAAACTAGTGGTTTCCGAACCGAATCCCGATAATGGCAATGCTGCATCGTACGTCATGCTTCAGTGCCTCTCCGAAAATCCCAAGGAACACGTCCTAATAGAAATCTTGAGCGCTATTTTGGCCGAGCGTTTCTACGAAGACCTGAGAACGAAACAACAGCTTGGATACATTGTGAGCTCAGGTATTCGTGGCCTAGGAAAGACAAGATATATTGGCTTCCTGGTTCAGTCGAGTGTCGCCTCAAGTGCTGCTCTGACTGCAGCCTGCATCAAGTTCCTTGACAATGCGAAGGGAAATTTCCTTGACAAGCTTTCAGGTGGTGATTTTGCTGTGTATGTGAAGAGTCTCATTGAAAGGAAGGCGGAACCTGACAAGCAGTTGGCAACTGAGGTCACAAGAAACTGGAGTGAGATCGGATCTGGACGTTTCGAGTTCGATCGACCACAAAGGGAAATCGCCGCTCTAGTTGATTTGACGAAGGAGGATCTACTCGCATTTTGGGACGAACTGTATATTAACGAGAACCGACGTGTCCTCATTACGGAAGTCGTGCCCCGAATCGGAAGCGCATCGTCAGCGCCACCTCCTAAGAGCACAGGTTATAAAGTTGGATTCGTTCCACCGGGAACCGGTCCGATTCTTGGTATGGACGACATCGAGGTTTTCCGAAGCGCGACATAAGTGGTTTCGTGTTCCATCATCGATCATTTACTAACCAAAGCAATTGTAAATGATAGCACCGATAAATATCCACTCCAGCTAGCCTAGTCATTCTTGTCCCTATTTCCCCCCCTATGCAGCTGTGCTTCAAGATAGCGAATCAATCTGATGGAAGAGAGGCCCGATAGAAGCACTACTAGCTCGAGCGATAGCACGGCCGGTAGATACGTAGAGATCAGAACTTGAACCGCCCAGCTTACCCATCCGATAGGCGACGATACTGAATTCTTCCGTACGAGGCTCATCATGAAAGCACTCGTCAGACGAGTAGACCCATTGGCGCTCAATATGGTACCGAACTCGGAAGAAAAACCATCAAAAATAAAAAAGACGACCACGAGATATCGCAGTCCTCGAAGGATAGCCTTACACAATCGTTCATCTCGTATGTGGCTCTCGAGAGGGACGTTGTCGTGCTCCGCTGCCAATCCTAGCAACCACGGGATATCTTGGAGCTTGATCGGGAATCGGTGTAGGGGACCGCCAGAAAGACTTGTTGACAAAAACCATACGGCCATGGATGTGAGGAAGTTCGGTGTCCAGTGAGGAAGAATGAAAGATTCCATCAAGAGGAAAGTACCATACGGCAAGAAATAGAAGAGAGCGTAACAGAAGGCCACTCTTGGTTCCTCGATGACTTCCAGAAACGCAAACTTCCACAACTGAATCCATGAAAGCAACGCGATGGTTAACACCTTGTTGGCGATTCCTAGAATTCGACGTATAGACTTCCAAGACGAAAGCGTCAACATAGCTAAAACTTCAGCAAGATCTTTGATCCCTTCGAGGAAGTTAACCTCCGTGAAGGGCAAAATCGACATAAAGAATGTCTTAAGTGCCTTCAGTCGTCCCCAAACCCAGAGGGTAGACTCGGCACTCTGTGAGGAGAGACTCTCCAGCAACGCATGGTTGGAAGTCGTTGTAGAAGTGTTGTTCTGCCCTTTACGTGGAGACTGCGCCTTGACCTGGGGGTTGCCAACCTTCTTCGAAGTCATGAGGTTGTTCGACTCACCCATGGTACAGTTCTCAACAGTTCTAGATGCTCTAGGAAGTGCTTGTACCGCATGTACGTCTTCCGCAACGTCAACTATCACCGCCACTTCGGAATTCGGTACCACGGTACCCTCTTCCTCATACTTGGAATCTACACTGAGTCTGTCATCCTCTTCTACCCGGAAGTTCGCATTCCTTCTTGACTCGTCTGGATCCGAGTCCTCATTGGAGGAGCTTACGGATGAAGTCATCGAGTCTTGCATGGTCGACGCCTTGAGAAAGACCAAGGAGTCGATTGGAAAGGGACCTTCGTTGTCGCTTGTCGAGTCGTACATAAAGTGATTGTTGTCCCCGCCGTCCTCGTTTACGTTGACATCAAGGCCCAAAAACTTGGCCTCTTTCATCTCGCTGTGTGTAGGACCGGCGGTAGATATTACGTTTGCGGCCAACGATCGTTGCGGGTTAATATCTTCCATCGATGACGAGGACGATTGTGAAGAGTCATCGTATTCGACAAAGGCCATGTAGGGATTCGATCTTTCTATTGGAGTCGTTTGGACCTTACGAGGCAGGATTCTCAACACTGGCGTCTCACCTTCTTCATTGAAATAGGTCGCAGTGGGAATATCCTCCCAAGGACGATTCTCACTCGAATCCATCCCGGACGCCCCGTTCATCATCACTTTTCCCGACGATTTCGGGGGTGCGACATGCCGTCGCCGATCTATCGTTGTGTGTGGAACAGTAGAGGGAAGTGGAACCTCATCCGATGGGTCTAGGGATAGTGACGAATGCAACGGCAGCTGGTGCTGAGGTAGTCTTGGATGATAGTCATGAGTAGAAAGGGCGTCGCCAGGGAGGTCTTTGGGTTCATGAGACTTTTTGAGTTCAGAGGGGGTTTCTTGAATGACTGCAGTAGCATTTGTTTTAACGGCAGCAGTGGCGATGTCAAGATATCGCGTCGGTGACTTGGGGTTCTGTGGCTCCGAACTAAAGAAAAAGTGATCGTCAAGACGGGAGCTATAGCCTGAAGGTCGGGATATTCCTGATCCAACTTCACGTTGTAGATGCGGCTGTTGTTGCTCCAGTTGGACATTGTTGTTCGTAATCACACTATTGGCAATAGTCGAGAGTAGACGCTCGTTACTCCATGGATTGATGGATAGGAAGCCGAAACCCGATGGTGGTAATGAAGCAAGGCGAGACATGTCGTTAGTCACAGCAATAGTGTTGGTTGTCGTAGGTTCATCGTCATCTGGATCCAAAATTCCTCCAGGCAGAAAGAACGAGTCAATCAAGGCTGCGTCATCATCCTCTTCGAGACTGACTGTGATTCCTGATACCGGTAATCCAGGAGGTGGTGGAGGAGGAAAGGGCATCGCGTACTCGTGATTGAACAACAAATGGCTATTCTT
>Ga0194115_10005059_pt1 | contig 13870 bp, 10 predicted proteins | sample TA2MahsurfametaG_3_FD_148656 | JGI IMG/M metagenome (GOLD analysis project Ga0194115, IMG submission 148656) | Freshwater microbial communities from Lake Tanganyika, Tanzania - TA2015002 Mahale S4 surface | ecosystem: Environmental > Aquatic > Freshwater > Lake | place: Tanzania: Lake...
AAAAGCGTTTGGCTAGGATCTGTTTATCCTGGCTTACGCCCATGGGCTGGTCAAATAATTTTATTAAATTTTTTCCGGTAAAATAGATATTGAAGCGGGTAGCAGGGCTGAAGCTTTTGAGACTTCTTAGTATTGCAGTTTTATAGATCTCGAAGTGGGCTGCGGGGGTGTTTCTTGATCCATCCAAGATAAACAGAATCTCCTGATCTAAAATGGAGGGTTTTGATGTCCCTAGAAGCTCGAGTTCTATCTCGATCCCATATCCCTCTTTAACAGAGAGAGTGGCACCGGATGCTTTGATTTGGAATTCTTTAGAAACGTCTTCACTTAGCATCGCAATTTTATTGAAAGAGTCTATTGAAAAATAGAGCCTGCTCATCTGTTGATTCAACATTTTTGTCCCGGTGAGTGAGGTAAGGGACCGGTTGATCGAGGGAATATCAAATAGTTTAAGGTTATTGCTTTGAAAATCTTTAAGGATTTTTTGCTGTACTGTTACCGGGAGCTCTACTTGAATTTTATCAATGACGATTTCGTTACAAACTTCATTTTGAAGAGGTTCAAAAGCAACCTTTTTTTTATGTTCTAAAGTGATCGAGGAGGTAAACTTTTGACCCGGTAAGAAATCAAAACGATCCTTGTCGGAGAGCAACATCTCGGTATTGGCATCAAATAACTCCAGCAATGTCTCTTTTTGTACCGAAATTTTAATGAAGCCCGGATAGAGGACATCTATGTGGGAAAGGAGGATGCTTTTTGGAAAAATTTCTTCTAGATGACTTTTGGTTCCCGGCACTTTTGAGGGAAAATAGGATGATACTGTCTCAAATCGGGAAAATAGCAGAGAAGTTTGATCTGTATTTTCAACGAAAGCACCTAAAAAACCGGTAAAACCTGTCTCTTTCGGAAAGGTTCTTAGCTTATTTTCTTGGCTCAGGAGCCTCTCTTTTGGCAAAAATACCGGATGATGAAAGACTAAAAATCTTGCACCCTTATCCGCTGGCGACTTTTCAAGTTTTTCGCTTAATGGAAGGATAATCTTCTCCTCCTCAACCTCGTGCTGCAGGAACTCTCTTGATATAAGGCTCGATTGGGTCTCCTTTGTTGAAAGGGCGAGTTTGAAAGTTTTTGCGATCTCCACAATACCTAAAGAGAGGAACATCGGTCCTAAAGAGGTTGTCTTATCAAAATTTTGCTCTGTAGAAACAAGCGACACTGGGTTAGTAGCAACCGAAATTGGTAAAGATAAAGAGGGGGCAACGTCAAGTTTTGAAGATAAAAATGAAAGGAATGCAGATACTTTTTCCTCAACCGGGTCGATCCAATCGGATGCGTATTCACAAAAAGAGTGGATGGGCGCTTTTAAACAATCCAAATTAAATTCCAAAATATAACGGGCCCAACAAAAAATGCGTTGGAGAGGTGATTGCAAATAGTTTGTCTCACCCTGCATAGCAAATGGCTCTCTCACATGAGAAGAAGGCTCGATCTTTTTTACAGAGTGATTTGCAAGCGATGAAAGGAGCTGATTGGGAATCGTCAATTCTATTTTTTCTTCTTCAAAAGTTGTCGGTTCAAAAATGGATGGAAGGGTGGGGGGGGTATCAATCAAAAGTGTTCTTGTATCAAACAATGAAGCTTCGAAAGCCGAGTCGGCGACTAGAGACTCTTTGGATTGAAAAGAGGAGGTTGCAATCAAAAGATCCCCCTTTTTCATCCCGTTTTGGCCCTCTTTTTTTAAAATTAGGGCACTTTGTGTACCCCTCTCGCTTTTGAGAGGTTCCAGATTTAGGGGATCAAAATCAACAGAAGACTCCTTTTCCAAAATGAAATTGGAAACTTTAAGCTCCGGTTTTTCCCCGGTTAAGGATGCCTTCCCAAGACCCTCAAACCAGATGGGCTCCCCTTTTTCTATAAAAAAAATTGGACCCTCAAAGGCGATAGTTGCCTCTAAATAGTTGTAATCGGTCTCTTTAAGTTGCAAATTCACCTTTTTTATATCCCTTTCGCCAAGCTCGACCCAAAAATTGGATTTGAAATTCTTTGCGATCCTGAAAGCCTGTTTTTTTTCAGGAATTGAGGGCTCATTCTCTAAAATGAAAGAGGAGGCATTGATTTCAGAATTTGGTTCTTTGAGATTGAGTAAAAGGGGATCTTTGGAAAAATTCGGCTCAAAGGAGGCAGTAGAACTGTTCCAAAACAGATCAGGTACCAAGTATTCCTCATCGATGAGATGAATATGTTCTTTTAATTGCGCCATGCTCAGCCCAAATGATCTGAGGAGGAAATTGGGGGAGGCCCCCAGATGTGCGATCAAAAACTTTAGGGATCCTTCTTTTTCCTCTAGCGGAGGAAAATTTTCCTGATACGTTATTGTTTCAGAAAAATCTATTTTCAGTTGAGGAAACGGTGCAGGTATTGGCACATCAGAGGTCTCTACTCTCCCGATCGATTTTTTAGAACTATAGACCTCGTTCAGCAAATTTTTTAGAGGCACATTCAGTAAGTTTTTTTCAGAAATTAGGATGATAGACCTTGAAGAGGGCAAATATTTTTTTATCTGAGCTTCGGGATCCGATTCCCCGGTAATAAGATCTTTATTAAAAAAAGCTTCTTTCTTTTGAGACCTAGGATCTAACAGCCCCTCTTTGGGATAGAGGTTGTTTTTTGTCTCCCAATCGAGTCTGTCGAAAGCTCGATCCAAAAGGTAGGTGTTTTTGATTTTTTGTGACTTTGGAAAAAGGAATACAGCGGGTTCCACTTCAGGCTGTAAACTCTCCTTAGGAAGCTGTATTTCACCCGTCATGGAAGAAGCTCTTATAGAATAAGAGCTTATCCAGAAAATTGTGATGAAGGTTCTTTTACGTATCCGCACGGTTTTTTTTCCAAAAATGGTTAATCAAAAAGGTTTTCCTTTTCTTTAAGGCGCATCTCAATAAAATGGGAGATCCCTTTTTCTTTTTTCATCGATGATAAAAGTTTCAGCCCTTCAAGTCTGTAGACGTTGGCCTCTTGCACATGATCCTCGTTTTGTTCCAAACGGAACTTGGCCAAGAGCATCTCCACTTGGATCAGCTGCATGTACTCTTCAAAAATTTGTTTTGCTTTCGAGTTTGTCGCAAAGCTGGCTCTATAGGCTTGCACCTGTGGGTCTTTAGAGTTGGTGTAGTCCTCTTTGACACGATTCAAAAAGAAAAGGTTTTTCAGATCCTTTTCAAGCTCTTCAGATAAAAGTGTGCGTGCATCCACATAAACGAGGCTTGCCTCAAGATGGAGAGGCTCGGAGACACTGTCTTTTTGGATTTGCAGACCCTTAAGGTAATTGATTTTTTCTTCAATTTGTTCTTGGGTAAACCCATCTAGGTGATCTAGCTCGAGGCGGATTTTATGTATGCGGGCATATTCGGAGGCCATAGTTCTGTTTACACTTGATACAAGGACGGCTTCGTTAAGCGCCTCATAGGCCAGTTGTTTATTACCTTGCACTTCGTAGCATTTTGAAAGTTCTATTAAGGCTTCCTGTCTAAGATTCCAGGAGTGTGCGTTCTTTCTGTAAGCATCCACAAGGCTCTCTAGATAAACCTGTTTTTGTTTAATATTTCCCTCTTTGTGGGCAATACGGACTAGACGCATCATATCCCACTCCAAGTTCGGAGCCGCTTGGATTTGTTGGGCAACACTCTGTTTTTCGGAAAAAAAGATCGATTGTAAAATTTTTTTAGCCTTTGCCAAGTTTTGAGGGATTGTGGTCTCTTTAGTTTCGGTTTTTCCGTAGACAGGGCTTTGGATAGGGGATTCGTCATACAAAAGATTTGAAAGCCAAAGAAGATTTTCTTTGCGGATCTCAACATCGCCTCTTTCGAAGGCCTGGTAAAGATGCTCGGCCGCTTTTTCCTGGATACTTTTAAGTTTTTTTGATTGGCTTTGGGTCAGATTCGGAATCGATTCGAGGGTCTCTTTGTATCTCAAGAGCGCATTGAAGATCTGAATATGCATAGATCCCAAATGATTTTGCCTTTGAGCAAGCTGAACCGCCTTTTCGGCGTGATCGATAAAAGCATCATAATTTGTACGCATTCTGTCGTAGCATAAAGCCAAAAGAAGGTGGGCATCCGCTATTGAGGTGTGTTTAGAATAATCCTGTATGTAGGTCAAAAGTTTTTGCATCGATTCTTGGGTGTATCCTAAATCGTACCCTACTTTAGCCTGCAAAAATCGACTCTCCTGAATCTCTTTGTCTGACAACCCTTTAGCATTGGATAAAATCCATGACAGATCGCTGTAAAATTGGATTTTGGAGAACTCCTCAATCCCTTGTGCCTCCTTTTGGATCAAATCATAGAGCTGCAGCGTTCCCGATAAATAGTAGCGCCAGGCAAGATGGATCTGATCGGACCCCGGGAAGGTATCAATAAAGCTTTTAAGGCTTGTGCGCGAAAGCTCGTATTGTTCATTGTCATACGTCACCAGGCCATACTCCAGTAAAAGAGAATCTGCGCTTTCAAAATCTGAAAACTGTTTCAAGATTTTTTCTAGCTGATTCTGGGCTTCTTGAGTTTTGAGTTGCTCTTTCAATAAAAGGGCGTGGATAAAAATTGCTTTAGGTATCTCTTTATCTTTTGGAAAAGCAGACTCGAAGTCCTTTAGTGCTTTTTCATATCTAGCGAGCTCTTTGAGCTGCTGGCTTGATCCAAGCTCGATTAGGTACAGGTTCTTATTTTGGGACTCATCAAGACCATTTCTGGCATCAAGTTTATCCACTATTTCCAAAGCCTTATCGTACATCTTTGCCCCAAATAAAGAGCGAGAGTACATATAAAGGATCACAGGCATGCTCTGCACGTCGGCATGAGTTAAGACCAGGTCGATCGATTCAATCACCGAGTCGTAGGCCTCCATTTGAAATAAAAGTACGACCCGGTTGAAGGCGCTCGTATAGAGTCTGCTACCACGCATCGAAACAACTTCGGTGAATGTTTCGATCGCCGCCTTTGGGTTATAGACCGATTCTGCTAACCCGGCGTGGAAAAGGAGCTCTTCCCTTTTGTCCTTGTATTTCCCGGCAAGCTTTTTGAATAATTCGGCCGATTTTTGTGGCTCATTTGTTTTTTTATAGATCTCCGCTAATGCAAATTGAGAAGGTTCTGCGTAACCAGACTTGATAAGCCTCTCGTAGATCTTTTTGGCTTCCTCTAGAAGCCCCATGGACTGGGAGCCCTCTATTTCCATTGAACTACGAAAATACCCTTCGGCTACCAGGAATAGAAATTCCTCTTTACGTTCGTCGAATATTTCCGGATTAGAGAGATACTTGGCACCCATTTTATAGATGTCTTCATATCGACTAAGCTCATACATACCTTGCAGGGCATTGACAAGAACTTTTTGTTGGATCTCGGTATCTTGGATAGATAGGTACGCATCTATCGCTTTTTCAAAGACGCGGTCTTTCAGATAGATGTCCCCTAATATCCCTTTAAGATAGTCTTTGAGCGTGGAATCGGGATACTTCTCAAGAAATAGATAGATCTGCCTTTCAACAAGGGCGTAGTCTTGGTCTTTCCAGAACTCCGTAATACGGCGAACCATGAAAGCTTCCTCTTTATCCAACTCATCCGCAGGTATTCCCTGCGAAAACAGAGCCATATGTGACACAATCGCACTAAAAAAGAGCCCGCGTTTCATCCTTCATCCCTTTATAGCTATACTTACTTGATTTCTAATCGTTTAAGAAAAAAATTTAAATAAAAAATTGCTTGTGATTGAAAAAAAAAGGGCGAATCTTCAGATTCAGATTTTTTTTAGATAGGCGTTGTAGGAGTCAATAAGTTCGAAGGAGAGGTGGACATTGATATTTTTTAATGTCGAAAATATCTCGAGTCCTTGGGCAGTCATACCCAGAAAGAAATAGATCTTTCCAACTCTTAAAAGGATATTCTCATCAAAAGCGCGTAAAGACAAATAGCGGATTAATGTCTCCAGCTCCTGTTTTTTATCCCCTAGAGCTTCGTAGCAATTTGCGAGTTCCAAAAGTGCCCAAGGCTCATCTGCATTAGAAGCTAGACCAATTTTAAGCTCTTCCATCGCAAGCAAAAGAGAGGCGTCCACCCTTTTTTGCCTTTTTTCTGTTTGAATGATTTTTCTTACGACCCAGTATCTGCTCAGCGGCTCCTTCAGGGGAGATTGATAGAGACGATACATCCCCAAGTAGGATTTGGCCAAAGATAGATGCGTCGTTGAATTAAGGGGGTCTTTTTTGATTTTTTCGATGTGTTCCTGGATGGAGGCATACATCAAAAGCTCTTGCATTTTCTCGACATCCTTGAATTTCATCAGTCGGATAAGCGAGGAGATAGTGCCAAGATTTTGGAGATAAAATTGATTTTTTGAAAGCTTGTCGGTAAGACTTTCCGCTGCTTTTGCCAAAAAAAGATGCTCTTCCTGGTTGGGCTTAAGCTCCTCAATTTCCTTTCTGCACGCCTGAATAAAAAATCGGCGCAGATCCTGGAAGTCCTGGGGTTTTTTAGCCTGATAGTAAAATAAAAGAATAAGATAAGAAAAAAGGGTCAGTATCCAAGAAAAAAGGAGTCCTGCCACATAGGGAGATTTCGGGCTGTAGATCAATAGGCTTAAAAACAGCACCGTTTGGAGTGTAAGTAGGCTGATGCATGAGGAGTGGAAAATAAGATGAAAACTCGAGAGTTTTTCGAACCGCTCGCAAAAAACGACCTCTTCTTCAAGACTATCCATAGGATCGAGAAGCTCCAACGCGTCTTCAAATGTGGTGTAAGAGGTAGCTAGGGCCATAGTGCTTTTTTTTGTTTTAGATCCATTTGTTTACTGCATATATATTTTAAAAATCAATGATATTTTTACCTAAAATGGACCCTATCTTTCGAGACAAAATAATTTATAAACTTATAATTAAAGGTTGATTAAGATCAGCTGCAGCCGCAAGCTCCATAGCTCATATACTTCACCACCGAATCCGCCACACCTTTTCTGCACAGAGTTTTGCAATCCTGTTTTGTGAGGGCGAATTGGCTGTCGGATTCTTTAAGATAGCTGATGATCTGTTCGGGGGGGACATTCTGCTTTGATAAATTAACGACGTCTTGAATGTTGAGAGGTTCGTTATTCATTAGTTTTTGGGACAGACCCGGGTAGTCGTTGTCGATCTCTTGTTGCTTTTGTTTTTGATCTGCAGCATTTCCAATAAGGCCTCCTAAAATAGCACCTGCTGCTCCCCCTATAGCTGCCCCTTCCCAACCGCCCGCAAGACCGCCAATGAGAGCTCCGCCACCACCACCGACCAATGCGCCGGTCCCTGTATTTGTAGAGCAACTTACCAGACTCAGGACAAGGAGAGATGAAATAAGGGTTTTTTGCATAATTACCTTCGACCTTTATTTTCTCATATACAAAAGGGGATTATTTTTAAACCCGGAACAAAACAGTTTAAAATAAGAGTCACTTTAGGAGATCAGGCTTACTGCCTTTAAAATAAAAAAGAGGGATTTATCCCTCTTTTTTATACTTTGTCTAGACCAGAGCCTCTTCTAGCTCTTCTACATCGTAGGACATCGTATCCTCGTAGGAGGTGTCGTTGGCATCCCCTTTGAATCGGTAGCCTACCCCTCTTACGGTATCGATCCACTTAAAATTCGGGCCGAGTTTGCGACGCAATGCAGCGATGTGCACGTCTATATTACGATCCACTACAAAAGAATCATCGTTATGAATGTCGTCCAAAAGCTGGTTTCTTGTGAGCACTCTGCCTCGATTCGTGAGTAATCTTTTGAGGATTCCGAACTCGGAAAGGGTGATGGTGATCACTTTATCTTTTTTACGCAGCAAGTAACGGTCTACTTCCAGTGTAAATTCTCCGAAAGAGAGGATTTTTGGCGATTTTTCGGACTCTTTTCCACGTCTGAGGACTGCGCGGATACGGGACATCAGCACTTTTGGGGAAAAAGGTTTGAGAATGTAATCATCCGCACCAAGTTCAAGCCCTAAAAGGATGTCGAGCTCCTCGTCTTTAGCTGTTAATATAATCACCGGTATAGATTTGAGTTCCGGTGTGCTCTTTATTTTTCGGCAAACATCATATCCATTTTGTCCGGGAAGCATGATGTCGAGAAGCACTAAATCAGGCTTTTCTCTTTCTACGGCACGAAATCCGTTGATACCATCGACCTCAACGTGCAGTTTGAATCCCGAGAGCTCGGCTTGTAATTTGATTAGAGCTGCGATATCCTCTTCATCCTCGATCAGTAGAATGCGTTTCTTCTGACTCATGTGAATCCTTCTTCTTTAGCTTGGAACTGTTTTTTCTCTTTTGAAAAACGAAGGTTTTTCTAGAGTGTTTGTTTTAATATTCAAAATGATTCCCCCCGGAATTTTGGGATGCGGGGGGTACAACATAATCTATAAAGCTGGCCAGTCTTTGATTTATTTTTTTTGATCCCACTTCCTGTAAAAATGTTTCGTTGAGGTCAAAACTTGGGTAATGCTGTTGGTTTGATACAAAAACACGCACCCGAGGCGGGTTCTTTTTGCGCATCCTTATACAACGATTTCCCAAAATTAACCCCTTACTGCATCTGGAGTGTCTTAGTTAAAAATAAATCCCATAAGCGGGCACAAATAGTGTTATCTATTTTTCTGGTTTAAAGAGGATTATACATGCCGAGCATCTTTTTTTAAAAGATTATTTATTGGATTTTTTTGTAACATGTGAAGAAATTTTGGGCAATGGCGTGTGGTTACAAAAAGATCTTCATTAAGATCGCCTTTTGCATACAAACCTGAGTGCCTACATATCTCTTGGGCAAATCGTAGCGAAGGATTCATCATCTTTGCATAAGGGAACAGGGTTGATAAAAAAGACTCAATGTGGGGAAAATGGGTAGAGGCCAACAAGATTGTATCGGGTGCAAATAAGACCACCTCTTTGAGTTGTTCAAGAAAGATCTCCTCGTCCTTTAAACCCGATTCTATCATTTGAATCAGGTTTTGCAAATCGAACCCTTGGATTCTAGTATATCCTTTTTCCGAAAACAGATTCTGATAAAATCCGGTCTCTAAAACCATTTTTTTTGTTACTGACGAGATCAACCCAAAGCTGTTCGGTTGGGTTTGTAAAGCGACCGAAGCTGTGTGGCAGGCTATGTAAATTTTTTCCAGACAAAAAGTTTCGAGCCCTTTTTGTGCGGCAAAGACAGCGTCTTGAATCTCGTCTTGATTTTTGGTGCCGTAGGGGAAATTTTTATTATCGGCAAGATAGATAATGCGTAGATCTGGGGATACCCTTTTCACCTCATTAAGAACTGTCAATCCCCCCACGCCTGAATCTAAAAGGCAGATCATTTGGGAACTCTGATTTCCTGGCCCACAAGGATCAGGTCATTGTGCAGCTGATTTATTTTTTTGATCTGTTCAGGTGTAGTTCCAAATAGTCTAGCGATCTTTTCTATCGAATCACCCGCTTTCACCCTGTAGAATGCGATTTCATTCGATTCTTCTCTAAACTCTTTTATACTTTTTTTGATACGGCCAAGTTCTTGCACGGATTCATTTTGGGATTGGAAAAATTTTTCCACCTCCTGGAACTTCTGTTTATACAGACCCACAGCTTTTGCAATTTCTTTTGATTCTATGTCGATCCGGTCAAAACGCTTGATAAGATGATCCAATGTCCGTTCGATTTCTAAAATCTTTTTTTCCGTTAAAGTAGCATTGTCGAGCGATCGCCCCCCGATTTTCCCCGGATGGTCCTGCGCGTGCAAATAGCTCAGATCTTCGTCGTGATTTAAAATTCTCCCCTCCAAAATGCCAACTTCGATTTGGTAGGCCTTCATCTCATGCTTCAGGTCCTCAATCTCGTTTTTTAGCTTTTGAACACTAAATTCCATTTGTTGTTTATCGGATCTTTGGGAGACAACCAAGTTAGAACAGGAGGCAAATAGGGCAAATAAAGGGGCAAACCGCTTCATCTAGGACCTCTGTTGGAAGATTTTGAATTCTACGCGCCGGTTTTTGGCAAACGATTCTTTTGTCCCCCCTTTCGTAACGGGTCTTTCTTTTCCGAAAGAAACTGTGTGAATCTGCTCCGATTCTACTCCTGCCTTGATCAAAAGGCTACGGATGAATTGGGCTCTTCTGGTGCCTAAAGCGAGGTTGTAGGCTTCAGAGGCCCTTTGATCGCAGTGTCCCTCTACGCTCAGGTACACATGGGGATTTTTCTTCATATACGAGGCGATTCTGTTGATCACTTGGTAGTACTCTTTTTGTGACAGGACATGCTCGTCGGTATTGAAGTATACTGTGGAAAAAATGGAGGCAAGCGTTGTGGAGGGTTTAGAGAATTGCTCCGCATTATAAGCTCCCCTTTTTTGGGGTGTGCGCATCTCTTTGGAGTGGGGGTATGATTCGTCCATGTACTGGCTGGAGAGGTCCTGGTCTTTGAGAGGGATAAATTCTTCCTCGGCAGATTGGTAGATCTCTTGAGAGGTCGCTACGATCCTTGATTCTTCTTCGATCAAGCCTAAATAAGCGAGTCCCTGCTTTGTATAGGACCTTGTCGCCATTTTCGTCTCTTCCCATGCATCATAAAGGGTGCTGGTGCAGCTCGCAAGTACGAAAAAAACGAGCGGATAGAATTTTTTCATATGGTTTCTCATCTTTGTTCCCATGAGGGGAAATGGGAAATCCCATCCCCTGTGGGTATTTTTACAGGTTTTTGCTTTACAATATCAATAGTATAAATTTGGGATTCCTTTCCTGTTGTATTGTAAACTAAATGGATGCTATCGGGCGCCCATGAGGGATTTTCCTTATCGAGGGGGCCTGTTGTAAGAGGCACCTCAATTTTTTTATCCAGATCGAGGATCCAAATTTGCCGATATCCTTCACTCAAAGCACTGAATGCAATTTTTTTTCCGTCAGGAGACCAAGAGGGGCACGTGCACTCTTTGTGATTGGTTGAGAGTAATTTTACAGGCGGTATTTTTTTTGACCGGATAGCATCGACGATCTCTAAAATGTAAATTTTGGGGGATCCCTCTTTGTCCGAAACAAAAGCAAGTTTAGAGCCGCAAGGGGAAAAGGCGGGCGAGGCTTGGATCGACTGATTTTGTGAAAAGAGTTGTATAGGCTTCCCTAGAACCCCTTTTTCTGGATGTAATTGTTGAAAAAAAAGATCTGTTTTTCCCGAAGCATCGCAAATAAAAGCGATCTTGTCTCCACGTAAGCTCAAAGCAGGCAATAACTGATTTCCTCTTAGAGAAAGAAGCGGGGTGGAGATGTGCGATAGGGAATTGCCTTTAAAGATTTTAGGCTGCCCCTTTTCGTAGGAGACAAAAACGTAATCGTACCCTTCCCCTTTTTTTGAGTTAGGGATCATGATAGGGGTGATGAGATAATTTTGGGAGGAGGTGATTTTTTTTAAGTTGTGGCCGTCTTGTTGTACCTCGTAAATGTCGGAGATCCAATCACCGTCAATATCTTCGGTTTTTTTGCAAAAGAGGATTTTAGTGCTTGCTATCCCCTCCTGCTGGAAAATTTTTTTGTGAACTAGATCAAAAACCTGATGGATCTTTTGCCTATCTTCAACAAGGTTCCCCCCCAAATCGACTTTGCCTACCAGGTGCGTTTGGTGAAATCTTGGTTCATAGAGCTTTACAGTCAGGTTTTTTCCTTCAAATTTGGGCAGAAGGACAAAATCGGAAGAAAAAGCGGCCAATTCTTTCGAGGGGTTTTTCATAGGCCCACTCACAAGAGGCTCTATATCAATTTTACCCATAGTGAGATCCAAATGGAACGATGCGTCTATATCGTCTTTGAGGATTTCCAGGATCGATTCTTTATAATTTGCGCCCCACTCACCGATAGAAGAGCAGTCGGAAAAATAGAGCGAGGGCAACGATTTGACAGTTTCTAATGGGACAACAATCGGCGGGGTTTTTGATGTAGAAAGCAAAAACATAGGGAGAAGCATTGCAAAAAAAAGAGGGTTTCTCATGAAGAAGATCCTCCTGTAGAATTTTTTTTCACATCCATTTTATGGGTAGAATAAAGAAATACTGTCTTAGTTTCCAGTACAAAGATGCAGGCTCAGCTCTAGGGGCTCATTTGCATCAAAAGGGGGGAAGACCATTTTCTCTAACGCAGTTGCGACAATTTTAGCATTCAAGGGGCTCTTTGAACTAATTTCAAGGATAGTTTCTACGAGTCCGTTGGGAAGAACCTGGATCACTACATCAACGCTTTCAGGATCGACGAGCCTTAAAGCTTTTTGTAGAATTTGAACCACTTGCGTTTCGTAGGGGATAGAATCTTTCAAGTCTGTTGCATATTCAAACCCCACAAAAAGATCTTTTGGGGACTCTTTAAAAGAGGTTTCAATTTTTTTAAGATCTCTTTCGAGTTCTTGAATCCGTTTCATCGGGCTCTTTTTTTCTTGAGCTGGTGCTTGTGGTTTCTTTACTTGAGGGGCGTTTTTTATCCCCTTTTTTTCTTGAACCGGTACTTTTTTTTCAGGAGCCCTACCCTTTTTTTCAAGGGGGGATTTTTCCTTTAAAACAATAGGGTTTTTGCTATTTAAATGGGTGGTGTGGACACGCATTTTTTGTTTGGGTCGTGACGGAAAAGAAAAAGTGGAGCTGAAAGAGAACAATAGCAAAACCAATAGGTGTACCTGAAGGGTCCTTTTAAGAGCGATTTTTTTTGGACTATCCTTCGGGTTGGACCACAAGATCCATCTCTTCAAATCCTGCTTGTTCCAGCGCATGTTTCACATTCAAATAGGTTCCAAAAGAGGAGTTCTTGTCCTGGTAAAGCTCCGGAATCTCCTCATGGAATGATTTTTTTAGTTCGTCTAGTACGCCCGGCAGCTGTTTCAGTGTCACCGGCGTATCGTTGATTTTAATTTGACCCGTTTTTTGGACAAAAATACGGATCTTCCTTTTTTCCCTTTGCCCGGTTGCCTCCACCCCTTTTTGGGCCAAATGGATCGATTCGATGTCCAAAAATGGGGAGATAACAATAAACAACACAAGGACTGTGAAAAGAACATCAATGAGGGGGGTAAGGTTGATTAGGTCTGTTTCTTCGGCTATTTGGTCGAGAAAGCGTTTTCGCATCCGGTCAATCCCTTCGATATCCCATCTCTATCTCGTGCACGAGTAGAGCGCAAAAAGAGCCCATCGATAGAGTCATTTCTTTTGCTTTCGATTTCAAGTAATTGTAGCCTATGAGCGCCGGTATTGCTATTAAAAGGCCTATTACCGTAGTGGCCAGAGCGGTCGAAAGGCCACCCATCACAACCTGGTTCGAAAGGGCTGATACACCTTTTCCAAGACCTGTAAGGCTGACGAGCAAGCCCCAAACGGTCCCTAAAATTCCTAAAAATGGGGCCAACGATATGGAGGTAGAGAGGATGAAAAGGTTTTTATCCAAATCTTTGCTGTTCTGCAAAACTTTTTGATCCAAATAGTTCTCCAGCATCTCCACATCGGATCTGGTTAAAAAATTTTCCTCTACCCTATCGAGCTGGCGATTACGCTCCAATAGGTCGATCGTGCATTTTTTAAAATGTTTGTAGAGGGAAAACATCGGATTGGAGGTGAGGGTTTCCAAAATGGATTTTTCTAGAATCGGATGCTCTTTTTTTTCAAAATTGACAAGAAAATTTTGCATCTCTTTTTCCAGCTTACCAAACTGGCGAGCTTTAAAAATCAAAATAAACCAGGAGAGGAACGAGAGTGAAAAAAGGAGCAAAAAAATGATTTTCCCGAAACCGTCGGAATCCTTAAATGCGCTGACAAAAATGTAGATGGATGTCATAATTATCTCGTTTAGGGATCGGTAA
>Ga0194115_10005067_pt1 | contig 13854 bp, 8 predicted proteins | sample TA2MahsurfametaG_3_FD_148656 | JGI IMG/M metagenome (GOLD analysis project Ga0194115, IMG submission 148656) | Freshwater microbial communities from Lake Tanganyika, Tanzania - TA2015002 Mahale S4 surface | ecosystem: Environmental > Aquatic > Freshwater > Lake | place: Tanzania: Lake Tanganyika...
CCAATCGTTGATACCGACGTGCTCGCTCTTATCTATGTAACCGAATCGCCAACGGCTATATACCTAGGTCGGTAGTTTTCAAGTCCATACATATGATATTTGGAAATTCCGACTCCTCGTTCCGACGACTCCCACCACAAAAACTTGGTCGCATTAGTCGACTACCGATGGACCCGGATAGGGACAACTTTTCCAGACACCAGACATGACTGTGAAGAGAAAACGGAGTCACATGACTAGAGCATGACAACGCAAATAAAGTGTGACAATGGCAAGGGTGAACAACGACTACGTTCGCTGACATTTTATCTTGTTTTCTCCAACCAACATTTCCACAAGAATATCGAATTTATGTCATCGATACTTATTAGGGACGGGACGGTGGGTGTGTCAAACTCACAGTCAGCAATAGAGTAAACCCATGAAGACGGGTACTACTACTACTAGACGCTGGCAATCATTGTCATCGGCACGGTTCGTTTTGGCGTTACTTCTTCTCGTTCCGTCCATCGTTCAACTTTGGATGGCAAACCATATGACGATGGGTGATGATAATGCGGCAACTCCGTCGGATTCCTTTTTTGATCATATCGATACGACTCAGAAACCGTTGTCGACAACGAAAGGGAAGATACCGAAGATATTCGTTGGGATCATGGGTGATTCCAGTCGTCACCTTGGTATGGAATATCGGAACAGACAACGAGAATTGTTCTCTATATGGAACGATACTAGGTTATGCCATCTTACAAGGGCATTGGAGATTCAGAAAAACAATAGTAGTAACGATGAATGTCAAGTGATCTACTCCTTCATCGTCGGAGGTCATAACGCCTCGAGTACAGAATTACCCTACAATCTTGGAACGGATGATCGACCTTTGACCTTGACGAGTCTTCCTATCAAATTACCACGTCTTAAGGATGTATTCCAACCAGATGTGACTATTTTGAATATCCGTGAGAATATGAATGATGGGAAAACACCGACCTATCTCCATTTTGCTGTCAAGGCTGCTAGGTCCGTCGGTGCATCATACATCATGAAATGTGATTCCGATGCGACTATACGATGGGGGGCATTGTTACGATTCCTTCATTTAGAATTCCCCTCACCATCTATCCCAACCGTTTTGGGAATGTTCCGACATAAGGCATTTTGGAAGGAGGGGAAACAGGATGAAACCATCTGGCAAAAAGAATGGTATGCTGGGATGCATTTGTACCTAGCAGGACAACTATATGTGATGAGTGTCAATGTCGCCGAACGATTAGTCGAAGAGGCTCGAAAATGGTACACTCCATCGTCTTGGACTGCACCATACTTTGCTGGACATGAAGATCATGATGCTTTGAGTATGGTTCAACAAGACGTCGTACCCCCATCGAATCTAAGTACGACGACGAATATCATTCGATGGGTAGGAATCACTCGACATGCTACCTTTTGGGAACATCCCGTGAAGCAAGCTGGTCGATGGGAACGTATCCTCAATCGGGAACGAAGTCTTGCGAAAGAACGACTGGAGGGGACAAGGACGACTCCATTTACTAGTAATCAGTTTGTAAAGAGTGAGGATATCACGAAGAAGGAACGGTGGCGACCGTCCCTGGTGATATTCTTTTTAGAATCTCCCTCAGCCAGGATACCGACCGAACAAGAATCCTATCTAGAAACTTGGACACAACGAAATGGTGGTCATCTTGATCGAGTGTGTGGGATTTCCCAATTCTTCGACAAGACGAGACATGTCGATTGCGATCTATATTATGTCTTCGTAATGGGTACCAATACCAGACGCGGAGAATTATTGGCAGGATTTTCAAACATCAGCATCACCACCGACGAAACATGGGAACTTCCTGTCAAACATAACATACATCGTGGACTTGGACTCTCGACGTTGGCATACCTTCATGAGAAGGTATCCAACTACGCAGACGACTTGGATTATGTCCTATTAGTACAAGCAAGGACGACATTTCTGGACGTTAGTAAGTGGAACCAATTGGCGAAAGCCCAACCAGCACATCATCACTTGGTGGTCATGGGTCAGATGAGAGACAAATTTCAGAATCTGAATGAATTCGGTCCATACAAGCATGAACACTATTGGTACAAGGAAAATGACAATATTCATCTATATCTTGGAAGTGATATGATTGGGCTTGGTTCTAGTTTGGTGGGGAAAATCCTCCTGCAGGCGACCGCGAATGAGACGTTACGAGCTGAGTATATGGAAGGAAACTTGGGACATGACGTCACAACGTTGGCGTATCTTGGACCCAAGGCTATTCTTCACTGGATTCCAGTAACGAAATCAATGCAATTTTGGTAAACCATGAAACCATGATTTGCTAACGTTGATTCTTTATGCGATTCGAAGATGTGCTGCCCCGGGAAGACTGGAACGGGACGAGTAAGGATTCCCTACGCATGCGCGCCACAACGACAGCAGATCCCAACCAAAACTTCGTCTTGGACTGACTCATCCATCAGCCATCACCTTTTTGGCATGCCTGCGTTAAAGCATCCTATCCACGTTGGTCCGGACCTGGCTGATTGACAATCACAAATGACGATACGATGTATCGTTGAGGGATCTCGATGTCTCGCGACCTCTCTTCCTACAAGATGTTTGACAGGTTGATGACCATCAATATGTGCTCTCGGGACAAGGCGCGTGTGTCATTATGCCTTTTCCTGAGGCCTTGGCGCCGGTCTTTGTGATAAGTTTGATGGGAGTTCAAGCTATATTGGCGAAATTGTTCGCGTCAGCTTCTATCGCCCGTTCATGCGTACGTAGGATTCGCAACTATGGTCGCTCTGCTCGCAAACCTGCCAAAGAAAGTCAAGCTAGGATTATCCTTCTAGATGGACAATAACCAGTCAACAACAGGCACCTAGTAGCATCCTAGCCAACTGTCCGGCTTGGCGTAATACATGTTTTCCTATCTTCGAGGTTCTTTGAAACCCTTAGCATCACAATCTCCAGAACAGAGGATATACTCGGCTATGGCCTAAGCCAAAGATATTTGCCTCGGTCTCGGCGCCCCAATGAATCGGAACAACACTGATCTACTTGTTGAACATGGCACTGGACAAGCTGTGCAGGACTCCGAGAATTTCTCAAGGCCACTATATCTCTAAAGTGGATTTGACAAAGACAACGGCGATATAACTTCCAAAATCGGACTCGCCACATTCAAAGTGTTGTCGTTCCGCTGACCGAGAGCCGCGTGTTGGTTTCAGCGCGATGTTGTTCATCACGCTGTAGGTGGATCTTAATGAAAATCAGGCTATTCACAGGATCAAGAGGCTTCGCGCTTGACGTGTTCGATTCATCTGCTAGAGCTCATTTGTTTCGCTGGTCGGACATTCCGGCTCCAGCTGGCCGGTAGATCGTCTATTGATAGTTCTCGAAGCTCTTGGCCAGAGAGATTGGGATCCGTATTCAACATCGAACGGACCACAGTGGGGGGGGTTCCTGCCAACAGTCTACGCAACGTCTCCGAACTTACTAGACCATCGATCTTGCACTGTTCAAAGGCTAGAGTCAAACCCTTTGTCCTCAAATCACCCTCGGACAATAGATTGTTACAACACTTGAACCAGAAAGCGTAGGTGTAGCTATCGGGTTGCACAGTTTCACACTTACGAATGTCATTATATGACTGGGCACCGATCTGAAAGGCTCTCACCTTATCTTGTGCCGAACCAATGCAGTTGGCGGCACAGTTCAGGGCGTAATTGAAGGGATAGGCATTCAGCCTAAGGTTGGGATCACGACTTCCTTCGGAAAGAAGAAGGAGTTCCGACAAAATCTCACGAGCACGTTCGACATTTTTCAGTGTCGGATTGCAATTAGCAGCCGAAATGACTAAGGAATAAGTAAGAGTATTGGGTTGCATTTTGGGATCCTGAGTCTCCTCATAGACTGCCGCGGCCTGCCGTAGGAGGTCTACGGCCATATCTGCCGCGTCAGGCTCATTCGACTTGGAGAAGCATTCGATGACGGACGTATAGGTGATGATGTCTGGTTGATAATCCTTACTGGCCTGCATCTGTAGAAGTAGTTCGTACGCTTTTCGAGCATCAAGGTTCTTCCGACTCTTGGCGAGTGCATTAATGGCAATGTTGTAGTGTCGATTAGAAGGTTGAGCTGCAGTATCTCCAGCCAACCAAAGTTCCCGCATTTTCGATAGGGCTTCCGTCGCCCGGAGAGCAGCATCTGGTCGTCGGCTTTGAACCCATGCCTTTAGGAGCATACTGTACGTGAAGCTATCTGGCCGGACAAGGGGGTTTTCCTTGGCGGCTTCGTCCATTCTGTCGACGATCCTTAAGATCTTGTTCAGAGCTACTGATTTATCACGGCTTTTGAGATGCGCCAACAAGACGTTGTTGTAGGTAACCAAATCAGGACTAAGATCCATACACTTGGATCGCAATTGTTCCATCGTGTCCAAGAGAGCATCTGTCTTGTCGGATCGACCTATCCGTGCCCATGCACTCAAGACACCATTGAACGCAATGAGTTCTGGTTGCATATCCTTTTGGAAATTAGATTCTTCAAAAGCGGACAATAATTGATCTAATAGCTCCTGAGCTTTGGTTGCGGCTTCTGATTCCCGTGTCTTGCTCCACGCCAATATCGCATTGGAGAATGTGTTGGCATTTGGGAAGCCGTTGCAATCGTCGGGATATAACTCTCGAATTTGTACCATCTTGCCAAGAATATTCGCTGCTCGTTCCTTCGACCCCTCATCACTACTCTTTGACCACGCTTCCAAGAGCCAATGATAACTTTGTTGAAGAATAGAGGCGTGTGGATTCAGCGTCTCTAAACGTTCGAAATTCTTCTGTGCCATATGTGCACATTCTCCCGAACTTAAATTCTCCTGCTGCCATGCCCATGCGTGAATCGAATGACTTATACATTCGGGCGTAAGTTTCACGTTCGGATTGCCCTCCATTCGATCAAGTAAGTCTTGTCCCTGATGTGCGTACCGACGATTCCCTCTCGGTGTGGCACATGCAGCGTATGCCTCCAGTGCATATTCGTAGGTTTTCACATTCGTTATTGTCATCTGATCTTCCATTTCCTTCACAAGTTCCGTCACCTCATCAGCAGCACATAAGATAATTTCAGTATCATCTTTTCGCCATCGTAGTCGTCCACGGTTTGCCAAGGCTTCAAGAGCTATCCGATACGATTCCTCTGTCGCTATTCCGATCGACACCATCCGTCTTAACATGGCAAGGACTCGCTCTGTACCATCAACATCCGCAGTCAAAATCTGCGCCTTCTTCCCACGTGCTAGTGGATCCCATGCGACTTGGGAGGATGTCATGAGATTCCGTCTCGATTGAAGGACACGGTACATATCGGCATGAAATCGAGACGTTGGGTCCGTCGTCATCGTAGTCGTGAGATCACTTGTAGGAGTAGTATACAGGCTGCTTGCGGAATCAAACGAAGGCAAGCGTCTTCGTATTGGAAATCCACTTTGAAAAGCACCTATGGGATGAATACTTTGTAGACACAGACAGAAAACGGTCGTCAGAGACATCGTGAACAGTCTCGTTGTTGAAGATAGATCCACTGGTCGACGACTCGAAGTTAGTTTCCTTCGTATTCGCGACTGCTTTCGATTTGGCACTACCATTTTGCTTCAGCCAGTTTATGTCGCAATAAAGTCGAGTATCTAGTTAGTAACATGAAGATACTCTGATGCTGGGCTAGAGGGAAAGACAGTTTCTTTGGTTCCTCGAAAAGCTCCAGCCGTCATGTCAACCAACTCGTCGAAATCTACTCTCGAGAGGCCATTTTTTGGAGGGATCGATGGCCGGTGACGATTCATTGATGTGGGTTTGATTCCCGAATGATACGTCACCGACGGCTCAAAACCTATTGTATCACGAGCTCGATTTTGAGCCACTCACCGGAACTGCCGAGACATCATAATTCCGACCGGAACGAGGAGATTTCGGAATTCGGTGGAGATCGTGGATGGCCGGCTCGACCCACGCCAGTTGACACCAACTCTAGAATGGCGAAATATCTCGCAATCTGTCATTGGGGAATGACGCAAGTTTGATTTTCGTTAAATACACCGCGATAGGGCCTCGAGGGAGAAGATCCGAAACAAAAATACGAAACTCGAAAAAAGTGACGGAGGACGTCCGAGTTCGTCTCTCACTTTTTTTTGTAAAAACCGAATGCGCGCAGCGCAACCGACGGGTTCCCCACCCCCTGGTACGTTAAAGTTCGTAGGCAATCGTACGTTCCGAATGTCCGCGAAGTGGCGGACCGCGGGAAGCTCTCCGAACAACGAGGTTTTGCGTGGGTGCGTTTGAACTCGCCGATGGAGCTCGATCAGGCGACCATGGACGACCCTTGATGCGCTCTTTTCTCCCTCTGTCCATGGCATTGCTCCATCCATCGTCAACAAGACAATGTCAACCAAAGCCATATTACCTTATAGTCAGTTTCCACTGAAAATCTATCTGCATGGAAAGTTTTCGGAAGTGGAATCGTGCCATGCTGGCCATTTTTGGAGGCATTCGAAACCCTGATCCCGTTTGTCAATAGTTTCTTCGTGAGTCTCGTTATCGTCCATTCGAAACTTTGATTCCAACTGCTTCAGATTTGATCCCATGGTTGATTGCTATTGTGGTGGTAGTTGCTCCTCGGTTGGTTTGTCAACTGTATCCTGTATCCAGAACGACTCCCACCATCATTGTCAAAACATTCTAGTGCCAAGTTTTTTTTCGGCACCGGTGGTTTTGCCATCTGGTCCACCCACACCAACGCGCCATTTTCATTACCAAAATCTCGTACAGTCTACGCGGCAGATTTTTGATTGGATTTCGTTTCAGATTTTCCCCCGTTCATGTTTCGCGATAACACCAACAAGATCGTCTCCTTTTTCTCGTTTTGCAAACGACGCAAGTCACGTTCTCTCACTAGACACCTTCTTGATTGTTCCTTCCTTTGCTTACTACCTTACAGCACATGGCGTACCATGACTCGCCCCTCTCCAGCTGAGCGGAAGACACGAACTGAGGCTTGCAAGTGTCCTTCTCGTTCCTGTCCCCATCCGGAAGGCATGGCTCTCGAGTCCTCGTCTTCCAACCAGAGAGGAAGCAAGACATCTAGGCGAGCGCCTCTGGCACGTCTTGTTTCACAGGACGACTTCCTGGAAGATTATTCGGATAGTCATCGTACCAATTCCCCTCCTAGATGTGTCTCGGACTTTGATCAAGCATCAATACAGAAGATCCATCCTTCAGGCCCATGTACCTTTCCCAATCCTCTCATGGATCCTCTCTTTCACCGGACACATGTGGCCGCGCTGCGTCTAGAAGCGGAGCTCTATCCGATGCGACTCATCCTCGGCCGACTTATGGGCCATCAGACACATAACCGCCGGGGGATTTTCAACACTCCCGTCGATGCTGTGGCTCTGGGCCTCTTCGACTATCACCAGATCATCGAGACTCCAATGGATCTCGGTACAATCAAGAAACGTTTACATGCCGTGGCCTATTCTTCGCGACAGGAGGTATCTGATGACATTCGACTTGTCTTTACAAACGCCATGCGGTACAATCCCCCCCGGAACCCGATCCACTTGGCTGCCAAGGAACTCTTGATTTACTTCGAACAGGCCTTGATCAATACCGGAGACGATTGCCAGCAGTCTTTGTGCACTGAGATTCCTGTACCCTGTGCACAGGGACCACTGACATCGTTGAACGATGGAAGTGCTCAGCCCCTACCTTCAATGAGCGATTCCACCTCCGGAGAGGCCAGCTTTGGCGACAGACCGCCCTCTCATCTTGATCCTGTTTCCCCATTACCCATATCGCCGTTGCTACCGTCAAAGAAATCCTCGAAACTCGCCCCATTTTTGCCTCACTCATGTGGCAGCTGCCAAGGGAGAACATGCACAGTCTGCCACCAAGGATGTCTTTATCATGAACCTGCTCTGATGGTTTGTAGTGGACTTCATTGTGGCGGAGCGAGGCTTCGAAAGGGTACCATGTATTTTGTTACCTCTGATGGCAATCGACACTACTGCGAGCGCTGCCATACGAGCCTGCAGGCTGTCCTTCCAGGGTATTCTGAGAATGATCCTTGCCGCTACAAGCAGGACCTCTTGAAGCGGATGAACCATGAAGAAATCCCTGAACAATGGCTCGAATGCTCCAGCTGTTCAGCCGGAGTACATGTAATATGCGCCATGCACAATACTCTTCCACATGACCCTCGGAACTACATTTGCCCTGACTGTCAGAAAACACCCATCTATGACAATGTCAAGACGCACTCTGAAGCAATAGATGATGACCGCTACACCTTCGTCAGTGGTTCCGACTTGCCTGTGGCAATGACTTCCTTTGGCATACCCCAGGGGATGAGTGCAGACTCGCTTCCGAAATGCGCTATTTCCTCCTTTATTCAAGCCAAGATTGAGACGCATTTACGAGCCGCCGTTCCTAATTCCGAGAAGACAGTGACGGTGCGAATCGTCTCGGATTCCAGTCGTCACTTTACGGTACCCGACGTGGTGCAACGACACTTTTGCATGGCCACATCTGGTTCTTCTGATATCGTATCTCCACCCTCGCTTGTTCGATATCGTCAAAAAGCCATCGCGCTTTTTCAAAGAATGGATGGTCTTGACGTGTGCATCTTTTGTATGTACGTTCAGGAATACGACGGGGAAGACGACTTTGAGCCACATGTTGACCGTGAAAGCATTCGATCAAGTCATGCCAAGCGAGTCTATATTGCTTACATCGACTCGGTTGAGCACTTTCGGCCTCGGGATGTCCGTACTGACATCTACCATGAAATCCTCGTCTCATATCTTGCCTCAGCGCGTTCACGCGGCTATGAGAAGGCACATATTTGGGCTTGTCCGCCTTCGCGCGGTAACTCTTTTGTCTTCTGGAACCATCCGGCTTCTCAGCGGACGCCGAATCAAGAGAGGCTCCTGCAATGGTACCACGGGGCGCTTAGCAAGGCTGTGGGTTTAGGTATCGTAACAGATGTCAAGAGTCTTTATGAAAGCGAATTCGAGTCTAGCCTGACAGAACTCGACGGATCTAAGCGTGGACGCATGATCTGCCCTCCTTTATTGGACGGCGACTTTTGGATCGAGGAGGCCGTACGAGTTCACAGTGCAGCAAAAGCACGCTACATAAAGATCCGTGCACCAACTGAAGTATGTGTCTGGAACGTGACCCCACTTCTGAGCAGCGAACTCGATCCATGTCCCGCCCTTCAAATCGCGGCTTTGGTCAAGGATCGCCTCATGACTCATCCATCCTCAGTACCTTTCCGACGTCCAGTTAATGCCGCTGCCCTTAATCTACAGAATTACCATGAGATTGTCCCGAACCCGATGGATCTCGGTACCATTTATGCGCAGTGCGTCATCGGAGAGTATCAAACTTTAGAAGACGTCGTTCACGACATCGAATTGATGGTATCTAATGCCAAGCGATTTAACCCTGTGGGACACTACGTGCACACGAAGGCAGACGAAGTCTTGTCCCTCTTCTACCAAGAACTTATGGCACTGATGCACATATGGGATGCTAGCACATGTGCGAAGGAACCATCGGTTTCTTGGCGAATGTATGCGGGCATGACGATGAGCTTGGACGAGCGAATGGTTATCGCGTCGCGAGGACAAAGCAGCGTATTCATCGAGGATGACAGGTCCATGGATGGAACGCGGTCGATCAACTCGAGTTCCATTGTTTCAATACCAAGTTCACCCATGGCGACTTCGAAAGAAGAAGATGATGAAGACGAGAAGAAGATTCCTGCCCTCCAGAAGGGAAAGCGTCGTCGACGCGCCCTGAGTACATGCGGTAGAAGGAGGTCTGTTGATCGTGGAGATTCACCCCACGACAAAGTCTACGATTCACCGAAAAAGCTAGACATTTTGATGGATGGTCCAGAGGCTGTTGTGCAGAGCATGGTTGGAAAAGACTTTTGGCTCCTTGAAAAGCGCCAAGCTGTGCCAGTCTGCAACAAACGTCGACGAAGTTCAAGCAGCGCCTCTGGTGGCGATGCTGCCGTCCCTGATGAGCAATCCAGCAAACTTCGTCGTCAGGTTTGGGTCGGGGAAGAAGTTAGCGAAGCCGTACGTCGCATGCGTACCATTTTTTTCACTTGTTTCTTGACACCGAAGCCATCCATGTCGGAAACTGAACGTTCGATGCTCTCTCGCTTTGAGACGTATGCATCGGACTTCGACCGCGATATGCCCATCCATTTAGGCTTTTCGTCCCCCATCAGCGACGCACGTCATGCTCTGTTGGAATTCTCTCAGTATCGAGGCTTGGAGTTTGATACTCTGCGGCGAGCCAAGTATAGCACTGCTATGCTTTTGTTCCATCTACAGAATATCGATGTTCCTGGCGTCGTTCCCGTTTGCAGCACGTGTAGTCATACAATTGAAGAAGTTCGCTGGCACAAGGTCAAGAAAGCTACTGAAAGACGCCGCGCAACTAAGTTTATGAAGCCGGTTCCACCCGAACCGCTATTTATCCAAGAAGAACTATGTGGTGGCTGTCATGCCATCTGTTCCGAGAAGGAAGAGTTCATTCCCATTCCTGTGTGCTTGAAACTATAGGCACATATTCTAACTATCCCGAAAACCCTAGAAACAATACACTTCTGACTATGATGTGCGAAATAACTCATAACATAGACCTTGTTTATTTTTGAATATAGCCTTCCTCTTCCACTAGCTGAATCGTACCACTGTCTACAGATGCCACTCGACACAGTGAATGAATCGGGATGTTGAAGCCGCTCAGGGATTGCCGTCCACTCTCATACGACTTCTCCAAAAGGACACCAATACCCACTGCCGTCGCTTCTGCTTCCGAAACGATCCGTAATAGAGCCTCTTGGGATGCCCCGCTACTCAAAAAGTCATCAATAATCAAGATCCGATCTTCAGGATCCAAATGATTCTTACTGACCAATAATTCTCGATTCTTCCCTACCGTCCGAGAGGCGAATCCAGCCTGGAAGGTATCCGCCATGACTGCAGTCCGTTCCTTTCGGGCATAGACGACGGGAACCTGTAAGTACTTTGCCATTGGTAATGCAATGACAAGACCCGTCGTTGCAATCGTTAGAATCTTGCTTGGTTTCTCCTTCATGAATCGATCAGCCTTAACAAAAAGAAGCAATATATTAACAACGTATATATCACACAAAGCAAGCATAGCGAAAATCCCACACGTCCATATCCTTACCAACTCCTTGGCACAGGCATCCATAAGATTGACATCGACTTTGGAATCAATAAAGGCTGATACATCGACGATATCATTGGGCAATACACGGGCATCACGTAATACTCGATCTCGTAATTTAAGAGAGGCAGGTCCAATCGTCCCCGACGCGACAGAAGCATCCGTACGCATGACCTTGAGCCATTTCTGATATTCAAAACCAAAGGTAAGTTTCAAGGTTTCGACCATATTATGGATCGCCTGTGCCATGGGAATAAAGGTCCGACCAGAATGACAAAAGATCATATCCACATCACAGACACCATGTTCAAAGATTTCCATTTCACCATCATAGTAACATAGACAGGAGGTAAATCGAGTCACACGACTGTGTTCCGATAACGGTTGAAGAGCATCGACGACGTAGTCCACATGGTTTCCAATATCATTAAACTTGTATCCCGACAAAACTTTGGCATTGGTTACTGCCGGTGCTCCTCCTCCTCCTGAACCTTTTCCATTTTTCGTAACGGAGGACATGAAGGATTCTGGTGGGATCGGTTCGACCTCAAACGACGTCCGTGAGGCGATACAGGGTAGGCCAGTAATCTCATAAACCTTCCGGGCCTTGTAGGAAGCGACATCCTCAATAGAGTACAAACCATCTTCCTCGACGCCATCCATAAAGTCACCAAAGTTATCAGCGAATTCGACTCCATAATTTCTAGTATTCCCCACAAGACTTTTGAAACAGGCATAGTCAATGGCAGCAACCCATAGTCGATCAAAGCCTTCTCGAGGATTCGGTGGTCGTTGGAAGAATGATTTTGCCTTTTGAGATCGTGAAGCCTTTTCAAGTCGACGACTTGAAATTTGACATTCCTTCATCCGATTCCAAAATTCGGCTTCCTCCTTCGCTACTTGATCATCATCCATCGGCGCATCCCAATCCATGTAAAATTCAGAATCTTCCGTGTGTCAGTGAGAGGACGATCTTCAACTTTCAAAATAGAATAATGTATAGTAGAACATGCCAATATCGGCACTTTGTGTCGATTTGCTTTTCCTTACCTTTGGATGGTTCTGGAACCTTGAGAGCATTCGCTCGTTCTAAATCTACTGCCTTTCCCTTATCATCGTCACCCCAATACTCCCATGGTTCACTGCTGTCATTATTCTCACGCCAGGCACCATTCGTATCGTCACTACCACCATTGGCACCATACCCATCGGGGAGGTGTTCCAATTGTTCTTCCAATCGTCGTGTTTCTTCATCAAGAGATAAATCTTCTTCCAAATCAAGAGTCGCCATTTGATTGAAATAGGATTGAAGATTCTCATTTAACCAATTGTTCTGTACTTGAAACCTAGTATATTCTGACAAGGTCGCATCCGCAATCCGGAGTTGATCCATCGTCGGTGGTTTCCGAGAAGAATCCCCAGTCGATGATAGGGGTGTAGCCGATGATGATGACGATGAAGATCCCGTAAAGGAAGAAGAGGTCGTCGATCCTGATTCCATAGAGGAAGATGACGGGGTAGGGATCCTATTCTCACCTCCCAATTGATTGAAGAGTCGTTGACGTTCCATTTCTTCCCAAAAGACTTTATCTGGAGTCGCATTCTCATTGACACGATCATACCAACTATTCATATCATCACCGAAACCATTTGTCTTTCGATTTCGTTTCGCAAATAAGATATGATTCGATGAACGTTGTGTCGGGGAGTAGGAGTAGGAGTGGTAGTGTTGAGTCTGGACCGTGCTTGTATAAACCGTCAACTTCACCGGATGGCATCGATCACAGGGATTTGTGGATATTGACGTCGTCCTAGACGATGGACAAACAAAGGCCGATGTTATAGTCGAAGAACATAATGCGAACAACCAGGAAATGGAACCTGTTCTTGAACGAATTGAAGTCCTTTGTCTCGTAGGCCTATCCACTCGAGACCTACAAGAATCTTCCATGGTTCCCTTACTTCCTCTCCAGTGCTCCAGTCGTCTTCCGTTTTGTACCTGGTGCCCTGTGATGTGAAGCTCCGATCCAACGTCCCAAAACGACTGTGATCCCATGCGGATGGACAGAGTCGTTTCTGTCATGATGGTTGATGTGGTGATGACGAACGTCGAAATGACTCCTTTGACATCAATTTGGACTCCTTCGACTATGACACTTACGATATGGAACCTTTCACCTTCATGTCATCAGAATGACAGTACCGTACCCCATCGCCTTCATCCATCCCATCGATCGATATAATTCAAAGTACAGCCACGAGAGAAGAACCCAAGAGAAAAAGCTGGTCAAGGAAGTTCCTTGCATGTATTCAAGGACTGTTGATGATTGGTATTTTCGTTTCGGCATCCGCCAACTACTGCCACGACTGGACTTTTCGTTGGTCGGATGACATCATCATTAACTTGTCTCAAGGATGGATATCCTTAAGGGGTACTACACATCATTCTCCCACTCTCATCATGACTACACATTCCAACGATATACAACATCTAGAAAACCCATGAAGAAAAGAGGCGTATCAACTTTGAAGGTTGGACAAAATGGACGATTTACTCTTGGAGAC
>Ga0194115_10005071_pt1 | contig 13852 bp, 18 predicted proteins | sample TA2MahsurfametaG_3_FD_148656 | JGI IMG/M metagenome (GOLD analysis project Ga0194115, IMG submission 148656) | Freshwater microbial communities from Lake Tanganyika, Tanzania - TA2015002 Mahale S4 surface | ecosystem: Environmental > Aquatic > Freshwater > Lake | place: Tanzania: Lake...
GACGTTGCAAGGGACCTGCCGTTTGAGCAACTAATAATCTTCCCTTCTCAACAGCAAGTGCTTCAGATGCCGCTGCTTTTTGCTTGGCGATCTGTTCCGCTAAACGTTCGGCGTCTGTTTTGCCTTTCTCTTTAGTTCCACCATCGGCACCACCGCCACCACCGCCACCACCAACGCCTCCACCACCCACCGCCTCTTCAACACGGGTAGGCAAACCCATAACAGCTTGAGCCCTTAAGGCTCTTTCGCCTAAAACAGTGCGGCGTGCGCCAGCTTGTGCTGTTGTGGGAATACCAAAAATTTGTGCTGCAGGACCAAGTAGCGTTTGAGCCGCAACCGTTCCGGGCCGCTGGTAAGTCTGCTGCTCTTTTTTAATTGCTTGCAGTGTTTTAGCGGCAGTTGCTTTTTGCCCTTTTGTGGCACTTCCACCAAAAATTGCAGCGGCACCGCCAGCCGCCCGTTCGCCACGTAAGCGACGAGTTTCTGCAGCGGCGGCCATTGCCTCCTGCAATCCCGTGACAACTAAATTGATACCAATAGTGATTAGACCAATAGCAGCTAACCCACGCAGCACACCAAGTAATCCAGTTGCCTTGGTCGCAGCCGTTGCCGAAGCGGCCTCAAGTGTTTTAGTGTTGGCTGTATATAAAGCAAAAGCCGAAGACGTGGTTTTTGCCGCCGTGCCAGTCGCCACAGTAGCGCCAGCCATACCCAACATGGCGCCAACAAATCCAGCGCGTAAAGCAATAATCGTCTGAACTGCTTTTTGCAGCAGAATCATTTGGGCGATTAGTTTGACAACAGCGCCAACCGTATTCATTACGGGTTGTGGAACCATTGCCATAAATGAGGCGAATCCGTTTATTGCTTTTGTCAAATCTTGAATGACAATGACGACAGTCGGACCAAACGCTTCGCCAAATGCCTCGCTTAAATTTTTGAATGAAGTATCAAGGGCTTTAAGTGTATTTTCCAAGCTGCCTTTCATTGTGTTGAAGTCGGCTTCTGTCTTTCCAGCAGCACCACCAAGACCCTCAAGAATCATTTGATAATCTTTGCCACCTTTGGATGCTGCAGAAAATGCGCCACGCAAGGCTTCTTGTGAACCAACAAGTCGCGCTGCGGCTGATGTATTTGTTTGAGCTTTTTGCCCTAATTCAACAAGCAGGGCTTGAAGACCTTTGCCACGCAAAGCCGATAAATCCCATTGAATGCCAAGCTCCTTGGCAGCATCCTGACTTTCTTTGGTTGGCTGCAGCAGCGTGTTTAGTGTAGCTCCAAGACCAGTAAATGCAATTTCCGCCGTAGCACCATTTTTAGTTGCAGCGGCAATAAAAGCGTTAAGTTCATCAATACTTACGCCTGCAATAGCTGCAACTGAAACAACGCGACCAAGCTGACTGGTGTAATCAGACCACTGAACTTGCCCGTATTCAATAGCCTTTGTGATGCTGTCAGTAACCTTGACGGCTTGAGCACCACTCATTCCATACGCATTAAGCGTTTTAGTGGTGACTTCAACCACACTGGTCACATCAACAAGACCACCGACAGCAGCCTTGGTTGCAGCCTCTACAAGTTTTAGGTTGTCTGATGTTTGCGTAAAACCAGCCGACAATGCTTGATAACTCGCAGCAGCTAACTCGGCTTTATTGGCAACACCACCTAAGCGATCACTAAGCGCACCAAGTCCTTTGTCAAGCGCCTTTACGTCACCACCAACAGTTCCAAGCCGACGCAGATTTGTGTCTAGTTCACGAACATCAGAAATAACCCGCGTCAGAGCAAAGCCAGTCCCAAATGCCGCAACGGCTGAACTAAGGGCGCTGAAGGCTTTTTCGGTGGCTTGGGCGCTTTGCTGAACCTCGCGCAGTTTTTGCGGTACGCCACGAGCGTCAAGATTTAACGCAACATTGGCGACAACCGACACGATGCAACCCCCTTGCTATCAGCAGTCTATCGTCGCCGCTTCATCTGACGTTCTTGTTCTTCATTTTGCAGCTCAAAATAACTGCTCCATAGCAGCAGCTCTTCTAGCGTCAACTCATTATTTAATCGCGCCAGCGTATAACCCAACTCTTTGGCAACTCCAAGCTGCAGCAGCAACAGGTTGTCTTTCTTAAGTTCAGTTTTTAGTGCTTTTCATGTCAACAGCTTGCTCTTCTTCAGGGCTGGTAATAATCGCCAGCATCAGAGTCTGCAGATCCGCATCCATCACATCATTTTTCAGCTCAGCAATTTCGCCAGTCTGAAACAACCGCTGCCCAGCATCGTCCAATGCTTTGGTGACCAGCAGGTTCAACGCAAAACCATTAGGTTCTTCGCCTCCGGGCATCTTCTGCGCCCGTTCACGCTCTGCCATGGTCAATGCAGTGGCGTAAAACTCAAACTCACTGCCGTCACCCAGCTTGACCACCCGTTTGATCGGGGTCAGATTTGCTGCCTTTTTCAGACGCGCTAGGGCAGTCGAAGTTGGTACGGGCATAAAAATTGGTCGCTCGTTATCACTTTACACATAAAAAAGCCCCCAGTGCAACCTGAGGGCTAAGAAGCACGACCGAATCAGCCTATCAGGCTGAGGTGCTGAAATCGAAGGTCGGCACGCCAGCAGGACGGAAGGTAATTTCAACCTGTTGAGCATCGTCGGGATTGATGTTCAGGCTGGCGGTCAGCAGCACAGCATCCATAGCGATGCTACGGCTCAGGGCCTCAGTGCTTTGCTTGTCGGTATAGAGCTTGAAGGCGCAACCAACTTGTTGACGCTGCAGCACATCTTCCACCATGCGGTTGGAAAGTGCGCTGTCTTCGTTGGTCACATAGATGGTTGCAGAGCCATCGCCATCAGCAAAGCCTGGAATATAAGCACGGAAAGGTGCATACTGCCCAGCGGTTTGACCAATGGTGGTCACGTCAATTTCAGCTCTAGAGATCTCAAAGCTCCAGCTTTGCACTTGACCGACAGCGGCGTAATCGGCGTAGGCGACTTGAAATTCGTTGGGCGCAGCAACAGTGCCATCGTCGGTAAGGTTTACCGCGGCACCTCCTGGAGTGGCGGAGACCTGCAATGCACCGTTATTAGCGGTGTAGGAAACCACGTAATACGTGGTGGTGCTGGGATTTGAGTCCAGCGGAGCGGGCAGGGTGCCAGAACCAGCAGCGCCGGTTTGGCTGTTGACAACGCTGAACTTGACGGGATCGCCGACTTTGAAGTTCAGGTAAGGCTCAACGGTGATGGTCTCACTGCCGGTGTTGACATTAGCCTCACCGAAGGTGCCGTTAGTACCGGCGGGTTTGTAGTAAAGGGCGCCGGACGTACCGGACAGAACAGTAACAGCCATGTTGTGAACGGTAGTGGCTACTTCTAGTCTAGGTAGGCTTCAAAGGTAGCGGTTAGCTGAGTTTGGAAGTAAGGCTCAGGTGCTGCTGGTGTTACCTGCGCTGGTCCTGAGGCTGCATCAAAGATGATGCTAGAAAACTTGGCGCGGTCGAACAGATCCTTGAGCCGCTCTGTAATGGTGAAGTTTGCGGCGGCACCAACGCCAACTGGCGTGAAGACATTCAACACCAACGTGCCGGTCTGGCGGTTGAAACTAGTCAACGTGGCGTAGTTGTTATCGCCAAAGCGAATGAATGCCTGGACCCATGGCGTGTTGTTGGGCGGAGTAAACGGAACGTTTTGATAGCTGACCGGATACACAGGCGCTATCGCCATTTGCGTTGCAATGCGCCCTTCAATAGCAGCGCGAACGTCGTTGTAAGTGCTGCTCATGATTCCCTGCCGATGCGGTCAGCGTTGACGCGGACAAAGCCTTGGATGTCCTTGGCAATGCCTTGCACCCAACCGGCTGGCGCTTGCTTGCTGCTGCCATTGGCAAGCGGCTCCGCATATGGCAAATTGTTATGCACGCTGTAGATGTTGCCGACGCGCTCCTGCTTGTAGTTCATTTTGCGCAGCGGCGGAGGTTGTGGCTTGCCGGGTGGTTTTGACTGTTCCTTGAATGCGCCTGTTGCCTCTTGTTGTGGGCCAGCATCGTAAAAGCCAGCAACATTCTCACCTACCTGCCAACTCGCCCGAAACCTGCCGGTATCAACAGGGCTGGCTTGCTTCAGCCGGCTATCAGTCTCCAGCACCGCAACACGCAGCAGGTGCTCCATCTGCTGGCTGGCGTAGTCGCCAATATTACCAATCCGGATCGTGCGTGCCATTATGCCCTCAGGATCAGCTCGTATGTGATGGCAGTGTTGTCTTGCTCGATCGTAGTGACGCGGATCACTTGATGCGCCACGTTGCTAATGATCACGCGGTCAGCTGTGGTCGGTGCAGCAGCTACATCAGCAGCAGCAATCGCAAGTCGCTTGTCGCTTGCTTGGATTAGATCGTTTACCTCGCGCAGGTTGACGTCTTCCAGCACACCACGCACTTCGGTGTCGCTGGTGGTTTCAGCAGCAGTGCCGGTCGTGGTGTTGTAGGCGCCAACAGTGATGCGGCGGATCGTTACCTCACCGCCAAACTTTGCCATCAACTTGCTGGCAACCTTGCGTAGCGGTGTAACAAGTGCCATCAGAGCTTATAAGCAACGACGGTTCCGCTTGTTAACGTAATGCTAGTAAAAACTCCACACAGCTCACAATTAGCCTTGAACTGAATTGAGGTCAAGGCGTTACCTGTGTAGTCTTGCGCGGTCAGGCTAGAAATGACCGTATCCTCAAGGGCAACGATCTTTCCAAAGCGACCTGTATGCGCAGAGGTGTCTTCGATGTACTCAGCACCTGCGTAGACGTAACCCATGATCAGCTCCGGCGAATAGAGAAGTTGCCCGGTCCACTAATTCTAAGCCCCGTCAGATACCGCTCAAATAAGGGTGGCACCTTATCAGCACCTACGGCACCGAACATAACGTTCGGCGTCACGTCAAGGCTACCAATCTTGACGTTTTTGTAATCCTCTAGACCGCTTAGCCCAAGCGCATCCTTATTGTTGTGCAAAAATACTGCTAGCACAACCTGGGCGTACTTGACTTGAATCGGGATCTCAGAATCGGTGAAATAATCTGTGGAGATCCGAAACGGGAAGCCGACTGAATAGGTGTTCACGTAAGTGTCTGGCTTGCGTACACCAGTGCGCGGCCATTGCAATGCCTGCGTATCAGTTGCACGAGCACCTAAAAAGCGTTCACGGTCTAGCCGTTGCGTCGCAGTAAATAATGCGCGATTGCGACTGTCAGTATTCCCAGTATTCCAGTGTTGGACATCATCGTCCTGCACAAAACCATCAATGATCGTCTGGGCGTCCGCCAGAGTCAGATAAGAGTTGGCGCTTGCCGACCCGACGGTTGCGACGATTACTACTGCCATCGTTGGGTGGCTTCTTTGGTTCTAGTGTAGGCGCAGGCTCTGTAATAGAAAGAGAGGTTGCCTCCGTAGAAGCAACCTCACGATCACGCAGTCGCCGGAAAGCGAACAGCCCCATCAGGCGTTAGCAGCCTTGATCACAGCGAAGCTAAGCACAATGGCTTGGCTAAGCGAACCGCCAGACACGTTACGCACGGTGACCGCAAAGGATCCCGCTGCAATAGCATTGGCCTCAGCGGTATAGGCACCGGCAGTGCCAGCCGACGAGTGGTTAACGATCACAACGTCATTAGCAGCAACAGTGCTGTTGGTGACGGTAAAGCTAACGTTGGTGGCATCAGCAAGTGCTGCGCCATTCATGGTGATCGCACCACAAACTTTGTTGAGGGTGACACCAGTGGACTTGCTAGTGGCTTGAGTAACCGCACCACCAGAGCCGCTGAGATAGCCAATGGCACTGCCAGCAGTTACTTCAAAGAGGGAAGCCATAATTAGTTACCTCAATCGAAGTTGGAAGTGTTGGTTGCACGCACGATACCAATGTTCTTGGTTTCGTACACCTTCGACCAGTTGCCGATGGTCTCCAGTTGAGCACGGGTCGGGTTGACAGTGCTTACGCCCCACTTGGCACCAACAGGGTGGTAGCAGTAGTGGAGGTCGATTGACATGGCATCGCTCTTGGCGAGGATGTCACGGTCAGTTTCCGTCTGAAGAGCCAGTTGCTCACCGCTGGCGACAGCGCCATTGGTAAAGAAGTAAGTGGCATATTCAGTGGTGCTACCACTGCCTGCGGTCTGCACATCGTCAGAGACGATGACACGCAAGCCCATGTAGGTTGGCACGCTGGTGTCACCGCCGTAGGCAGCAACCATCGAGCCACCGGATTGAGTGCTGGTGGTGCCACGAGCCTCAAGGGTGGACACATAATCAATCGCCTTACGCTCAACAAGGTCGTAATAGACCTTGCTGTGCATACAAATTGCGGTCAACTTGTCGCCTTGATCGCCCAGCAGGCTGCGGGCTTCAGCAACGTGCCGAGGGGTAAGCACGGTAGGGGTGTCAGCGGTCAGACCATCAATCGTCAGATCAACGAAGGAAGCCGAATCGTTGGTGCCCAGGCTGCCAAACACACCAGCCAGGCAAGACAGCAGATCCTTCTGACGCTGGTTAGCGATGTAATCAGCGATCTTGGCGCCGATAGCAGCCATCGGGTCGGAACCTGCGGCAAGTGCAGCGAGGTCACGGCTTTCGAAGGCACGCCCACGGTGCAGGATTACGCCAATTTGCTTGTCAGCAGTGATTTTGCCGGGGGTCAGCGAGGTGCTGTCAGTCAGCACTTCAAAGTCACCAGTCAGGTTTGCCTTGAAAAAAGGCACGTTAATGAAGTCACCACCCTCGGTTGCGTTCAGCTCAGCCATCGGCTGCACCACACCGGATGCCAAGAAGGCATCACGCTGGGTAGTAGCCTCAAGGACATATGGCGTGAAAATTTCGGGGATGATGATGTCAGAGCGAAGAGTCGCCATGAAAAATCACCAGGGTTGAGTTGGAAGGACGGGCACAGCCCTACATCACCAGCACAGCCGGTTGGTAACAGCTTAGCGGTTCGCTTGAGCTTTCATCCGATCATACAGATCACGATCTGTTCGATACAGTCGTGCCTGTTCGGTCAGATTAAAGCTGTCGCGGCTGAACGGGTTAACTATCCCAGCAGGGATGGCACCGCCAACATTGCCGCCTGATGGCGCACCACTGCCCTGCGGCTTGGGTTGCTTCTGCATCCAAGCTGGCAGCGTCTTTGCCCATTCGGCAACAGGCATACGCTTGTACCCATCAACGACAACCACACTGCCGTCAGCCTCGCGTTCAATAGCTTCAGGCTTCAGCTTGGTCTTTAGCACCATGTCTGGGTCATGGACAATTTCAGCTAGTGCCGTAACAGCAGGCGTTACCAGTTCAAGTTCTCGCACGCGGGCTTCAAGCTGATTGATGCGCTGGTCCTTTTCTGCCGTCGCCTCACGGAACTGCTGCTCCAGAGCTTGTCTTGCTTCTGAATACTTGCCTTGTGATTCAAGTTGCTGTTGCTCGTAGTTACGCTTGAACTCCAGCAGCTCGTCAACATTGACTCCATCCGGCACAGCCTTTGCTTGGGCGATGGCTTTTTTGTACTCGTCTAACAGCTCTGAGTTCTTGCGCCGCATGGCGTCAAGTTCAGCTTGCATGTTGGCTACTTCGGCATTTTGCTCCACAGGAGCTTGTGCTTCATCAGACATGGACTAGCCACAGGCTTTATTACGCTGCGATCGTACAGCTTCTGACACAAAAGTGTCAAAACGAGAATTCAATACACCAGTTAGGGAGCCTTGGAACCCGTTGATCAAACAGATGCTTGACGCTATTGATCGGCATGAGGATCTGTTGCGGCGGACAGGTTGCGGGTGGCACGCTGCCAAAGCCCAAGACCTACGCCGTTACGTTGCAGAACTTAAAGATTGGATCCACTGCGAGGAGGCTACCACTTTGTCTTGTCAGCCCAATACGCAGGAGACATCTTGCCTTTAGCAATGTTGGCGGCATGACGTGCCTTAAAGCTGGCGCGTCGTACCTTAGCTGCCTTTGACTCGTTCTCTCGCGGCGGGCTGCCGCTAACACCTTGCTGTCCAAACCGTATCAACTTGACCGTTTCGCCTTCTTTTGCAAGTACGGCATGAGATTTGGTTGCGTGGCTTGGCGTGCGCTTCGGCTTGTTGTAGCCGTCAAACTGCTCGCCGCGATAGGTGATCATTTGCGGGGTGCCGCCTTCAGCTCCGAACGTCTTTTAATGACACCGTTACCAGTTGATTCGGATTTGATCCGAACGATTGGATCGTCCTGATTGCCAACACGAGTAACACTGCCACCGCTGCGTGTCGCAATAGTAGCGCGTTCGCCGCCGATGCTAGTAACCACGCCAAAGGTGCGAGTGCCTTGGTACATCCAACTTACTCGGTCACCGCGCTTCACTTTTTCTTGCCTCCCTTCTTGGACATTGGCTTTTGAGGCTTGGCTGGTCCGGTGTACTTAGGCATCTGCTTTGAGGCAGCTACCCTGCCATGCTACTTAGCCTTTGGCTTGCGTTTACGGCTTTTTCCTGCTTTTGCTAAGGCGATTGCCACCGCTTGCTTTTGCGGTTTGCCCGCCTTGATCTCCCGGCTGATGTTCTGGGAGATTACTGCCTGACTCTTGCCTCGCCAACAAGTGCCTCTACCGGATCGCTGTAGATGCCATTGTTGCGGAAATGCCGTAGATCAGGGAGTTCCATAACGAGCCCGAAGCTGGTTCAAGGTTAGCTCTGTGCCATCCTTGCTAACCAGCTTTGCGATTGCAGCCTCTGGTCCATATTTGTTAGATAGCTTGTCAAAGTAAGCAACCTTGCTGGCGCCCAAGGCTTTTGCCTTAGTTGCAAGATCCTGGTTAGATAACCACTTGCCGTAACTGGTATTAGCTGGAACCTGACCACCTTGAGCTGCGCGGCGTCCTGGCGGTGGCGGGTCAAAGCCAAGCTCTTTGTAGTCAATCACCGGCACAGTTGTACTGCGGCAGTTGAAGTGCTGTGGTGGGGTCGGTCCTTTGCCATACTCAAACACCTTGCCATCTAATGCCCGGCAAATGGCACTCGTCCTGGTGTCAAGCGTGGCAACGTAGCGGTACTTTTTTGTGATGTCTTGGTTCGCCTCATACACCTGTTGACTAGCAGCATTTGCTACCTGATTGATGCTGGTGCGGACTAGCGCAAGGATCTGATTGTCGGCTATAGCTGTCGCCTGACCACCCGCTGCTGCAATTTCCCTAACGGTCTTGGCACGTTCACCAAACTGCAAACTACCAATCAACCGTTTAGCAATAGCTGGCGTTGGTTCACCTGTCAGCAAGCCTTGCCGGACAACTTGGCTAAACCGCTCAGCCTGATCCACCGCAATGCCACGAAACGCCTTGCTAACGACCTCGCCGTTAGGCAGCGTAATGGTGGCACCCTTGGCAGCCGTTAGGCTAAATGTCTGCGGTGCGCCTTGCACTGCGGCAAAGAGATCATCGCTAAGCGCCACCACGTTGAGCTGCGTGGGATCAGTCGTTACCACACTCTGCGCAAACTGCGGACTGATTTCAACCGTGTTGACCATGGTCCGTGCGCCTGCGGGTAACGCCTTGCGCAACTCGTTTGATACAAACTCCGATTGCAACTGGGCTATACCCTGCAGCTCTAGCGCCGTCAGCTCTGTCGCATCGCCAGCCCAAGTGCCCAGACTGTCCTTTAATTGCGCCAATATGGCACGCAATCTTGCAGCTTTAACAGGTGCAGCCAGCTCATCAATCGTTCGCAACTGATTAACTGCATCAATGATGATGTCGTTATAGGCATTGATTACACGCCGAGCAACACTATTGCTAAAGCGATTCAGGTCAATCGCATTACGAAATAATGCCTCAGGTGTACTCATGGCTCAATGCCAAGCTGGCTGGGCTTGTACTGGGACCGGATACTAACGTTTGCGCCGCGAGTCAAAGCGCCGGTAACTGCAGAAGCAAAGGCGTTATAACCATTTTGCCCATCTTCCATGATCACCATTTCATCTACTTCAGCAGGTTTGCCGTTTTTGTAATATGTCATCCGAACAACTGCCAAAACCTCTTCCGGCAGTTTGCCCATCGTGTAATCAAGCTCCTGCTTCCTCGGCGGTGTCTGCATCTTCTGGGTCTTCGCTTCCAGCATTATCGCCCAATCCACCAACCAGTCGATCAGCCTGTTCAGCAGATTGTGAATCCAGCCCACCATTAGAAGTTGCCTCCAGTTCCTCGTCTACATCAAAATTATCGCCAAGGACATCGCCCTCAGCTAACTCACGCAGAAGGGTTTCTTGGCTGATGGTGCCAGCGGTGTAAAGCGATAGCAAGGCTTGGATGTCCTGCGGTTCAAGGCGTGCGCCAAGGAAATCACGGTTGACGTAGGAGCTGCCGGCAGCGGTAGCGTTGCCGATGAACTGCGCGTGAAACTGCAGGCAGTTATCAATGAGGTCTTGCACGTTCTGTGCAATCACCATCATGGTGCTATCACCTTGGCTACGATCTAGCCGCTTTGCTTCAGCAGTTTCGGCGCTGAGCTTCTGCCCTAACACTGCTGACAGTCCCAGCTCGTTGATCTGCCCTGCCAGTTGCTCTAGGCGGCGGAACTGCGCTTCAAAACTCTTGCCCTGCGGTTCGATATATTCGGCACGACCATCAGCAGGAAATGCAATCGCCTCACCAGGACCAGCGCTTACTTCCTCTGCAGCAGACGGGAAACCATAAAACGCCAGCATGGGCACGGCGCTGATGTGCAGTTGGTTGTCTAGGTCTGATTGGATCTGGTAGGTCTTGAGGTTTAGCTCGGCAATGTCCTCGAGCGGCGGGCGTGATTCAAGGAACCCATGCCGCTGGGCATAAGCAACGCTGAAGGGGATCTCAGACAAGCTGGTCCGTCCTTCATCTACCACGCTGAAATCGCCGGTGGCATTTTGTCGATGCAACTGGTACTCACCTGGCGTTAGCACCCGCACCTGCTGCACTTCTTTCTCGCCGTAAATGCCGTCAGGAATCGTCACAATCTCTGACAGCCTGAGCTGCGTCAAGACTTGCTTGCCTTCCTGTTGTTCAGTACGCCAGCCAAGGATCTGCCGTGGCGTGTACGTCACCCAATATGGTCTACCCCCATCAGACGGTGCATCCACCAAGACACCAACGTGCCCATAGCGGACCATCTTGCGGGCTGTTTCATACACGAAAACATTGAGGTCGTTACCTTGCAAATCAACGTCGAACAACTGCTCACGGATCACATCAGCCGTATTGTCAAGCCGCACGGGTTTGCGGGTTAGCATCCCAGCCAGCATCCGTTCAAGCCGCTGATAAAAGGGCGGCACCACGCTGCGTGCTAAGCGGTTGTCATACGACTCGTCCAGCTCGCGTGGTTCCTGCGGCAGGTAACGACGATGCTTTTTACGCATCCCGTAAGTGCCCTGCATTAAATCCTCAATCAATATCCAATGAGGTTCCTGCGCGTACCATGCCGTATTTGGATCGGTGACTTGCGTGACAGTCCGCTGAGCTAGCGGGCGGTCGTAAAAGTTGTATCCGCTATACACAGCTTGATACGCGCAGGCTTTGGCTCAGTTTAAGCAGCAGTAAGCGATACGGACCTGCGACCAATTTTAATCTCAAACTCGTCGCCGGGCTTAAAACCCATCTCCCGCACGTAACCCTCACCAATGCTAAGCGTACCGTTGAACAACACCTTAGTCTTATAGGTCAGGCTACGACCGCGCTTGCCAGGCACGTTCATCTGCAGCCCCTTGGCTTCAAGGAGCGCCTCATAAAACTGAGTAAAGCATACCTTGTCATTTTTCACGTAACCGCATTCGCGGACGAGATCTGATTTGTTGAGAGTGCTAAGTTCTTTGACTTTGGCGAGTAGTTCTTGACCGACGAGCATGAGTAGGCTCAAAGATAGGCGCTTACGACCATAGCTTGAAAAGGCAATACCTGCAACCTAGCCGTCAATAAAGTCTGACGCCCGTGCTGCGCCCAGCGCCTGCGTGCAGCGGATTGAACTCACGCCAGACCAAGTAGCCCAAGGCGTCATTCATGTGGTCAAAGCCTGCATCCTTATCAGGCTCCCCCTTGTCTGTGTAGCACTGCAGCTCCAAGCATTCAATCAGCCGCTTGCATTGCGGCATGACTTGTAACCGGACTTGCCCTTTGCCGTTTTCCAGCAGAGCCTGAACAGCAGCCACCCGATCACGAACGGGAGGATTAGCTCTAGGTGATTGGTTGGACATGCCATAGGACTCAAGGATTGCAATGTCGGTCTGCGTTGCATTGGTGCTGCGATTGCCGCCACTGGCGTCTGGGTAGATGTAGATACGGCGATCCGAGTATCGACGACGGATCTCGGCAGCCAGCGCGTCGGTGTCATGGGCGCCAGAGATTTCGTCAGTGATCAGCAGGCCATTGCCGATGCGAACGCCGATCACTGCACTCATATTGGCGACGTTGAAGTCAATGCCAATGCGTAGCGGTTCGCGGTCGGTATCAGGCAGGTCAGGTTGTACGTGCTTGTTGCGATCAAAGCGGTCATAGACCTGCCCGGTCGTCAGGTTGACGAACTCACCATCAAGGTATGCGCGAAGCAAACTGGGGTCGTAGTTGGCTTGCAGGCGTTCAATAAAATCCGGCGGCAGGTGCGGATTATCAGCGGTACGCATCTTGATTAGATGCCGATCAGGTCTTGCCCTTGCCTCATCACTACCAAAGGTGTTCCACATCCAGCGGAAACCCTCCGGTGTTGATGCTGCGCCAAACTGCCTGACGTTGCCAGAGCGCAAGCGACCAAGAATTTTAGGGAACGCCTTGTTGGCAATGCTTGGTGCCACAGTGTCAATCTCATCAGCTAACACCCAGGCAAGGTTCAAGCCGATGATGCGTGACCAATTCTCAAATGATCGGCACAGGATCTTGGTATCACCGCCTGGCAGGTGGAGCATGTATTCCGGCAACGGTGACGCCCTGAAGGTATAAGGGATTTCGTATGACTCAAGAAATTGCTCAAAGTCGTTTTGCCAGATGTCACGAATCAGTGGTCCGGTTGGCTCCATGACCAGACCGATGAAACCTTGATTGGCAGCGGCAAGGGTTACAGCCTTAGCGCATAGTGCACGAGTCTTGCCAGCTCCATAGCCAGCACTGATGCCAAGGATCTGAGTACTGCTGTCGTCTACGAACGCAAGCTGGCCTGGGTGCAGATCGTTACGGATGCGCGTGAGAAGCTCTGTCGTGTCCTGCTGCGTTGCTACATCCATGAAGCCAAGCAGAGTGCCAGGCTCACAGATGCCAGAAAGCAGACTCATGCTTAGGACATCTCAAACCGCAGGAGCTTGGCTTGTGTTTCTAGTGCCTTGACAGCTAAGCCGAGATTGCCTTTTGTGCGTGCCTCACGTTCGTAATCTTGAAGGCGTGCAACGGCAGAGGCTAACCATTCAGGGCGTTCTAGGGCAGCGTCTAACTTTTGTAATTCTCTAGCGCGAGCGATGTAATGTTCAGTTTGACGTTCACCAAGCTCCCAATTTTCCGCAGCGTAACGAATAATTTGTGTTCTACTATTTGCACGCAAGAGTAGATCGTAGATCGCATTAACGCGATCCTCAGATTCAGTCTTGGTGCATTTCTTGCCCATTGGGGACTAGTTTAGGTTTTTTGGATATGGTATTTGACGTTAGCAGATTTATTGTAGACGGGTTGATTGGCGGAGTTGATTGATTTTAGGAGTGATGAGGTGATGGGAGGAAACGGTGCCGCAGGTGGAGCCGATACAGACGCGAACGGAGCCATCAGCGAGCGTGTGGCAGGTCGGTTGGACGGAAGTAGCGGCTGATTCGACCAGTGAGTTCAGGCGGTCTCTGGGGGTCATGGAGCTGATGGTAGAGGGCTG
>Ga0194115_10005074_pt1 | contig 13848 bp, 14 predicted proteins | sample TA2MahsurfametaG_3_FD_148656 | JGI IMG/M metagenome (GOLD analysis project Ga0194115, IMG submission 148656) | Freshwater microbial communities from Lake Tanganyika, Tanzania - TA2015002 Mahale S4 surface | ecosystem: Environmental > Aquatic > Freshwater > Lake | place: Tanzania: Lake...
ACTACCAATAGCTTTAATGGTAGTCCAATCAATCCTCAAAAGACTTTCTCTTATCAAGATCTGATCGCAATGACCCCCAACATTCCACAATGGGAAGGTGCAATCACATTAAATCTAAGACTTGAGATTCATCTATATGTGATCAACCCATCAGCCTTTGATTATGAATTTTATTTATGGAATAATAAGATCGTTGTTGACGCTGGAGAGCCTGGAAAGTTTATATCAATATTAACTAGATTCCCGTCAAATTTTGATGCCTTCCTAGTTAATTTAACTTATCCATTAAGAGCACTTAGAATTAACCCATTGCTCTCGGGTGATCCACTATACCCAACTTTGATCTCATCTCCAATTCAATCAATTTCTATTTGGGGGGCGTGATGGCTTTTATATCTCAAACAACTAGACAAGCTCCACTAGATCAAGAGGTCTCGATTCATCAACCTGTGCTTGGTGCCACAGTTTCTCAAATAGCAAATGGATTAAACCATTTGGCATTTGCTAAAGGAAGGAAATCAGCGATAGCCTACACATCAAGAGATAATCCGAAATCTTGGAATTATAACCAATCGCATGTTGTTACAGATATAACCGATTTAAGGCATATCCCAAATGGCAATCAAACATATATCCATCTCCATAAATCATCAAAGAATTGTGAGCATATTGGATTTGTTCTTAGATATGCATCTAGTGATGATCCTATATCTATCACCGTTTCACTTGTGAGAAATCCAACCACAACTCAAGATATAATAGATAATGGTTGTGTTCTATCAGATACGAATGGAGAGCTTGTTATTTTAGCAGATTTCAAGTCAGCTATTGTCTCAAGCTCATCTGATACAACAGGCACATCATCAACTCAAACCAACTTCTCAAGGCCTCTTTATTTACCAAGCACATATCAAGGCGATCTGATCGCTTTAAAAATTGTCTGTGTTGATTGTAAGCTGGATATGATAGGATCTTATGAACTTTACAAGGAGCAAGCTTAGATGGCTTTTAAACTACAAGATGATCAAGGTTATCGTGTCTTTGGCTTGGAGATACAAGGCTTAATGACTCGCTTTTATATGGGACACAATCCGTTCACAGCATCGTCTCTTTATGATCTTTCATATACTGATTTAGATTGCATCCAGTCAATCACTCCATATCAAGCAGAAATAGAACCGAGTGGAGGCGTTGCCACATATCAACCAATCTCAATCTCTTTGGCTATGGATAGAATGAGAGGATCAAGCATAGATCCACATGTCATTTTTAGCCGTCTATCAAGATCAAGCTCTATTTGGAATGGTCAACTTGTTGCAAATGTTTTAAGGTCTGATGATACTCCTGATTTAGTAGTTGATAGCAATCCATCAGTGACTTATCCGCATCTGTTGCATATTGGATCAGAGAGCTTTTATTGCACTTCTCAATCTGAGAGCGGTGGCATCTATACAATAACGACCAGCCACCGATTAGGATTTAGGCAACAACATCAGATCTATTTGGGCGGTACTGATACGCCTATAGTTTCAAGTGAGTTGGTATCTTGGAGAGGTAGACAAGCAAAGATATACGCTTGCTCAGTTGACCAGAATGGTCGAACTTTTGATAATCAGGTTATTTTTCAAGGGATTATAGAAAGCTCTCCGACAATTGAGGGCTTAAACTCAGTCACTATTTCAATCTTGCCCATGACTGCCATGCTTGACAATAAGGTCTCTTCAGGTACTCAGAAAACTAGATTGGCTCAAGGCGTGCATTATTATGGAGATATCAGAAATCAGATATCACCTCTCGTCTTTAGAGTACCTAATTTCTCAGCCTATGGACATTATCCATTGACTTTAGGATCAGGCTTAAAAACACATGATGAGATCATCAATACGATCAATGATTATGGTGCAACTTTTCCCAGTGGTCCATTTGCTATTTTGAAGAGAAGTGGAAGATATGTTTTAAGAGTGTCTCAAACTCTTGGCTTTGATGATGCTTTAGTGTTTTCTGATAACTCTGATTTGCTCATACAAGCAAGCAATGAGCAATTCGCCTTTGATGTGCCGTTGCCTTACATTGCATTTGATCCACAAGCACATTCATTTGGCATCAGCTTTTTAGGCTCTTTAGCTCCAATAAGAGAAAAGACAGATGATAGAGTTTATCAATCAGATTTAGGCTTAAAATTTACAGTTACTGAGTTTCCTTTTGGTGGTGCTGATCCAGCTCTCTATGACATTCGAGGATTTGCTTTAGGTTGGAGAGATAGAGATGAGCCTTACATTTTAGTGCAAGACTCTTTAGGCATACCAACAGAGGCAGATGGCAACCTTTATGCAGTACAAATCAAAATTGGAGAAGATGTAGTTAATGCACTAGCTACACATGAAGAGGATTTAGGCGGTGCATATCTCTTGCATCTTGATATGAATATCTCAGAAAACAGACGATTGCCACCTTTTGGAGACTTTCTTGGTGAAGGCTCTCCAATAGAGATTTCAAAAGGGATGATCATCACTAGACGACCAGCGGGTGAAGTGATTTTGCAACTTTTAGAAAGTGGTGGAGGTGGTGCAATCAATGGAGATTATGACTTGCAATTAACAGGGTGCAACTTGCACTCAAGCATGATTGATGAGCAATCATTTTTGAGTTTGAATAGTGCTAGTGGGATCACTGACTGGATGTTCTCGCTACCTGCTGATGAATTGACTTTAAGAGAGATACTTGATCCAATGCTCAAGACAATGGGTGCATGCATTGTCATGAATAGAGATAGCTTCAATCCTCGCATCTCTTTGGTGCTCTTAGGACATGAAGCAGATGAAGATCAGACGGCTTTATCTGATAGCGATTTTCTAGCAAGCAAGCCTCCATATTGGTCTAACTTTGAGGACATAGTGACTCAATTCAAATTCAGATATGACATGCATCAAGAAGAGCCAACGACCAGAATCGTAAATAACTATGATGCGATCAATCGTCTTGCAGGTGAAACCAAATCAATGGAGCTCGACTTATATGGCATCACTAGCGACATCTTAGGAGGCACAAATGCAAGCGACTTCTTAGAGAGCTTTTTGCCTACCTATGCAAGGCTTTTTAGACTGTATGGTCAAGCCGTTAGAATGTGGTATCTTTGCATTGGTACAGGCAAAGGCCTTGCTTTAGATGTTGGATCATATCTAAAAATCACTAGTGCATTTCTCAAGGGTTATACTGATGATTATGGAGTATCAAATAAGATTGCCATGGTGCAATCGATCAGCATCGATCTTATGGGAGAAGGTACTGAATTAAAGCTTATTCACTTGGGTGACTCATCGCCCTCTTGGAATGCGTCCGCAAGAATTGCTATAATCATAAATACAAATACAATTGAGATTGAAGCTGATTTTTACTCAGATGATGATATAAGTTATTTTAAGGCTGGTGATATTGTTGATTATGTCTTACAAGGATCAGAATCAACCGTCTTGACAAAGACCATTGCATCTATCAGTGGAAATCAAATCACCTTTACAGCCAATCATGGCATGTCAGCAGGTGGCATAATCCAACCTACAACTTTTTTAAATGCTCCATCTCATCACACAAAAAGAGCTTATATAGACAGGAGTTTCATCTATGAGTGAAAAACCACAATTAACAATGCGATATTTATCCGATCTCATCGAGAGGCTAGAAGAGAGAATTGCTATTTTAGAGCAAAAAGATGACAATAAGAAGATCACTAAAAAAGTCGTTGTCATTGAAGATCAACCCATCATCATAAAGAAGGCAAAATGAATCGTCTCCAATATCAAATACAGACAGGCGAATTTATCGCTTGCAAAAGTACAGCATCCATTGCGTCCACCGATTGGACTAATCTAAACTCAAGTGATTTCATCGATAGCACAACAGGATCAGCACTTGAGGCTGATCTCGCTTTTTGTGACATCAGCGTCTATAATCCAGGATCAGCAACAGCCTTCTTTAAACTCAGAGCTCGCACAACTCCATCAGATAGTACAACTAATGAAATTTTTGTCTTAGCTGGTGGTGCGATTGACATTCAATGTGGTGGTACAAAGAGCGGGTCAATAACAACCATCGCATTTAAAAAAGGTGCAAGCGGTGATAATCTAACATTCATTTGTGCGTTCAATAGAAAGGTTGTTTAATCATGGCAATTATTATTAAACCCCCTGTGAGTGGTGGCGGTCAATAACAACCATCGCATTTAAAAAAGGTGCAAGCGGTGATAATCTAACATTCATTTGTGCGTTCAATAGAAAGGTTGTTTAATCATGGCAATTATTATTAAACCCCCTGTGAGTGGTGGCGGTGGCGGTGCAGTTGATTCTGTGAATGGAGAAACTGGCGTTGTTGTTTTAACAACTGATAATATTGATGCAGGCTTAAATGTTGATCGTCAATACTTCACATCTGCGTTGCAAACTGATTTAGACGCTAAGGCGGACCAAACTGATCTTGATACAGTACAAAGCAAGACCCTCTATTCCAATTCTTATTATGTGAATGATGGTGTCAATGACATTCAAACAGTTATAGACAGTCTGGCAGGAAATGGTAGTGCACACGCAATTTATGTAAGTGCAGGCTCTTATGGTGGTGCAACAGTGACAGTAACTAATGCTCCATCAGGTTTGATGGCAGGAAATGGCAGTGCACACGCAATTTATGTAAGTGCAGGCTCTTATGGTGGTGCAACAGTGACAATAAATAATGCTCCATCAGGTTTGACAATCAACGGGCCTTTTAGTGCAACAGGCACTCATAAGTGTGAATTCTTATCTCGTGGTGTGACTATCTCAGGGGCAACCACAACTCGTATAGTAATGTCCAATATCAACGTTGAAGGTCCATTGCTTATCGATGGAACTTTGGGGCGACACTATTTTAAAAATGTGATATTTGACAGCACTGTGACAATCAACAATTCTACTTCAAATTGGGTTGTTTTCGAGGATTGCAGTTTTTCGGGAGCAATTTCTATTGTTTCTACTGTGACCGCCTCTGGTCGACACTATTTTAAAAATGTGATATTTGACAGCACTGTGACAATCAACAATGCTACTTCAAATTGGGTTGTTTTCGAGGATTGCAGTTTTTCGGGAGCAATTTCTATTGTTTCTACTGTGACCGCCTCTGTGTCTTTTGTGCGATGTGCTTTAGGAAATCAACTTGTAACATCATCAAGAACAGGGGCAAGCTCTCCATTGCTTACAGTCTTGGCTGAGTGCAGCGGTGTTAATGCATTGCAAGTTAACTTAACAAGCAATGTTGCTTTGGTTGGCCGTACAGGCTTTAATAGTGGTGTGGTTGTGCAATATCAAAATGCTGATAGTTATGTCTATGATCTAAATAACGGCTTATCAACCTTGTTCACTGGATCATACGTCGAGCTTAGAAACAAGCCAACAATCCCAACATCAACCGATCAATTAACTGAAGGATCAACAAATCTTTTCTATACCAATACAAGATTTGACAATCGACTTGCGACAAAAACAACTGATAATTTAACTGAAGGCTCAACAAATCTTTATTTTACAAATTCACTTGCTAAAAGTGCATCAGTTGTAAACTCAATGGCTGGATCTGAAACTGATCAAGCTCCATCAGTTTCATCAGTGAAAGCTTACTACACAGCAGGCACTGGCATCTCTCTCTCTAGTGGTCAAATCTCATCAACCATCACTCAATATACTGATGCAGAGGCTGATGCTAGAATAAATCTTCAAAAGGGTGCAAATAATGGGATTTGCGAGCTTGATGCAACTGGAATTATCCCAACCAACAGATTGCCACCTTTAGCAATAACTGATGTTTTTGTTGTAGCCAATGAAGCAGCAAGACTCGCCTTGACCGCTCAAGAGGGTGATGTTGCTATCCAAGAAGATAATTCAAGCTCTTGGATTTATGATGGGTCTGTGTGGGTGCAATTCGGCTTGAGTGGCGGAGTTTTATCTGTGAATGGTCAGACGGGAACAGTTTCACTTGATTCAGATGATATTTCGGAGGGGGCAAGTAACATTTATTTTACAGATGCTTTGGCAAGATCAGCCGCTGTGGTTAATAGCACAGCAGGAACACAGACAGATCAAGCCCCATCAGTTTCAGCCATGAAAGCATATGTATTGGCTAATGCTGGGACGGTCAACTCGGTCAATTCAGTTTCTCCGATTTATGGAAATGTTACACTAACAACTGATAATTTAACTGAAGGCTCAACCAATCTTTATTATACGAATACAAGATTTGATAACAGGCTTGGCACAAAGACCACTGACAATTTAAGCGAAGGCTCAACCAATCTTTATTATACAAGCACAAGAGTTAATTCTGCATTTGATACACGCTTGGCAACAAAAACAACTGATAATTTAACTGAAGGCTCAAGCAATCTCTATTTCACAAATTCTGCATTTGATACACGCTTGGCAACAAAAACAACGGATAATTTAACAGAAGGTGCAACCAATCTTTATTTCACAACAGCAAGGGCGAGATCATCATTTAGTGCTGGGTCAAATATAACAATCGTTGATGGTCAAATCTCAGCAAGTAGTGGAGGTGGTGGATCAAGGCCAACGATCAGCGACAAGACAAGCAATTTCACAATCAGCACTCCAGCCGCATCCACTCTTCAAGAAATCTATACCGTTTCAGGATCTTCAGCGGTCACCATGACATTGCCTGATGCTACCGCTTGCTCTGGGATGAGATATGATATCAAGAGGCTAGGTACTGCTACAACAACAGTTGCATGTAACGGGTCTCAAACTATTGATACTCTATCAACCATTCAACTTTTAGCTCAATATTCATCAGTTACAGTCATTTCAACTGGTACAAATTGGATCATCATATGACATACAATCTCAAACTTAACCACAAGGGCGTCAAATTCGCTTATGCAAATAGCACGGCGGATTTGAATTTGGGCTCGGCGGCATCTACCAATGCACAATATTCTCTCAATGCACTATCTGGATCAACTGGCTTGCAAGCCACTTTATCAGGTGGGAACATTATTTTAGGTGATAGAGTATATCATGGCTTTTTTTATCCAATGGCTGGGGGCTACGATTTTTTTAGCATGTCAATTTTTATCAATGGGGTTGCTTTGACAACTCAAAGAACCGTTATTAAGGAATTCAACGATACAGCACCAGCATCGAATATAACTCGTTCTTTGCCTTTGTTTTTCTCGTATAATGCAACGGCGGGCGATGTCTTATCGGTTAGATATTCTAAGACATCAAGTTCTACTTTAATCATTTATTCGGCATCATTGGGCACAAATCTTTTCTTGATGGAGGTGATCAAGTGAGTTATGCAGGATCAATGGCTTTAAATAGCTTTTACATGCCTCAAAGCGTGTCAACTCAATCGATAACAGCGGGTCTTTTTGAAAGTTGCTTATCTAGTCAAAATCTCTTTCATAACGAGTTCACCATTCCTTCACTTGGTGGAAATACAGCTATCATATTTAGCATATCTCTTAGAGGCGATGGAGATGCGACAATCCCCACAGCTAGTGTATCAATCAGCGGATCAGATTCCATTTCTTCAAGGGTTGGATCACAAGTAGCAACAGAAGCCGTCTCTAGTCAGAGATTATATCAATCAACAAATCCGTTTATTGCTACAAGATCCCCCATTGAATTAACTGTAAATATCAGCGATTCAGGTGATTTGGTTTATTTAAATCAATCAACTTTTTTGATGCTACCCATAAAGGATTAAAAAATGACATTCAATCCAATTCATGCAATGGCTTTGAAATCTGTTCAAATAGACATACCATCTCAATCAATAGGATCTGCTACAACTTTGACACTAGGTCCTATCACTGATTCATCGGTGATTACAGTGGCTAGCAATACAATCAGCCTCCCAACAGGTAGAGATTATTTCATAACTGCATCTTTAAATTTTGGTCAATCAGCTGGAGTGAATGCGAATTTTGCTTTTATAAATGCAAGTGGTGGCGCAGCATTTTCAAACCAGGCACAAGCGTTCGCATATTATGCTTCATCATTACCCAATGCGTCAACATATAACGGAAATTTAGCAATGATCGCCGTCAATCTAGCGTCAACCTTACAAATACGACTAAGAAAAACAATTCACTCAGCAACAACCACCATTTATAAAAATAACGCAAACGCCTATGTTGCCAACTCGTCAATCACAATTTTTTATACGGATTAAGACCATGCAAGTAACAAAAAATTTTAAACTTTCAGAACTTGAATTTTCTGATAAAATTCCTCCTGAACTAGTAGCCAATGCCGTTGAGCTTTTGCAAAATTTGCAAATCATCAGAGATCACTTTCACAAGCCTATTGTCATCATAAGCGGTTATCGTTCACCTGCTAGAAATGTTCAAGTTGGAGGTGCTGACAAGTCCCAACATTTGCATGCAAAGGCAGCTGATATTAAGATTGCTGGTGTACCAACAGAAGAAATCTACAATCGCATTGACAAATTGATTGCTCAAGGTAAAATTAAAGAGGGTGGTCTTGGTAAGTATTTAAATTCGAACTTTGTGCATTATGACATCAGAGGCACAAGAGCAAGGTGGCAAGGGTGACAACATGAACTCAGATATGATCTCAATCAGTGCACTGACAGCCGTTATCACTGCACTCTTGCCAGCCTTCAAGATCTTCTCATCATACGATAAGAGAATCGCTTTGCTTGAACATCAAACGATGGCTTTACTTGTCAAGCAAGAAAAAACGGATGCTGAACTAGATATGATCAACAAGACTCTCAATCAGCATACAGTCATACTTGAAAGAATAGAAACAAATTTAGATTTCTTGAAAAATAAATAGGATTTGTGTTTTAATGATCATCCCTTTCACATGGAGACGATCATGGCTCAAAATGAACTTTTAGGAAGAGTCGCATTTGCTACTCAATACTCTCACATCAAAAGAGATGGCAAGAGAGAAAATTATATAGATGCAATGACAAGAGTCAAGAACATGCATCAAGACAAATTCCCCAATTTATGGATGCAAATTGAAGCAATCTTCCAAGGCTTTGTATATCCAGGCGTTGTATTCCCATCGCAAAGATCAACACAATTCGGTGGTATTGCTATTAAAAGAAACAACATGAGAATGTATAATTGCACCGCCTCGTATGTCGATCGTGTTCGCTTTTTTGCTGAAGGCTTTTGGCTTTTGATGAGTGGTTGTGGTGTTGGCTTTTCAGTACAAAAGCATCATGTTGACAAGTTGCCAAATCTCATCACAAAAGATCAAAGAGATAGCCGCTTAAACTTGGTGCATGTCATTGAGGACTCAATCGAGGGTTGGGCTGAATCAATTCATGTGCTTACTAAAAGCTATCTCCCATCAAGCGAGGATGAAGCCAAGCATTGCATCACATTCCATTATGATCAAGTAAGACCTGAAGGGTCTCCTATCTCTATTGGTGGTGTTGCACCTGGTCCCAAAGTGCTAGAAGTGGCTATTGAAAAGGTGAGATCTATTCTTGATCAAGCCGTCAATCAAGGTCAATCAAAACTCAAGCCGATTCAATGCTTTGATATCTTCATGCACATAAGCCACGCAGCACTTTTAAGCTCAAGACGAGCGGCAACAATTGCTCTCTTCTCTCCTGATGATGAAGAGATGATGACTGCTAAGACTGGCAACTGGTGGCAAGACAATCCACAAAGAGCCTATGCAAATATATCAGCTCAGATCCTACTTGATGGCTTTGAGAATAAATCAGTATTTACTGACATCATCGCCAACGCTCGTCAATATGGTGAGCCTGGCTTTTTCTTTTGCTATGATAGGGAATTTTCCACAAATCCATGTGGAGAGATTGGCCTTTATCCAACATTCAAAGACGATCAAGGCAATGTCTCAAGTGGTTGGGCAGTATGCAATTTAAATGAAATTGTTGTTGCCAAAGTGAGAGATGCTGATCATCTTCTGCAAGCATGCAGAGCAGCCGCCTTCTTAGGTACACTTCAAGCAAGCTACACAAACACAGGCTATCTTGGAGAGACAACTAAAAAGATCATTGAGAGAGATGCACTGTTGGGGGTAAGCATGACAGGCATCATGAGCAATCCTAGTTTAATTTTTGATGAAATAACTTTGAAGCAATGCTCAAGGGCAGTACATGATAAAAATGTTGAGATCGCAAAGTTGATCAATATCAATCCAGCTCTAAGGAGTACAACCATCAAGCCATCAGGCAACAGCTCAACCGTTGCAGGCTGTTCAGCTGGCATTCATCCATATCATGCTAAAAAGTACATCCGAACGATGAGGATCAATAAGATCAATCCTATTTGGCAAGAGATACTAAATAAGCTCCCTGAAGTATGTGATGATCGAGATCCTCAAGTTGGGATCGTCTCTTTTGCTTGTGAAGCTCCTGAAGGTGCATTGCTTAGAAAAGATTTATCAGCCTCTGACTTCTTAGACAAGGTGGCATTCATTCAAAAGCATTGGGTAAAGCCAACAACACAACTCAGAGAAAAAGATCAGTTTGGTTTAAGTCACAATGTATCCAATACTTGCACCGTCAAAGATGATGAATGGGATGATCTTATAAATAAGATTTGGCGTCTTAGAGATAGTGTTAAAGGTATCTCTCTTTTATCTGATTATGGTGATCATGTTTATGAGAATGCACCTTATCAAACAGTCAGCGAAGACAATGAGCAAATGCTTGAGAAATATAATAAATTGCTCTTGGTCGATTGGTCTAAGGTTGATTTAAATGTCGGTGGCTATAAAGAAAATCCATCAGTTGAGCCAGCTTGTGCTGGTGGTGTCTGTCTTATTTAACCCCCCATGAGTCTTTCCAGTCTTTAATATCATCCTCATCCATATCTGCATCTTTCCATTGATGCGTCCTCATGTCTTGATCTCGATAGGCTTGATACTCAACGGCTTGCTTTTGCTCGCTTGGAAATAGTGAAGCTTGATCAGATGGTGCTTGAGTCTTTGGCGGTGCTGACTGCTGCACAGGTTGCACTTGCACAGGTTGCACTTGCACAGGTTGCACTTGCAAAGGCTTTGCTTTTGTATCTGCCCCAGCTTTGACGCCTGGCTTTGCTCTTGGCACAGGTTGTCTCTCAGCATAGATTGGAGTGTCAAGCTCTTGACTCAAGATTTCTAGTCTTTCATCTTCAGGCATATCCATGCTATCAGCCATTTCAATCGCATCATAACCGCTGATCACATCGCCAAACACATCACGAACAGCCATAGACTTGCATCTAGCCATAAGCATTTGCTTGGGCATGTTTTGCCATTGACGATTGCTTGTCAAGCCTTGTCTCTGTGCCATCGCAATTGTGAAGGTGACTACATACTTTTGATTGTTGTCTCCTCTTGTAAATTCAATTGAGCATTCATCATCAGTATTTGAGAGAACTTTCCATGACTTGCACTTGGGAGAAGCAATGACAATGCCAAACATAGCACTGGCTTGATATGTGATCTTGCCTTTAATGACATTCATCTTTTCCATTGTTTGAGCAATGTTCCAACCATGCATCATGCCATAAGAGAGATAGGCGGTGACAAGTTGTTGAGCACTCCAATTGGTGCCAGCAGTGAGAAAGCCAGCGAGCTTTACGATTGATTCCATGCTATCAGCGATTGCATTCAAATCAGAAAGAGAGTCTGTAAGTCTTTGATTTGCCATTTAGTTTTTCCTTAGTTGTTTTTCAAGATTGCTACAAATCGATCATAGATCGCAGCAAAAATTTCTGATGGTGTTGAGTCGGTTGAGAGTTTGAGAGTTGCAATTGGGATGATCACCTTGAGGCGATCAGCAATGATCTCCACATCATCACAGTCAAGCGTCCAATCTGTTGTAAGATCGTTGAGTCTGTGCATGAGTGGACCAACTGCATCAAGTTGAATGATGTTTAGTTGTCTGAGCTTGTCCATTTAGTTTCCTCCGAAGAGTACGAGGTAAGCGAACAGCGAATGAAAGACTGCGATGATCAGCAAGACGCCAATGTTGTTGATCAAGTTGCGAGTGCGTTCTGCTCTGATCTCTGCTTGATATTCTTGGCTGATGCCAGCTTGAAGATGTTTTTTATCGACTGCTGGGAATGATCCACATTTGGGTGATTGGTGCATTTTATACTCCGTTGTAAGTAGTATGATGATTGACTTGCTTGTCTTGATAAATATAAAGTAAAGCATTTTTTTAAAAAAGTAAAGTGTTTTTTTAAAATAGTAAAGTATTTTTTGAAAATAGTATTGATATTAAATAAATCTTACCATTTGGCTTGAGAAAATGGGAGATCTGAAATTCTTTGAGTTTCTCTATCAAATTCAACTGTTGCTGTTCCCAATGATCCATGTCGATTTTTTGCAACAATAATTTCTAGGTTTGGCGATGCATCCTTGTCATAATAGTCAGCTCTAAAAAGCATAAGCACAGCATCAGCATCTTGCTCAAGAGATCCTGACTCTCTAAGATCGCTTAGGCTTGGTCTCTTTTCATGTCTCCCTTCCACTTGACGATTAAGCTGAGTTAAGCAAATCACTGGACAATCGCACTTCTTGGCAAGAAGCTTTAAGGCTCTGCTGATCTCACTGACTTCTTGCTCTCTGATTTGGTTTTTATTTTGTCCTGATCCCTTTAGCAATTGGAGATAGTCAACCACGATCAAGCCTAAATTCTTATCTCTATCTTTCACTTGCTCACATGTTGATTGGAGAGATGTGATTGTATCAATACCTTGATCAATCAAAGTTATGTCTAGAGATTTAATCGCTTTTGCTGCTTTGTGATATTGCTCAAAAGTATCTTGATCTAAATCACTTAATCGCTTGTCTTTAAGCATATTCGCATTGATGCCTCCAACTGAGCAAATCAAGCGATTGATCAATTGATCTTTACTCATTTCAAGGCTAAAGAATAAAACCTTTTTTCTGTGATCTTGCAGTTGGGAGAGCAAAAGGAAATGTAACGACAAAGCCGTCTTTCCCATACCTGGACGCCCTCCAATATAATAAAGGCAACCATTCCTAAGTTTCATCATGTGGTCAAGGTCTCTTAGATCTGTGCTTACGCCGTCAACTCTGTTCTCCATTATGCTCAAAGCCTCGTCAATTTGATTGCTAAAGCTTTCCACCTTCATCGGGATCATCGCCTTTAGTACTTGCATGTGCTTTTGATAATGTTCATCCAGCCACGCTAAAGAGATACCTTGTCTTAATAACTGAGCTTTAAGATCATCAAGGTAACTTGTTCTTGCTGCAATATACCATTTGATATGTTGATTGACTGTTTCTTCAACAAAGATTTCACTTGATAAAGTATCGTAGTTGTATTCAATCGTTGTCAGTACATCAGCAATGCACACAACATCTGTCAATTGTGGCAAGCCTTCTTTCAGTGTATTAAATTGCATACGATATTCATCATGAACAGAGCATAGATCAACCATCTTATTTTGAGCTCGCAAGCTCTTGGCAACTCTAAAAATAGCGATGAGAGTATCATTAAAAAAGATATCTTCATTGGTGATCATTCTAAAGATGCAGTCTTTAGCTGGATGATCTCTAAGGCCTGATAGCTTTGCTCGATATGTATTATAAACAAGCTCACTATTTGGATCATTGGGATTTGATCTGATAAAGAGAGGCTCATCTTTATTCTCTGTTACTTGACCATATTGAAGCCATGTAGTTTTGATGAGTCTTGCTGCTCTGATAAATGGGATGCGTAGGTCTGCCTCTGAAAAGTAGCCATAGACAGAGCAAAGCTTTTGCATATTATAATCAAACCTTTGAGATGCCTTGAGCATTGGGTCAGCTTGAGCAGGTCTATTCTCTG
>Ga0194115_10005078_pt1 | contig 13839 bp, 10 predicted proteins | sample TA2MahsurfametaG_3_FD_148656 | JGI IMG/M metagenome (GOLD analysis project Ga0194115, IMG submission 148656) | Freshwater microbial communities from Lake Tanganyika, Tanzania - TA2015002 Mahale S4 surface | ecosystem: Environmental > Aquatic > Freshwater > Lake | place: Tanzania: Lake...
TAAGTTCGACAATCGGGCTTGAAATTGTCGAATTTCTATGAGTGTGTCCTTTTCTTGATCGTACATTCTTAGTCGCTCTAGTCGAATGTTTCTAAGGAAATCGACCTCCACATAACCCAGCTCCACTTTGGTTTTCAGCTCTTCGGATAGGTAATTCACCAACCGTTGCGCCAGATAATTTTGGACCCAGTGATTGCGCGACAAAACCACTGCGCTTCCCGTAAGTAACAGGAACGACAGCAACATCAGAAGCAAAAACTTCCGTAGTTTTGTGCGCTTATTTTTCAATCTCTCAAATTTAAATTTTGACCGAACATCTGAATCCACCGAAACCCCATGCTTCCATTATATTGGGCATTGAGAGCAGTTGCGACGATACAGCAGCTTCTGTGTTGTGCGATGGCAAAATCCTTGCCAACGTAGCGGCGAGTCAATCTGTGCATGAGCAATACGGCGGGGTTGTGCCCGAATTGGCATCGCGCGCGCACCAGAGCAACATCATTCCCGTAATCGACCAAGCACTCAAACAAGCGGGCGTTACCACGGATTCATTATCGGCCATTGCCGTTACCCAAGGCCCGGGATTAATGGGTTCTTTGTTGGTGGGGAACAACGTTGCGAAGGCTTTGTGCATCGCGCATCAGCTACCTTTAATTGGGGTGAACCATTTGCAGGCGCACGTTGCGGCATTATTCATCGACCACGAGGTTGCTTTGCCGATGTTGTGCTTGCTGGTAAGCGGCGGCCACACACAACTGATTTGGGTGGAGGGAATCGACCAGATGGAAATTATTGGCACTACGCAAGACGATGCGGCGGGGGAAGCGTTCGATAAGGCGGCCAAGTTGATGGGATTGGGTTACCCCGGTGGACCGTTGTTTGATCGTTTGGCGCAAACGGGGGATCCAACAAAATATTCTTTCCCAGATGCACAAACTCAGGGATTTCATTTTAGTTTTTCGGGGATCAAAACCGCCTTGTTATATTTTCTGAGAGACCAACAAAAGGCGGATGCTGCGTTTTTGGACCGAGAAATGGGACATATTTGCGCTTCATACCAAAGGCAGATTGTGGTGAGTCTGATGAAGCGATTAGATAAAGCCATCAAGGAGAGAAGGCCCGCTTCGCTGGGCCTCAGTGGTGGCGTTTCTGCCAACAGCGCATTGAGAACAGCCTTTTTACAAATGGGCACCCATAGAAACTTGCCGGCTTACATTCCAGATTTTGCCTATTGCACCGACAATGCAGCCATGGTGGCCATGGCGGGGTATCACCGCTTTCTCAAAGGAGATTTTACCGCTTTAGACGAAACGCCCTATGCGCGTGCTGCGCATTAAAGTAATATCTTCGCATTATGTCGATCATCCCCACCCCAGAAAACATCGCTGCAGGCCAGGAAAGGGCCATTGCCCGGGCGATTAGTTGGGTGGAAAATCAACACCCTGACGCCCTGGAGCTGCTTGAGCAGCTCCAGGGGCGCACCCCCGTTGTGGGCATCACAGGTCCACCTGGCGCCGGAAAAAGCAGCCTTGTAAATGCACTAGCCCTGCATTGGAGTGCCCAAAACCTCAAAACCGCCATCGTGGCCGTTGACCCCTCTAGTCCTTTCAACTTGGGATCCCTGCTGGGCGATCGACTCAGAATGCCCGGTTTATTTCTCGACTCCAATGTGTACATCCGAAGTGTTTCAGCCCGGGGTTCACTCGGCGGATTGTGCGCCAGTATCATCGAAATTTGCGACGTACTCAAACACGCCCAATTCGATCATATCATCATTGAAACTGTGGGTGTTGGACAAAGTGAAATCGAAATTGCCGGCATCGCCGATACTACCGTCGTGGTTACCGTACCCGAAAGTGGCGATGAAGTGCAAACGCTCAAAAGTGGCATCATGGAAATTGCCGATATTTTCGTGGTCAACAAAAGCGATCGCGATGGCGCAGAAGCATTTGCCAACCACCTGAAAAAATTGGCCCATTATCGGTTGGGGGATGGCACCTGGGAATGTCCGGTGGTCAATACGGTGGCTATGGAGGGCACAGGGATTCAGGCATTGAGCGAAGCCATCCAAAACCATCAACGGCAAGGTATTTCCAATGAAAGAAAAAATTTGTTGTTGGCCGACAAAGTCTTCAGGCTCATACAGCGGAACAGAATGAAAGACATTTCACTGGATGCCATCAAACAGGCCATGAGCAAAGAAGTAGCACAAAGCCATTTCAACCTCTACCGCTTCGCCAAGAAATTCAACTAAGTTTATTGCACCATCACAGTGGCTGTGGCATCACCCAATTTCAGGGTGTATAACCCCGCTGACAGTCCCCTAACGTCCACGCGAATATCGCTTGAACCGGCAACGCCCTCACGCACCACCAATCCCATGAGATTCATCATCTTCCACTGGCCTTGATTGGCAGCAGACTGATGCGAAATCCACACCTCTGACGTAGCGGGATTGGGATATAAACGCATCGATGGTTTTATCACCTTCACCCCAGCAAACTTATCTTGCAAACTCACAGCACAGTTGGTAGAGTACGCTTGCCATTTGCTGTCAAAATCAACCATTGCCCGGTTATTTATCACCGTCTTAATCGGCAACTGCTGATAAATTTGCACCCGGTATTTGGCAAAACCTACACTGCCCGATGGATTCGCTTCAAATGCACTCAAGTTGGCCTCAGGATAATCAATCACCAGCACCCTTCCCTTCTCAATCGTATACGATGCTTTGGAGGGATAAAAAGAAAGCAATTCCAGACGCAACAAAGGCAAATTGGCATCCAATGTATCTACCAACACCGCCCGCTTTACCATGGTTGTACTCACGTTCCGGAAATCTACACGGTACTCCCATTGTTTGCTGCGAAAATCTACCGTATCTCCCTGCAGACTCTGTTTCATCACCTCTACAAGTCCGCCTCTGCGCGACAAACCAACCACATCTTTGGCCTCGTTGTCGTTGATATCTGCATCTTTCTGTAGGATTCCAGTTCCGGTTTTTACCGAGAATTCAAATTGATCAGTGACGCCCGCTGTGCTAGGAATTCTGGTTACAATCTCTAAATATTGGGTACCAAAAGCAGGTAAATTACTGATGGCATAGATGGCCTCGCCCACAACATAGTTGTCGGGCTCGGGTGAACTTTGAAATGAAGTTATTGAAACCGGGTGCTTCACATGTACCGTTCCATTGGTTACCGCAGTACCGCCATGGTTCACGATTTTTACCAAAACCCTTGCTTCGTCACCCGCCACCGCACCCGCCGGCACAATCACATCCATCCCCACTTCCATATCACTCAATGTGGGCTGCTGATACTGTCCCAAAGTCACATAACTATAAACCCCTTTGCGAATTCTTGCAGTGGTATTACCCAAACACACCGAATACAAATGCTTACCGGCAACAGTACTCAAATTGTAATCACCAGAAGCCATTGCGATGGTAAAATGCCCATTGACATCCGTCACCGCAAAATTGATTTCTCCCGAAGTTTTATTTTCAAGTCGGACAATCCTTGCACTCAACCCTACCTCGCCATCGTCCTTGATGCAATTGGAATTTACATCGTAAAATAAATCTCCTACCAAGTTACCCGATTCAAGCTCAATTTTGGAGAAGTACTGCAAACCTGTGTTGTGCTCCCTGAAATCTCCCCAAATGAATGCACCATCACCCCGCTGACCCAGCGTGAAGCTACCCGTAATTCTGTTCCCCGTAAATTGCAAATTGTTGCCATCGTACACCAACAAAGAGGTACCATTGCCATTCTTGACAAACGTGCCTCCAATCAACAATTCTGTGCCAGACCCCATCAACGTTTTGGGCTCACTCACGCTGAAAGAATCAAAACCCAACGGCGTTGCCCAGGTCCCCTGGAAAACCGCAATCTTCTTAGTCCCCGCGCCATCTTTTCCCAGTGCGGCAATTTTGCCATCGAAAACACCCAATTCCAAAATCTCTCCAACGAAAGGAGAACCTACACCGCCCCAACCGCCGTTGGCCGCCGTGTAATAAGCAATGTTCCCTGTTGAAGTACCGGCAAATGTCTGAAAATCACCCCCGATGTACAACCTGTTTCCCACCACAGCCAATGATCGTATCACACCATCAGTTCCCTGCGATGTGCCGCTATTACCCAAATACGACCAGCTACTGCCGTTGTAGGCCGCTATGTTTTGAACCGGACTTCCGTTTACAGTATTATCGAAAAGACCGGCAACAATCAATTTATTGTCGAAGACAGTCATGGCAATAATTCCATTGTTCCGGGTATCAACCACCCCTACCTCTGGCACCCATTTCAAACCATTCCATTTGTACAAGTGACTCACGGGCACATCCGCATCTCGCTCGGCATTGGCCATATAAGCCGCAGCATACATGGTGTCGTTATACAAGGCGATAGAATGAAAATTGTATGTGCCTTTCACGGTTTTAACCGGTGCTGGCGTGGTTAAGCCTGTGTAATAGCTCCAATTAACCCCATTCCAACGGGCCATGGTAAAATCATTGATTTCTGCGGTAGACGTTTCTTCATACAGCGCCAAATACTCGTTGCCTGCAGCAAAAGATGCTACAACCTTGGCGGGCAATCCCGATCCCAAAGGTTGAAGCACCTGAGCTTGCGCAGTACTGCACAAGACAGAGCACAATGCGACTACAAAACGCAAACTCATCCTGTGCAATTTATACCATATGTAACACTTTTTCTTCAATTATTGGATCCTCCATGAATAATGGGCCGACAAACCCGCAGACCAACCCCGAGATTGCAAGGCGGCATTTGGGACATACATTGGGCTCAGCATCGATTGGGCATTCAATCGCAATCCAATGGCATGAGCATAATTTAACCGTTTCTCTACCCCTACAGCCACACGCATCCCCATCACCCAGGTTCTGAGCTGATCCGCCTGCTGCGTTTTTTGCATCAAGGTTTGATAATCCAGTGTTTGAGCACCTGCCGCCACGCCCAAGCGATTGGCCGATACCAATACTTCAGGGGTAATACTCAATCCTTTTTTCCAGGGGAAATGTCCAGTGTAACCCATCGGGATGGATAGCATCGTGTAAGTAGACTGCGATTGAAACGACACTTGCGGACCCAATCCGAGGTACCCAAAGATGGGATAGTATCCCAAGGCATCCGATTTTTGTCCTTGTATCACAGTAGCGGGCATACTATCTCGGAAATTGAATTGCTGCAACGTGCGGTTTTCCGCATACGCCAACCCCAATTTCAATGAATGTTTCGGATTAAGTTGATACAACAATGCCCCTTGAACGCGAGAAGCGCTGAGGGCAAATTCCCCCGATTTCATCCAATCAAAATAATTCTTGTGGATGTAATTGCTGTATTCGTTTTTGGCGCGATAAACCAACCCCGTTTGGTTGGCGTCAGCACCCATTTCAACACTCCAACGACCTGGCATCAACCCTTTGCGTGAAACCGACATCCATGGCAACGCGGCTGGTTCAGTTACCCGCACCTGCATTGCATTGTCTTCTGAGGCCCACATGGAGACAAAATCCATGGGTTGTTGATCCAGGTTCAACTGTGTCTGTTGTTCAACCACCGGGGTTTCAACCAAAAACATCCCTTTGGGCTCAACGGTTTTGATATTCTCGGGCTTTTCCGAATCTTTTGGATCGATTTCGTTGTATTGCGCCGGAGGTTTGTTTGAAGATTTTTTAACAGACACCGGATTTATTGCATCGAGGAGTTCTGCTGATTTTTTGTTAGGGGTCAACGCGTCTTTGGTGGCCGTCTTTTCTTGCGCAGCCACCGCCGTAGTTGGGTTCACCCTGTTACTATTTGAATTCCACTGAACAATTCCCAAACCCACCACGGACAATAGAACGCCGGCAGCCAACCAATACCATATGAATTTGCTCCGGCGTTCTTTGCGGTCAAGGGCAGAGTCTATCGACTGCCATAAACCAGCATCGGGATTCGGGGTAAAATCCTCAAATTGCCGGCTTAACCAATTGTCGATATGTTTGTTACTGTTTTCCAGTGTCCTTGTTTCTTTGTTGTTCAACCAATTCTTTTAACAACACGCGCGCCCTATGCAAAAGACTTTTGCTATTGGAGATGGTGATTCCGAGCGATTCTGCAATCTCTTTGTGCGATAATTTGTCGATGGCGTATAAGTTCAAAACCATGCGATAATTCTCTGGGAGTAACATCAAACACTGCAACACAATTTCAATTTCCAGAGGTTCTGACTCCATAATAACTTCTTCGGTGGACTCATCCGAAACGTCAACCGCTTCAACCATTAATGGTCTGCGAGACGTTTTCCTAAATTTTGAAAGTGCCAGATTAATGAAAACCCGACTCATCCATCCTTCCAACTGTGAAGGATCTTTCAGGGTGGCTATGCTGTCAAAGACCTTGATGAAACCATCTTGCAACAAGTCCTGAGCATCCGTGTGGCCGTTTGAGTATCTCAAACAAAAACCGAACATCTTGGCACCGTATTTCTCGTATAGAGCTTTCTGGGCGATTCGGTCTTTATTGACACATCCGGCTATGATATCATTGTTGTTTAGCAAGTAGCTTCGGTTTTATGACGCACAAAAGAGAAATGGTTGCAAAGAAAAATGTAAAAATGTGAGAATTATATGAATAACTCCTCTGTTGACCGCATTTTAGGCCACTTTTGCTTTGTAAATTTGAAATTCTACTCTTTCAACTTGCGCAAAAGTGAAATTCAATCGTAAAGACCTCAACAACACCGAACTATTGCAATTGTACCGCGGGCTCCTTAAACCGCGAATGATTGAGGAGAAAATGCTTGTGTTACTGCGCCAAGGAAAGGTAGGCAAATGGTTTAGCGGTATTGGCCAAGAAGCCATCTCCGTGGGTGTAACCATGGCACTCGACCCAGATGAGTATATCATGCCACTGCATCGCAACTTGGGGGTTTTCACTTCCAGAGGGATTCCCTTCGGAAAACTCTTTGCCCAATGGCAAGGCAAAAAATCAGGATTTAGCAAAGGCCGCGAGCGAAGTTTTCACTTTGGCACCAATGATTACGCCATCGTAGGTATGATATCGCACCTCGGCGCCATGCTTGGCGTGTCCAATGGCGTTTCTTTGTCGCACAAGCTCAATGGTCGACAAAAAATCTCCGTAGCCTTTTCGGGCGATGGGGGCACCTCGGAAGGCGATTTTCACGAAGCCTTAAATGTGGCAGCCGTTTGGCAATTGCCTGTCATTTTCCTCATCGAAAATAATGGCTACGGCCTCAGCACCCCTTCCAATGAACAATTCCGGTGCAAGCAATTCATCGACAAAGGCATTGGCTATGGAATTGAAGCCGTTCAAGTGGATGGAAACAACATTCTCGAAGTATACCATGCCGCCATTCATTGGGCCGAAGAATTGCGAAAAAATCCCCGACCCCTCCTATTCGAAGCGCTTACCTTTCGCATGCGTGGCCACGAAGAAGCATCCGGGGTAAAATATGTGCCACCCCACCTGTTCGAGGAATGGGCAAAAAAAGACCCGCTTACAAACTACGAAAACTACCTTATCGCTGAGGGCATCCTCAACCAGAAATTGATCGATTCGTATCGCAAAGAATTCCAAGAAGAAATAGAAACAGGCCTCGATGCAACCTTCGCAGAGGAGGAAGTTGTGCCCAAAACAGAAGAAGAACTGTCCGATATGTATGCGCCCTTCCACCAAACCAGCGACATTTCCATGGTAGACAAAGTGGAAGACACCCACAGAGAGCTCAGACTGGTCGATGCGATCAAAGAGGGATTGGAACAGGGCATGGACCGACATTCCTCGATGGTGATCATGGGCCAAGACGTGGCCGAATACGGCGGAGTATTCAAAATCACAGAAGGATTTGTGGAGAAATTCGGCAAAAACCGCGTGCGCAATACCCCCATCACCGAGAGTTCTATTTTGGGCGCGGGCTATGGCTTAAGCATCGCCAAACAAAAAGCCGTGGTAGAAATGCAATTTTCCGATTTTGTCACTTGTGGTTTCAACCAAATCGTCAACAACCTGGCCAAAAGTCATTACCGTTGGGGGCAACCTGCCGATGTGGTTGTACGCATGCCCACTGGCGCAGGCGTGCAGGCGGGCCCGTTTCACAGCCAAAGTACCGAAGCCTGGTTTTACCATACGCCCGGACTTAAAATTTACTACCCCAGCAATCCGGCGGATGCCAAAGGACTGTTGATGAGGGCACTGGAAGACCCCAATCCCGTTCTGTTCTTTGAACACAAATTGTTGTATCGGAGCATATCAGGTCCAGTTCCCGAATCGCCCTATATGATACAGGAAGGAAAAGCAGCGGTACACAATTTGGGCGATGATTTTTGTATTATCACCTATGGCTGGGGCGTTCACAAAGCCATCGAATGCCTCCAAGAACAGGGATTTAAAGGTCGCGTCGTTGACCTTCGCACACTGCTACCATGGGATCAAGAGACCGTTTTATCGCAAGTGAAAGAGACCGGGAAAGTACTTGTTCTCACCGAGGACACACTCACCGGCAGCATCGTCAGTGATATCGCGGCATGGATTTCCGAAAACGCATTTGAATACCTCGATGCCCCTGTGCAGCGTCTGGGAAGTTTGGACACCCCTGTGCCTTTGGCCAAATCACTCGAAGACCATTTCCTGCCTTGGCAGCGATTAAAAGACGTATTGGAAGGACTCATCGCATACTAATGGCATCGCCCCAAATCAATACCGGCAGCGACGAGGCCTCTTTGGCGTATTCATTCGTGAACGACACCCATCAGCACCTGTTTCTCACGGGAAAAGCAGGCACGGGAAAAACCACCTTCCTGAAAAACCTACTGGCCAATACCACCAAAAAAACCGTGGTCGTGGCCCCAACGGGTGTGGCAGCAATCAATGCTGGCGGAAGCACCATACACAGCATGTTTGGCCTGCCCACGCGGGCATTTGTACCCACCAACGAATCGGTGGACCCCAACTTGGCCAACAACGCCATCATGATTCGGGAGCATTTTCATTACAACAAAGCCAAGCGCGACATTTTTCAGTCGCTGGAATTGTTGGTCATTGATGAAATTTCCATGGTTCGGGCCGATTTGTTCGATGTCATCGATCATGCATTACGATTTGCACGAAGCAGCTCCAAACCTTTCGGCGGAGTGCAACTCTTGCTCATCGGCGATTTGATGCAGCTGCCTCCTGTAGTTACCGAAATGGAGCGCGGACTGATTTACCAACATTACAACACAGAGTTTTTCTTTTCGGCCAAGTGCTTCCCCGCGCTGGAAATGATCACCATCGAACTAAAAACCATTTACCGACAAAGTGATCGAGGTTTCATCAACCTCCTGAACCAAATCCGCAGCAACCAGATGGAGAGCTGGGATTATGAGAATTTATCGGAACGAATACAACCCGACTTCCAACCCCAAGAACCTGGATGGATCACACTTACCACCCACAACAAACAAGCCGATGCCATCAATGAAAAAGAATTGCTGAAAATCGAGGCCGCTGAAAAACAATACGTAGCCAAAGTTTCCGGCGAATTCTCCGAGGGAAGTTTCCCAACAGAAGGCATCCTGCGCATCAAAGAGGGAGCCCAAGTCATGTTTGTAAAAAACGACACCTCCTATGAAAAGCGCTATTACAATGGAAAAATCGGAACCGTCAAGCGCATCGCGGGCGACACCCTGTTCATCGATTGCAATGATGGAAAAGCCCCCATCGAAATAGAACGGGAAACATGGAAGAACCTCCGTTATAAATACAATGCCACCGACGAATCGGTTGAGCAAGAAGAAATTGGCAGCTTCGAACAATTCCCACTGCGATTGGCATGGGCCATCACCGTTCACAAAAGCCAAGGCCTCACCTTCGAAAAAGCCATGATCGATGCGGGAAAAAGCTTTGCTCCCGGTCAAGTTTACGTAGCGTTGAGTAGATGTACCAACCTAGACTCCTTGGTGTTGCTCACCGCCATCCGCGCCCAAAACATTCTCAGCGATGCCCGCATAATACACTTCCATGAAAACCAAGCCAAATCCCGCGATTTATGGGAAATCTTGGAAGAAAAACGCCAGTTATTTCAAAAGCAACAACTGCTCGAGGTATACAGCGTTCGACAAATCAGCTATGAATTCAACGGCATGATGCTGGCGATTTCCAAAGAAAAAAGCAGTAAAATCTCAGCCAAATATGCGGAGCTATCGCCCATCCGACTGAAATTCCAGGAACTTGAAGACACCGCACAAAAATTTCAACGGTCGATCGGACAAATTTTCAAAGAGCATGAAACGCAGTTCGAAGACTTAGACAGACTCCCCAATGCGGAAGAAATTGAGCAGGCCCAACAGGAACTGACCCTGCGATTGCAAGATCGCTGCACCAAAGCCGGCAATTATTTCGCCGATTATTTGAGCGAGCAAATCATAGAGCCCGTGAGAAGATCCTTCACCGAACTAAAACGCGGCAGAAAACCCGTTGGGTCACAAAAGATTCGGGACCGCGTAGGCGATTTCCAAACCCATTGCTGGTCTTACATCAAGAAATTATACAAAGTAAAATATGGCGAAACGCCTTTGTATCTGAGCGACGATACGCCTTATGTGCCGGAGGTGTAACGTTATACGTTGAAGCGGAAGTGCATGCAATCACCATCCTTCACCACGTATTCCTTGCCTTCCACACGCAATTTACCCACCTCACGACAAGCGGCCTCTGATCCATAGTGAATATAATCTTCGTAGGCGATAACCTCGGCACGGATAAATCCTTTTTCAAAATCTGAGTGAATTTCACCAGCAGCACCGGGGGCTTTGATCCCTTCGGTGATGGTCCAGGCGCGAACCTCCTTAACACCCACTGTGAAATAGGTAATATAATTCAGCAATTTATAAGCTGCGTGAATGAGTTTTTCAACGCCACTTTGCTCCAGTCCCATTTCCTGCAAGAACATCTGTCGATCTTCGAAACTCTCCAAATCCGCAATTTCCGCTTCAATGGCTGCTGAGATCAAAATAATCCCTGCTGTTTCTCCCGCAATGGCTTGTTTCACTTGTTCTACATAGGCATTCCCGGCGTTTACGCTATCGGGATCTACGTTACACACATACAAAACGGGCTTGTCTGTAAGCAAATTCAAGTCTTTGATCAATGCCTTTTTCTCGGGCTCCATCTCCAAGGTTCTGGCATTTTTCCCTGTGAGCAAATGCGCCTGATAAGCCTCACTAATCTCCAGCAACTTCGCCGCGTCTTTATCGCCTGCTTTGGCCTGCTTTTGAATCTTCGCGATGGTTTTTTCTAACGATTCAAGGTCTTTCAACTGAAGTTCTGTGTCGATAATTTCTTTGTCGCGCAATGGATTCACTGAACCATCAACGTGAATAATATTGTCATCGTCGAAGCAGCGCAACACATGCAAAATGGCATTGGTATTTCGGATATTTCCCAAAAATTGATTTCCCAGACCATCGCCCTTACTCGCCCCTTTCACCAATCCGGCGATATCCACGATTTCGATGGTGGTTGGCACCAGGTTTTGTGGATTCACCAAAGAGGCCAGTTTATTCATGCGAATATCCGGCACAGTGATGGTGCCTACATTGGGCTCAATTGTACAAAAAGGAAAGTTGGCAGATTGCGCTTTGGCACTGGATACTGCATTAAAGAGGGTGGATTTCCCAACATTGGGCAGTCCCACGATACCACATTGCATTGCCATAGGGCTCTATTTTAGTTTAATAAGTCGCCGATATCCTGCAAAATTTTGCGGGTGAGGTTTTCGGCTGTGTTGATGCTGTCACTCTCAGCATAGATACGAATAATGGGTTCGGTGTTGCTCTTGCGCAGGTGTACCCAATCATTATCGAATTCGATTTTCACTCCATCAACGGTATTGATGGGCTGTTTTTTATATTTCTTTTGGATTTTTTCCAGAATGCCATCCACGTCGGTCCCAGCTTGCAATTCCGCTTTATTTTTCGACATGCGATAATTGGGGTAAGTGGCTCTGAGGGCAGAAGCGCTAAGGCCCGTTTCGGCGAGGTGACTCAAGAACAGGGCAATTCCGGCGAGGGCATCGCGACCGTAATGCAATTCAGGCACGATGATTCCACCGTTGCCTTCACCGCCAATCACAGCGCCAATTTCCTTCATTTTCTCCACTACATTCACTTCCCCAACGGCACTGGCCTCGTATTGTTGTCCCGCTTTCTCGGTGATGTCTCTCAAAGCACGTGTGCTAGACAGGTTACTCACGGTAGGTCCGGGCGTATGTTTCAAGTAATAATCTGCCACCGAAACCAGGGTATATTCTTCCCCAAACATTTCTCCATCGTCGCAAATCAACGCCAACCGATCCACATCAGGGTCTACCACAATACCCAAATCACATTTGGCAGATTTCACTTCCGACGCAATTTGACCCAAATGTTCTGGCAAGGGTTCTGGGTTGTGCGCAAAATGTCCGGTAGGATCGCAATTGATTTCCACCACTTCCTCAACGCCCAAGGCTTTCAAAAGCGCGGGAACTGCAATTCCACCCACGCTGTTAACGGCATCAACGGCGATTTTGAATTTTTGCGAAGCGATAAGGTCGCGGTTCACCAAGGGTAATTCCAGAATTTTCTGGATGTGCATGGGTAAAAAGTCTTTTACGGTGCGACTTCCCAAGTGATCCACAGTGGCAAACGGAATGTCGTTGCTTTCAGCGAGCGACAAAACATCGGCACCATCGGCGGCAGAGATAAATTCACCTTTGTGATTCAACAGTTTTAGGGCGTTCCACTGTTTGGGATTGTGACTCGCCGTTAGGATGATACCACCCGCTGCAGATTCTTCAACAACGGCCATCTCAACCGTTGGTGTGGTACAAAGTCCGGCGTCTATAACGTCCATTCCCAGCGCCATGAGGGTATTAGCCACCAATTCGTGCACCAAGGGACCACTAATACGAGCGTCTCTGCCCACCACTACTTTTTTGCCGTGATTGGCTTTCAGCAGCATGGAGCCAAAGGCAGCTGTGTATTTGACAACATCAATGGGCGTCAGGTTTTCACCCGCATTCCCACCCAGCGTTCCACGAATTCCAGAGATCGATTTTATGAGCGTCATAAAAGAACGGCAAAAATACAGCATTTCACCCGATAATGGTGGTGGATTTCGTTGTATTCTTTACAAACATGGAATACCATTTGGCGGAAATCGCCAAGAATAAACGTACAACTTCGCTACCGATGAAATAAATTTGCGGTATGCAACCGATCATAGAATGTGTACCCAATTTTAGTGAAGGACGGAACTTACAAACCATCAAGACGATAACCGATGCCATTGAAACTGTTGAGGGCATTCGATTGTTGGATGTAGACCCTGGAAAAGCCACCAACAGAACGGTGGTTACTTTTGTGGGGTCGCCCGACGATGTCATTGAAGCAGCATTCAGGGCCATTGCCAAAGCGGCGGAGGTAATCGACATGCGTAATCACACTGGGGAGCACCCACGCATGGGGGCAACCGATGTTTGTCCGCTCATCCCCATTTCAGGTATCACCATGGAGGAGACCGCGGAATACGCGAAAAAATTGGCCAAACGTGTAGCCGAAGAATTGCATATCCCCACGTATTTGTACGAGGCCGCTCAATCGAATCCGTCCCGCACCAATTTGAGTGTGATTCGGGGCGGTGAGTACGAAGGGTTCTTTGAAAAAATCAAGCAACCAGAATGGGCTCCCGACTATGGAAAGCCCGAGATGAATGCCACGGCAGGAGCCACGGTCATTGGTGCCCGAGACTTCTTAATTGCATACAACGTAAACTTAAATACCAAGAGCACCCGCAT
>Ga0194115_10005090_pt1 | contig 13823 bp, 19 predicted proteins | sample TA2MahsurfametaG_3_FD_148656 | JGI IMG/M metagenome (GOLD analysis project Ga0194115, IMG submission 148656) | Freshwater microbial communities from Lake Tanganyika, Tanzania - TA2015002 Mahale S4 surface | ecosystem: Environmental > Aquatic > Freshwater > Lake | place: Tanzania: Lake...
AGAGCGTGGGTGATCGTAAAGCCCGCTAGGCTTTCTCATTCCGTCTAAGTTGGCCATAATTGACGGTGGTTAAAGGGGCTAGATAGCTGGTGCATTCTTGTAGAAACAACTGATTCGGTGTGGTGTTATGGAAAATATCTGTGAAGTCAGGCTATGTGCACAGTCTATGGTTCCCTCTGTCCTGCAGGCACGGACTAAGCTGAGTTGTAACTGAAAAAGGATGTCGCGATCCTCAATAAGGTTACAGAATAAAGCAAACGGTATGAACTGAATCATGCCCATAACATAACATCACTCCCGATCAGGTGTAACGGAGATTAGCGCAGTCTGGTAGCGCATCTGCTTTGGGAGCAGAGGGTCGCAAGTTCGAATCTTGCATCTCCGACCAATTATGCGGGATTAGCTCAGTGGTAGAGCAACGCTTTTACACGGCGAAGGTCGGCAGTTCAACCCTGTCATCCCGTACCAGTTTGGCACTGTAGAAAGTCCATCAGAGGACCGAGAATCCTTCAAGCTAACCAATACGGCTTGTAAACCTTCTCACAGAATTAAGTTGCTGGATTACTATCCATCGGCTTTCATTTGGAGAGGTGGCCGAGTGGTTTAAGGCTCTAGTCTTGAAAACTAGCGTAGGTGAAAGTCTACCGTGAGTTCGAATCTCACCCTCTCCGCCACTTTGGGGCCATAGCTCAGTTGGGAGAGCGTCTGCTTTGCAAGCAGAATGTCGGCGGTTCGATTCCGTCTGGCTCCACCATTATCGGGTGGCTACGTAATAAGCCCGCGTGGGTCCACGGTTAGCCCACACCAATTCGCTGGTATAGCTCAGACGGTAGAGCAGTTGCCTTGTAAGCATCAGGTCGAGGGTTCGATTCCTTCTGCCAGCACCAATATGCGGATGTAGCTCAATGGTAGAGCAGAACGTTGCCAACGTTACGACGAGAGTTCGATTCTCTCTATCCGCTCCAATATCGCCCCTGTAGCCCAACTGGTAGAGGTGCCGGTCTTAGAAACCGTAGGTTGTCAGTTCGAATCTGACCTGGGGCACCATATATAGTCTGAGGGTACATCATGTTCTTAAATCTTATATTAGCAACGTTCCTTACAGTGTCGGGCCCATCTAACTGGTGGAGTACTCCTGAAGTGGCTAAGTGTTGCTCAGATGCTGACGCTGTATATGCAGATGATTGGTCGATTAATCCTGATGGTAGTGTAACTGCTACTGTGACTGGTCGAGGGCCGAGAAATCATGATTGGGCTCCTGTAGGAAAAACATATACAATTCCTAAAGAAAAAATACTGAACGTTCCTGGCAATCCAACAGGGCGTCCTTTGATATTTCTGAATCCTTATCATCCGGATCATGTGTATTGTTTTGCGCTCGGGCCATTGATTTAGTGCGGATGTATCTGAAAATCTGCGTCTAATCTTCGTCTATCCTAGCTAAAATGTTAGGTAAATAGACATGATGAAAAACATTAATGTTCTGCATCATGATTCGTAAGATTATCATCTTTTCACAGAATAATGGCGCAGGGTTCAATTTCATGAAATCTGCGTCTAATCTTCGTCTATCCTACATGCTAAGATCTGTAGGATATGAAGTGAAGCAGATCCACAACTGTTTGTCATTCGCTCCTGAAGAAATCAAATGGATCGTACAGAACTTCACTCAAGGTGAGCCCGCATTAGCATGTTTCAGTTCATCGTTTATCAATACGACGTTTAGAAAGAATATCGCAGAGCTGAAAGGCATAAACGACACAGAAACTTCTCAAGTAGGCTTCAGATGGGGTTCTGAAGCCTTTTCTTTCTTGCTGAGATCATTCTCAGTAATCAAAAGTATGAACATACCTATCATGCTAGGTGGATGGGAAATAGAAAAGAACAAGTTTCATAGCGCGAAGAACAGACACTCTTGGGGGTTTGATGTTCTAGATAAGTTCGTAGATCTTTATGTCATCGGTAACAATATCGACGTGATCTTAAAGTTCACGCGAAACGAACACATTGAATACGAAACTATAGGCGGCTCGCGCATATCTGTTGCGTCCGATATTGTCGATTTCAGTGACTGCGCTTCGACTCCTCTCATTGAAGATCATATTCTAGAAGATGAAAGCCTTCCAACAGAAATAGCTGCTGGATGCATTTTCAGTTGTCAGTTCTGCAACTATGCTGCGCTCGGAAAGAAAAAGACTGAGTATGTTCGTACATATGAAAGTCTAGAGCGCGAACTTATTAGCAACTACGAAAACTTCAAAACTCGTATGTATCTCCTCACAGACAACATCATGAACGACTATGAAGAGAAGCTGAAGTTTCTAATTAAAATCCGTGAAAAGACTGGATTCGATATTAGATGGACGGGCTACGTTCGACTCGATACGATCAAACGCAAAGAGCAAGCTCAACTACTATTCGACTCGGGTATAGCTGGTGCTACATTTGGTATAGAATCTCTTAAGAAAGATGCTGGACCCAGCATTGGTAAGATGACTGATAAGAGTAAGCTGATTCAGTCGTTAGAAATATTTCGTGACGTAATAGGAGATAATTGCATAACGACTGGTTCGTTCATAGCAGGGCTCCCAAACGAAACGATCGACGATCTATTGAAAACGAAGGAATGGTTAAACTCTAAAGAAGGAAGATATTTCATAGACCAACACACGTTCACATCTCTGGTGTTGTTTGACGGAAACAAAAACAAGAATGATATCAACATAGCTCGAAACGATCCTTTCAGAGACTATGAAAAAACTAACAATCCATACAAGTGGAAAAGCCCTTGGGGGAGTTCTGATGATTTCATGGCTCTTGCTAGAAAGTTCAATACAGAAGACCGAATGCAGACTGCTGCGTTCTCGCTCCCATTCCTACATAATGTTGGGTTAAAGGTAGAAAGTGCAGTGAAGCTGACTAGAAGTGCAGACAGAGAACTACAGAAACAAATAATAGGTAAACTTCAGCCCAACTATAGAAACAAGATCGAAACATACAAGGCTAAAATGTTAGGTAAATAGACATGATGAAAAACATGAATCTTGATGAAGTCCGTGAGTTCATTCGTAACACATCGGATGAAACTTGCATATACATTGGTGCTGACAGTGAACGCTACTGCGGAAAAGATAATCTATGGTACGCCGACTACACACTCGCTGTCGTGATTCATTACGACGGATCGCGCGGATGTAAGGTCTTTGGTAAGATGGAAACTGAACGTGACTATGATCAGCGCAAGGATCGTCCAGCGTATCGCCTTATGAACGAGGTGTATAAGGTAGCTCAACTCTATATGGACCTAGCAGAAGCCATTGGTGATCGCCGCGCCGAGGTTCACCTCGACATCAATCCAGATATAATTCATGGTAGCAGCTGTGTCGTGCAGCAAGCGATTGGCTACGTTCGAGGAATGTGTAATATGGTACCTCGTGTTAAGCCAGAAGCATTCGCTGCTTCTTATGCTGCTGATAGATTAAAGGAAATTCTTTGCGCATGATTACCACAGAAAACTTCGTTCTTCAATATGACAATCTCTTTTCAGCTCAAGAGTGTCAACAGTTCATCGATTCATTTAATCGTATGGATCGTGCCGGCTTCACTATTAGTCGTCAGAAGGAAGGTAACAACTCTACGGTAAAGAAAGACGATCAATTCTACTTCTCAGATTATCTTTCGGGAATGGAGTTAGATATCTCAGACGTTGCACCTTTCCGCATGTTTGTTGAAAGGTTCTGGCAGCTTGTATATCCAGCTTATGCTGAGCAGTATGGCGTTCTGAATCAAATGGCGAATATGACCATTCGCTCGGCTAAGATTCAGAAAACTGATATCAGTGGCGGATATCATGTGTGGCATAATGAAGACGACTGCCCACAGAATATGCGCCGCGTGGCTACATTCATTCTTTACCTAAACGATGTGGACGAGGGTGGAGAAACAGAGTTCCTATATTACCCAAAACGAGTCAAAGCCAAACAAGGTCGATTTATCCTGTGGCCCGCCGGCTTTACGCATACCCACCGAGGCAATCCGCCAATCAGCAATACCAAATATATCATCACTGGCTGGGTAGAAATGACTTGACAACCTGACCTTTTGTGCATATAATTGATATTGTCATGAGGGGTCATTATGATGGCTATCTTACCAATCTACTACACCACTACCAACATGCGTAAGCGTAAGACTCGTAAGCCAACTCAGGCTATGATTGAGTCTCAGCGTAAGACTCAAGAGTTGCTTGATCGTGTAGGATATCGTAAGCCTACCAAGTCTAACAAGAAGTTCACGTACTCGCTTGCAGTAGAGTCTAATGCTGCACCTATGTCTAATATCATTCCTGGCGGCATAGCTGCTAAACGTGATAAGCTGACTGATCATAAATGGAAACGTGGTGCAGAAGAGTCTGCTGCTACTGTCAAGGCTATCGAAGATAAGGCTAAACGTATTGCTCCTGCATTCAACAAAGGTGCAGTGCAGTATATCACTGATGAAACTGATGCTAAGTATCTTGGGAGAAAGATATGAACTTGAAGTACCCAGCTCTATTTATTCTGCTTGCTGCTGGGATGGGATTGATCAGCGTTGTCTATAAGATAGCGATAACGTTCTGGTCTGATGACATGCTGCTAGTGTTCTGCGTTGGTTGTATGTTCGTGTCAGAATACATGTCGTGGATTAACTATTGGGTCGAAAGGTACTGGAAATGATCTGGAATAAGAGTGAACTTGCTGAAATGCTTCGTAGCAACAAACTAGTTGTGTCATTTATCAAGAAAGATGGTTCTGGTAGAATTATGACCTGCACGTTGCAGGAAAGCTACCTGCCGGTGTTACAGAACGCAGAAGCTCGTGAGGAGAATCCTGAAGTGCTTGCTGTGTGGGATATAGATAATAATGGATGGCGCTCGTTTCGCCTTGAATCTATTAATTCTGTGAGGATCGTGAATGACTAAACTGAATATCGTTGGGCTTAAAGAGTCTGCAAAGAAAGCAAAAGATATGGAGCCAGCAGAGAATGGAACGTATGCTCATATTGGTTCCAAGGGTGGAACTGAGCAGATGTATGAAGGGCTCATAGCTCGTTTGCCTACAGAGCTCGCTGATAAGTTCAATATCATCTGCTCGCGCGTGCGTGAAGACAATATCAGCAAGACTAAGAAGAATATTCTTTGGCTCCATGATACATGGGATGATCCAGAGTCACAGCACCTAAAGGATCGTAAGAGTCTTGACCGATTCGAGAAACTCGTATTCGTATCACACTATCAGCAATCTACTTACAATCTCGGGCTTGGAGTACCATACGACAAGGGTGTCGTTCTCCAGAACGCGATCGTTCCTATCGAGGCTCATGAAAAGCCACAGGGCTCGACCATTAATCTTATCTATCATACCACTCCTCATCGTGGACTGGAACTTCTAGTTCCTGTGTGTGAGTTCCTAGCAGATCAGGGTCTCGACTTCCATTTGGACGTCTACTCTTCGTTCAGTATATACGGATGGCCCGATAGAGACGTACAATTTCAGAGCGTCTTTGAACGTATCAAGCGCAACGGTAAGATGACGTATCATGGTTTCCAACCAAACTCTGTGATTCGCGAAGCTCTGAAGAAAGCGCACATATACACATATCCATCTATCTGGCCTGAGACTTCTGGTATCTCAGTGATCGAGGCAATGAGCGCTGGCTGTAACGTTATCTGCCCAACGTTGGCTGCTCTTCCAGAGACTACAGCCAACTTCGCGGTTCAGTATGGCTGGACGGAGGACAACAACAAGCACGCCAATATGTTCGCTGGCATCTTGGCTATGGTTATCAAGGAATATCGTAGCCAATTTAACCAGGAGCGGCTCAAGTTCCAAAAAGCCTACTTCGACTCGTTCTATAATTGGGATACTAGAGCTAGACAATGGAAAGACTTCCTAATCTCCCTGAATAAGGGCCCTTGACAATCGACCTGCTGCGTGGTATGATAGATATAGTGAGAGGAGTGACCTATGACTAAGAGTCTGCTCAAGTCTGCGCCTATCAAGAAGAAACGTTCTATCACGCCACGCGGCTTCGATGCGAAGTACCTTGGCGACGAGCCTTCTTGGGAAAACCAACATCTCGTCGACGATGATGAGCGTCAGTCGATGCTCGGTCGTGCGTATAATTGGTACAACTATTTCTACGAGGCTAATACTGGGCGTAAGTGGCTCGTCGAGTATATGACAGAGCAGGGTATGTCCAAGGCGGCAGTAACCATGACCAATCGCGTGTCTGACGCGAAGCTCAGTTCGACAATGTGTAATACAGCGCGCATGTTGTCGATGGGCCTGGAAGACCAGAAGCTGCAAGAGAAACTCAATATCTATCTCGTATCGCTCGTCGAGCAGGGCGTTGCTATCGTTAAAGCTGAAAAGGCTGCGGCTGCTAAGGTAGCTCCCGCATACGACAAGAATCCTGCGGCTGATCTTATCGCGACCATCGAAGAGATGATCGACCACGATCCAGATGAAGAGTGGCGCAACTCTTTCTATAGCTGGCTCAAGGATACAAAGCAGGTCAAGCCGACTCAAGCTCGTGCGATCGCTGACTACTATCGCCCATGGCTCGAAGAACTGCGTGAAGCTGCTACGACCAAAGAAGTTGATCTAAAGTATGCGTATCGTCATCTGAACAAGAAGAAGCTCAAGGAGCGTATCGCTCTGTTCGATGGTATCGTCAGCGATTGCGAGTCTCTGGTATCAAACAGCCGTAAGGTTGTCACGCGCAAGCCGCGTAAAACCAAGCCTAAGACAGCAGACAAGATCGTATCCAAGATCAAGTTCCAGAAGGAAGACACCAACCTCAAGATTGTTTCTGTTGATCCTACAAAGATCGTAGGAGCTAATGAGCTCTGGGTATTCAACACTAAGTATAATGTGTTGGCGCACTATGTTGGTGGAGATGGTGGTCTGTCCCTGAAGGGAACAACGCTCCAGAACGTGAGCGATACATCTAAGCAAAAGAAGCTGCGTAAGCCCGCAGACATCCTACCAAAGATTACTGGCGGCAATTCCAAGGCTGCCGAACGTGCATTCACCTCACTCAAGACCAAAGAGAATAATCCTAATGGGCGAATCAACGAATACTGCATCGTTCTCCGCGCGATCAAGTAATGTTCTGAGCTTCCCTAAGAAGAACATTAGGCTTGTTTTTCCAGTCGAGGATGATGCTGCTCGCGAGGCTACGAAACGAGCATATGTTGATGAGGTTACCGAAGCGTATGCGCAACATATTGTCCATAAATTAGCACAGCAAGGCTTTGATATATTCATCAAAGATTTTGACAAACATTTTGGCTTTACTATCGAAGCCCTGCGCTCAACTATGCTAATGACTATGGAACTGCATCATCCGTTTCAGGAAGTCGTAGAGCAAACGGTACAGATGGTTACCCACATCGAATCTATCGATGACGACTCCGATCCGGCTTGACAATCACGCATAGATGCTATATGATAGTATCATGCAATGGAGTTTGGTATGATTCTCGTAGATTTCAGCCAGGTCATGATTTCCAATATCATGATGCAGTTGGCTAACAATGAAAGCAAGCTCGAAGAGGATATGGTACGCCATATGGTTCTGTCGAGCCTTCGCTTGTATAAGCGCAAGTTTGGTGCTGAGTATGGTGAGATCGTTATCTGTGCTGACGGTCCTTCGTACTGGCGTCGTGAAGTGTATCCGCATTACAAGGCTGGTCGTCGTAAGGCTCGTGAAAAGTCTGCACACGATTGGTTGCTCATCTTCAATGCGCTGCATAAGATTCGCGACGAGATCGCTGATAACATGCCGTATCCTGTTCTGCGATTCGAGCGAGCGGAGGCTGACGATATCATCGGCGCTCTGTGTCATCAGTTTGGTATGCATGGGATGCTCACTGATCCCAAGATTCTTATTATCTCAGGCGACAAGGACTTTGCTCAGCTGCAGAAGTATGACAACGTCCAGCAGTATAGCCCTATCACTAAGAAGTACATCGTACCTGACGTGAATCCTGAGCGATTCAAGCAGTATCATATTCTGCAGGGTGACTCTGGTGATGGTGTGCCTAACTTCTTGTCGGCTGACGATACGTTCGTATCTGGCATTCGTCAGAAGCCGCTTCCCAAGAAGAAGCTCGAAGAGTGGACTCTGATGAAACCAGAAGAGTTCTGTCAGGGAGAAATGTTGCGCAATTATCACAGAAACAAAATGATGGTCGATCTCGACTGCATTCCTGATGATTTGCAGAAAAAGATCGTGTCTAGTTATGCTACATACAATCGTAATCCCCGCAGCAAGATCTTCAACTACTTCATCGAACATCGTCTGCGTCAACTAACTGAAGTCATCTCGGAGTTCTAATATGACTAGTATATCGATCGCGATAAAGATTCTACTCACTTTGGCAGTGACCAGCTTCGTTACCTATTTTCTAATCAACAACGTCGAAATTAAAGATATAAAGAATGCACCTAAGTATCAAAAGTTCCTGGCGATTGTATTCTTTATTCACTGTGTGTTGGTGCCTCTTGCTGGCGTCAATCTCATCTGGAGTTTCAAATGATTGATCTGAATAAGTATGCTGAGTTCGTTATGGCTGTTACGAGTCGTGAAAGCCGCGAAACACAAGTTTTCATTGACAAGCTCAAAGAAATCCAGTATGATAAGAATAGTAAGATTAACATGTCGTTGATGCTTACGGCTATCATTGGTATGACCAGTGAGGCTGGCGAAGCTCAGGAAATCCTCAAGAAAGTTTTGTTTCAGAGTAAGCCATTCACTGAGGATACACGCCAGCATCTTAAGAAGGAACTGGGTGACGTGATTTGGTACTGGATCAATGCTTGCAACGCTCTTCAGCTCGATCCTAATGAAGTCGTGGCTGAAAACGTGAAGAAGCTCGAAGCTCGCTACCCTGGTGGGAAGTTCGATGCGTATTACTCTGAGAACCGTAAGGAAGGCGATATCTAATGTCTAAGCTCGTTATGGTCGACGTTCTCTCTTCGTTTCGTTTGCGCTACGTAGTTCGTGCGAACACTGTTGAAGATGCGCTCGATGAAGTTGTGATGCGTGAAAACGATGCTGACTTTAAGGAGTTCAGTCAGAAGCATCTCGAACCAACTGCGATCATCGATCATCGCGAAATCACTGAAGAGGAGTATCTTAAGATCTTCAGTGAAGATAACGAATATCTGAATACCTGGACCGACGAGCAGAAGAGGAATTATATCAACGTGATTGACTATTACGAACAGAAGGAGAATGATCATGGCGCTTGATACCAATAAGTGCATGGCGAACATCGTAGCAAAGATTGAAGCACAAACTACCGTAGAGAAGCAGGTTGAGTTCTTGCAGCTGCATAGCTCATATGCTCTGAAGGCTGTGCTTGGTTACGGAATGGATCCAGGCGTCAAGTGGTTGCTTCCAGCAGGTGATCCGCCGTATCGCCCACTGTTTGATGCAGCAGATCAAGAAGGTCGTTTCTACGTTGAGTGCAAGAAGTTGATCTACTTCGTCGATAGTGAAGAGGGTCGTAACGTAAAACAGATCAAGCGCGAGCAGCTGTTCATTCAAGTTCTAGAGTCAGTTGATCCGCGTGATGCCAAACTTCTTCTTCGCATGAAAAATCGTCAGATCAAGATCATGCCTGAAGCTGTCGCGCAAGCGTTTCCTAATCTATGGGAAGCATGGGGTCGATCTGTAGCGAAGCCTGTGGAAGTTCCTCCGCCAGTGATGGAGGTGGTAATCAACGAAGAGCCCTTTCAAGAGTTACAGCCGCAGGCTCCTGTCAAGCGTGGTCGCGGGCGTCCAAAGGGTTCTACGAAGAAGGACGTAGCATGAACACTGCAATCATCATCGGTAATGGTACGAGTCGTAAAGACTTTGACTTGACAAGGCTCCAACCATATGGTACAATCTATGGATGTAATGCGCTTTATCGTGATTTCCCTGATCACTCTATTCCTGACGTCCTCGTTGCTATTGATGACGGTATTATTGCAGAGATAGAATCGAGCAGCTTCCCTTCTAAGCGTTTCGTCGTTCCGCCTATTGACGAGCGATGGGAGCCAGCTGAATGCAACATCGGTCGCCCTCGTAGTAACGCTGGCATGAACGCTATGCGCGAAGCAATCAAAGCTGGATATGATCAGCTGATCTGTCTTGGTTTCGATTTCCTTATCGGTGGTCCGAATCAGTTCTTGTCAAACATGTATGATGGAACTAACAACTATGGACCAGACACGCGCGCGAACGCAGGAGACAATCCTGGTCGTGTGAACTATCTCCAGTGGCTGGTCAATAAGCATCCAGACGTTCACTTTATTTTTATCTATCCAGATATCGAAAACGTGACCGTGATTAACGGTGATAATGTGTATTACAACACATATGAAAAACTTCTGAAGCATACATAGCATCATAGAAACTAAGAAGGAAAATGCTATGGTTAAAAAAATCTATATTGAACATTCCGATCTGAACAAGATGGATCATGTGTTAGGTAAGTTCCTCGATCACGATTGTTATGATCTAGTTTTGACTGAAGATACCGACGTCTATGAACCACTGACTCCATTGCAGATCGCGAACGGTGAAACGCATAGCGAAAAGAACATTCTATGTAAGTTTCGTAAGGGTGTTTTCAGTAAAGAATTGACTGATGCGGCGTACAAATCATTGCGTTCTGGTGCTACGATGTCAGACAATCGTGGTCTTGCTTCTGGCATCGAGCGCGACACTGCGTATCAGAAACTACCTGACGGCGAAGGGTCTCGTCGTTGGGTTACGCAACGCGAAAAGGCTGTTCTTCAGTATATGTCAAGAGGCTCGGTGCCTACACTGACGGGCGAAGACAGACTGCAAGAAATCTACGATACAACTCCTGACAAACCACTTCAAGGTCGCGGCTCTGGTGCTGACAAGAGCGCGGGTGAAATTGGTGCTGGTGCTATTTGGATTGTGAACAAATCCAAAGGATTCGTATTCTCTGATTGGTATGAATCGAATAAGAGCAAAAGCCCTAAAGAGCGTAAGCACGCGGCTGATCATCTTCTGACAGATATGATCTCAGATACAACGTATGCTAATGGTGTTCGTTCTGGTGTTGGTGGATTCATGGATCGTTATCCACGTATTCCATTCTGTCGTGAGACGGGATGGAGTGCTAATCATCACGAGCTCTATGAATCTGCGCTTCCGCTGTTTGAGCAAGCTGCAAAGATCTTTGAAGAGAATCTACCAGTACGTTTCGCTGGTCAGATGGAAGTTATGAAACAGCTTGGTCCAGATTGGCAAATTGGTAACACGCCATACACTACTCTAACCATCAATCGCGACTTCCGTACGGCTGCGCATCGTGACGTTGGTGATCTATGTGAGTCATGGGAGTCGCACGAAAATCCCCGTGGCTTTTCGAATCTTCTAGTCTTAGACAATGGGAAGAGCTATAATGGATTCTATCTTTGCTTCCCTGAGTTTCGTGTAGCAGCCGACATTCGTGCTGGCGATCTTATCATGATGAATGCGCATCGTATTCACTCAAACAGCCCTGCGTTCGATTATGAAGAAGGCTTCGAGCGTATGTCAGTCGTGATGTACTTCCGCGAGTCGATGTCTCAGTGCGGATCAAAGAAGTATGAGGAAGCTCGTAAGAACTTTGGGTACATGCGCAGAAACGACAAGGAACATCCTCTGTGGAAAGAAGGTTGGAATGGCGTTTCCCCTGGCATGTGGGATACTGAAGAGTGGGGTAACTATCTCGGAAATAATGGTCTACTCGACGATGCTGAAGAAGTCCTAAGTAAGTTAGGTAAGAGCGATAGTGTGTCGACTCTTGATGACTTTTGATTAGAACAAGAGGTTACTGATGTATTGTGTGATTCCTGCGGCAGGACGCGGCGTTCGATTCAATGAACTAGGTAAGAACTATCCGAAATGCGTTCTTCCGTATAAGGAAGTGCCAATCATCGTCCACAACATCAGACTGGCGCTCGATAGTGGTGCTCGTGAAGTCTCTATCGTAGTTGGTCATCAAGCTGATAAGATCCGCGAGATCGTTGGGATGTACTTCTCCCAAGATTCGCGCGTTCGTTTCGTTGAGTACGCCGAAGCCTCGGCTCGAGGTGGTCCTGGCGTTTCAATTTACTGTGGTATTCCACGCGATATCGGAGAAGAACCTGTTCTGATTCTTCTTTCTGATATCGTTGTAGAACATACTCAAATCAATGATTGTCGAACGTCTTGGATTTCAGTTCAGAAAGTTCCTGATTGGGAACGCTGGTGTATGGCTGAAACGAAAGAAGGAAAAGTCGTAGAGTTCCACGATAAGCCTCGCGACATGCCTCCGACTAGCTATGCTGTCAGTGGAGTCTATTACTTCACAGACGCGTCGCGCTTTCGTAGTTGTTTGGTTGACGCTATTGAAGATACTCGTTACGGTGAAGTTCAGATTTCTTCAGCCATGTCACATTACATGAAGAATGAATCTATCTATACGAAGTCAATCAGGATCGTTGACTTTGGTACGTTGCAGGAGTACCTTGAGAATCGTGGTGTAAAGAACTCGCGTTCGTTCAACATTCTGTATCATTCTAGTGATGATACTACCATCACGAAAACTTCTGTCGCTCATCCAGAAAAGATTCACGCGGAAGCTAACTGGTACGACAATCTTCCAACTCCTATCAAAATGATGACGCCGCGCATATTTGATAAGACGTTGTATGGCGATCGACCGATGTACACAATGGAACGCATCGACAGCCCTACTCTGCGCGAGCTCTATCTGTATCTCGAGTCTGATCCTATCTTCTGGGCTGGAATCTTTACAAAGATGTTCGATCTAACTGACAAGTTCAGATTCTATGGGAAACCAGGAAAACCTCAGTTCTTTCTTCGTAATCTAGAAAAGAGCTTCGCTAGATTCACAGAGATTGACGCAGAGCTTATCGAAAACGATGATCACGTATTCATGAACAAGTTTTATGAAATGGTGAATGAAGGTAAGTTCGAGGTGTTTCCAGACTCTTTGTTTCATGGCGATCTTTGTTTCTCGAACGTATTCTATCACCCAGGTAGCAAGCACATCAAGCTGATCGATCCGCGTGGTGATGCGTACGGAAATGTTCTTTATGATTTGGCTAAGATCACACATTCGGCCTACTATCCATACGACTATGTGGACGCAGAGCTTTATCTAAATAAGGATGAAGAAACCCTGTACTTTGATAGTGGTAAAGAAGTTGTTCGCCAAGCATACAAGAAACTCTTCGTAGACAAATATGGTGAGTTGACGTGGCAAACAACTTTGTTCTTGACAGCTTCTCTCTTTTTGACTATGATTCCTCTACACTCACACAACAAAGTGAACCAAGAGCTGTTCTATGCACTCTATCGTAAGGCGGCCGCAGACAGCGGATTTGTTTGAACTCAGTCTCGTGGTTGATCTAGACCACACATTATGCGTTGGCGATCTTAACATCGAGAGCTCAGTCGAGCGATACGCCAACGCAAAGCCAATCAACGAAACAATCGAGAAGGTTCGCGAAGCGCATAGTAATGGTTGGTACATCACCATTCTTACTGCGCGCCATATGCGTTCCTGCCATAATGACGTAGAGTTAGCCTTCAACAAGCTAAGTCGAATCACGGCTGATTGGCTTGATCGACATGACGTTCCCTTCGATCAACTTGTATTCGGTAAGCCATACGGCATGTGGTACATCGACGACAAAGCAATGACACTGGATACCTTCCTAAATGAATTCAAATCCTAAGATTATCATCACTACGTTTATGCG
>Ga0194115_10005099_pt1 | contig 13806 bp, 13 predicted proteins | sample TA2MahsurfametaG_3_FD_148656 | JGI IMG/M metagenome (GOLD analysis project Ga0194115, IMG submission 148656) | Freshwater microbial communities from Lake Tanganyika, Tanzania - TA2015002 Mahale S4 surface | ecosystem: Environmental > Aquatic > Freshwater > Lake | place: Tanzania: Lake...
CGATACTACCGTATACCCGTTCGTTTTTACCGTAATCCGAACACTGGTCGTCCCAATCGATACATACAGACCATCGATTACCGCTTGAGGTAGCTATAGAGGTCATAGGAAGAATGGCAGAGACACAAATTCCACAGTTCTGGACTGAAGAGATACGATATGGTCGGGTCTTGGGGGAAGGGTCGTATTGTGAGGTTTTAGTCGTCGAAGATATTGTTCTCAGGACACCATCTTCCGACGAAGAAACGATAGAACCATGTCGGACTCGTTTAGCAGAACGATATAGGAAGGGACGAGAATGTCATCCTAATTTTTCCAAAGATGAAAAGGCTCATCTGGCCATTTTTGGGAAACCAATAGGATCACTAGTACCACCAAAGGAAATTGATGACCCAGAAGTGGAGCCACCCCCCCTATTGGCATTGAAACGGGTCCGAACCAGCAATTCTCGAGGGAAACTGTCGTCGGAGGATCTTCTTGTCGCACAAGAAGATTTACATCGTGAATTAGATATCCTACGGATATTACGTCAACCAATCAATAACAATGATAATGATAATGGAAATCCGAATTCCTCGTCGTCCTACTACCAACATCCGAACATTATTGAATTGTTTGGTGTTGGTTGGGAGGATGGGACCATGACGACGACGACGATGACAACGACGACACTTCCAGGACCAGATTCTTCCTTTCGTCCAGAATTACATCCATCATTCTTACTTCTAAGTCGGATTCAAACAACATTATCGAAACGGATCGTACGATGGAGAGATGAATGTGGTTTTGGTGTATATGAAACATTATCGATACGTACACCACAACGAAGGAATCAATGGGTAGAACGGATACTATTATTATCGAAAATTGCACATGCCTTAGAACATTTACATTCTCATAAGATCATATATCGAGATATCAAACCTGAAAATATTGGTTTTGATGCTATGGATATTCCAAGATTGTTCGATATGGGTCTGGCAAAGAAAATCACCTCGAACGAGGAATTACGTTCTCGTCGACAGAATGGCGACAATGACGACGATGATGATGATGAAATAGAAGAGGGTTTATTCCATTTGACACCAGAAACTGGTACACTCCGATATATGTCCGTCGAAAATGGAAAGGGTAGGCCATATGGATGGTCATCCGATGTATATTCCTTGGGGATATTAATGCATGAGGTCTTGAGTTTAAAAGTCCCCTTTGGGGGGATGTCCTCACGGCAATATCGTGAGGTTGTGTGGATTCAAGGTCAACGTTTAGGCATCGACCGGTCGTGGCCGGAACCGATACGTACCCTGTTACCACAAATGTGGGATTCGAATCCTATCGTCCGACCAAAAATCCAAGAAGTCGTTGAGATTTTAAATGTGATGCTCCGTGGGAAAGATCAAGATTTATTCCCCAAAGGTCTAGTCCCAAGGGCGAAACTCTTTGGAATGTTCTAATCGAAGCAGATACGTAGGTGTGCTTAGACGACGTCGTCTCTGTCTGTGCGAATATAATTCTAAGGAAATGCTGCCTAAATATTCCTTATAAAGCGTCTATTCTCACGTACCCTAGTTACCAGATGGAACCTCCAGGTCCGTTTCCATTAAGGGGAGTAGCCCATGACTGTGAAAGACAATCCTTGTCGTCGTTAGAATTTTGCCTTGCCACACCTGCACTTCCAAAATTCAGCGACGGTAAACCGACTAATGATGGTCCAGCATTCGAAGGGGCGAGTGCTCCCCAAAGTGAGTCACCTATACTAGATGGCTGATTCGTAAACGTGGGAGTGAGGAGCGATGAGGTGTTAGCCCCATGAGGTTGTTTGTCAAGATACAGGCCGTATGCACCTGATCCACTGCTCATCGCCGATGGATCATCGAACCCTGGAATCGCAGTGAACGATGATCCCACGCTAAGAGTCGTCGTGTCCTCAGATACTGGAGTCACTGAAGGCATCCGCTCGCTTTGACTCGTTCCCGTACCGAGGAACGATGCGACAGTCGAAGATGGACCCAGGAAGCCCTGAGAGAGTAGACCGTCGCTGCTCGAACGCGACGTACTATTTTCCGGACGAGTTGATTCAAGTAGAGCTTCAAGGCCGTAACTCCCGGGAAGAGATGCAAGCGAAGAAACGTTTGGTTGCGAAAGTGGATTTCCCATCACCGATTTCGTCGGTACAAACTCCGGTGCCGTCACTCTCATATCATTTTCACTGGGTTCCGGTTTCCAAGGATCCTGTGCTACAAATGGTGAAGGATGCATGAATCCTGGAGGAGGTAACGCAGTAGATAAAGCGGCAGGCGCCGGGGCAAGACCTTGTGGTAGAAAGGGCGCCGAAGAGACAGATAGACCTCGGTTACTTCCGAAGGATGAAACTGTTCGATCGTCATCGCCTAGTGGGGGGAATGAGTTTGCCGTGGTTACGACTGGAACAGTGGCAAGAGGAGCAGCACGTGTCTTTTTTGGAGGCTGCTTTTGAACTGGTAGCGTGCTTTCTGACAATGAAGGAAACTCAAGGTCAGGAATTGACGAGGGCACTGCCTGTGGAGGAGGAGTAGTGTCTTTCACGGTATGAGTTGCTCCCGCTGTTGACGCTTTTTTCACAGATGATGGCAATGTGGTACTCTTGGGACCAGCAGCAAGGGGCGGCTTCAAGGCCACCCCAGTTTGAAGCGTGGTATTGGAGACTGTCTTGGGTGAAGGGCCGTGAGGACCATCAGGCTGTGGAGTTGGTTTTGGAGCAGTGTAGACTTTGGCTTGCTGCTGACGTGCTTGTTCGCGATTATTCCATTCACGATTTCTACGACGCTGTTCTTCACGCTTTTCCGCCAGTCGCTTTGCGGCCTCCTCCTGTCGCCGCCTCTCGTCTGCTGCTCGAGCACCTGCCTGCGGAGCACTCGGTGAGTTTACTTTGTTGTCGTCTGCTTCGTGAGATGATAGTTTCCCGGGACTTTGGCCCTCTGAGGAGCCAACACCTCCGACTGCGACACCCCCGTCAGCTCCTTGACCTAGTATCCACGTTACCAAGTCGTCTGCAGTTGCTCGACTAGACCCACCACATGCTTCGACTGCTGCCAAAATTTCATCATTAGCGAATCCCATCCCAAGTAGAGCCGTGACTAATGGGTCAGCGAAATCCTCTGGAGGCGCTTCCTTGGCTGCTGAAATAGGCAAAGATGCTTTCGGAGCTTGGGCTACGCTGGTTTCGTTGGAGACTTCCGAGTCTTTCTCGCCGTTTTGCTTTTTCTTCTTTTTCTTCTTACGCTTCTTAGCGGCACCGGAAGGCCCCTTTACATCACCGAGAAGGCCAGGCACTATATAACCATTGATTTCAACCTCATGGATACGCTTCGACGCATTTTCCAGACTCTTCAAAAACACTTTGTGATCGTTCGTGTTCGCCAAAAAGGTATTGTGAATCTCCTGGAGAGCGAGGCCACGGGTTTCTAATGCGTCATGATATGTACCCTCTTTGACAAAGTCTATCAGATCAAGAGCAGTGATTCCCTTTCTGCCGCTAAGAGACGGATATACGTGATTAATTGTATCCATAAATGGGGGCATTCCAAAACAAGACGCATAACACATTGCTCGTACCTTTTCGTACACGTGAAGGAGGCATCGGTTATCGCTGTGACATTGCAGCCAGACCGTAACAGTACCTCCAAGACCTCTGCAGACCCCGACAATGCCGCATAGTGAAGAGCCGCCCACCCTGTATCTGCACAAGTAATGTCAAGATCTTCTCTCCCCAAGAATGGATGTCTGTCGTTTGAATGTGCTTGGAAGTACTGTTCCAGTTTGTCAAGCACCAACTCAACAATCGCCAAGTCTCCGAGAAAGCATGCAGCGTGTAAAATAGGCCTTCCATTCTGCATTGGTTCAAACGCCATATGCAGTTCTTCATCCAGAAGATATGAGGCCAGCTTGCAACGAATTTCTTTTCCCGTGTCCACGTGATTTCGACTTTTTGGAAGGGCATAGGGAATCAGGAACTCCAAATGTGGTAGAATATCGTTGTCATGGTTGTCATCATCAAGGAAGGGTGATTCATCTATTAACATATCAAGTAAGGTAGCATCCTGCGATTGGCAGGCCAACACAATCTGACTTCGCCATGACATTCTCTCCATTTCACGCTGTCTTTGTGCATTCTCGGCTTCTCTCGCTGCGGCGTCTTCTCGTTGCTTTTGCTTTTTCCGTTGTTTCTTTTCTCTACTTTTGGCTGCGTTTCGAGCTCGCTCTTCCGCATCAAACGTATCAACCGCAATTTTCCTCAGCGCTTCCCAATCGCGCGACGCCATCACCTGTTTCAGGTCCATACTCTGCATGTCATCCAGGTCTGGTATTGATTCATTGTCGTCATCGTCATCGTCATCGCAATCGTCACCCATTCTATCGGAACCACTATATACAGCGCCATAGGATTTTCGTATAGCATCCCACGAGGCACCATCAGCGAATAAACCTGCAGTTGCAGCTGCAAGGCTTTCATGATCCGGCCAATTGCTGCTGGGGCCATCCCTACCGAACATCATGGATAAAGCGCCTGCCTTGCTTATGCTTTCAATGTCCACAGCTCCTTTTTTCCCATCCATACCACCCATCCCCATGATTTCAACGAACATGCCCATGAGCGTTTTCATTTCCGCTTCGCTACATGGAAGCCCTGCTCGAGCAGCCGTTTCCTTCAGCGTTTCAAGCGATGGTGGTCTGGAGGGACCAAAACTTATCTTAACCTCTCGATTAGAATTATTGGAGGTTGCTTGTTGAAGGTACCTTGCGGCTGCTTCGGGTGCTATCGACTGCGTTGGCACTCCATCCGAGGAACTATCGACCGTTCGCTGTGATTTTCCGCCCTTTTTGTTTTGTTTGAACGGCATCCCCCTAGTTTCTTTCTTTGTCATCCAACACTCTAGTTAAATCTACTTGTCAACGATTTTCTGTAGATGAGGTTCGAATCGCAGGCCCACGCAGCCGTTGAGCGAATTCAGGTTCTTCGGCACGATGACTCCGTCTCTTTTTTCTCAAGAGATACGGTGCCACTGCTCTATCACCGTAAATTGAAATAGCTTCGAAAAATATTGATGGTGATGATGCAGCTCTTCTATAAACCTTCGTGGTGATGAGTTTTGACCGTGTTCCACCTTGCCCTGCCAACTACCAGTCACAAACAGAATCCGCCCGACACCGAGATAACTCTCTTGTCAGTTTTTCATCAGGGTTTTGTTGTTCGTCCTTTGTCCACTCGTTTGCTGTGCGGACGATGCCAGACGGGAAGAAGCAAGTTCAAGAGTTCGACTCATATGACCCATATCGTCCCGTGAATCTTCACGGAACTCGCTCGTACTTGTCAAAGGCTTTTGACAGAACATGTCACTCGCGACTATCAGTTATGTTGCCATTTTGGGTCGTAGAGATTGTCCCTGCATGCCTTCATGTTTCTTGTAAATCAACCTCCTCTAATCTCTTTCCATAAGCAGGTGTGTGCGTAACTGATTGTGAAGCGACTCGATTGTCAGCAGTCCAGACAGATTAGAACGAGATTATCGGTGCATTTCGCTCGAGATGATTCTGGCATCTTGTTGGTTGATATTTGTGGTTGTTGCCAATAGTATTGAGCCGGCCGTAGGATTTACATCTACGTCATACCGTCTTTCGACCAGGATCAGATCACTTCTTCTTGTGGTCCCGCTTCAGACTGATGAAGGGGCTTCCACGACAAAAGAGGATGGCTATTCGTCATACTTCTCTACACCATTTCTAGACTTCAACGCTTCCGGATCTATCGGATCGCTCTTAATGCAAATGCAGAAAAAGGAAGAAGAAATGCGCAAACTTAATAAAACATTACTAGACAAGGCCCAAGCAGTTGATCTGAGTCGACCTAATGCTACAGTACCTACAGTAACTGTCAAGAAGAACGAGGTAATCACGAAGGCGGAAAGTACGGACAACGACGAGCCGGAAATAATGGATCCACAAAAGGCCCGAGAACTGGACGAAGCGATTACCTTTCGAATATCATCATCCCCCGGAAAAGATGTGCAGGTTCTGGAACTTCCAGACCTATATCGAGTGCTGCAGGCATCGCCAGGAAGGGACGAGATAGATGGAGTACAAGCTGAGGTACAACAGGCGCGAAACGACATGCTAACCGGAAAGGGACTAGATGATCGGCCTCTACTATCGAAGGCAGAGCACTACGAGAAACGGATTGGCCGAGATATGAGACAGTTGGCAGTATCTATAGCGGCATGCATCGATGATGCTGAAGACTATCAGATATACTGTCAACAAATTCGGGGGGGGATTTATCCGCTGATAGAGTGCATTCGAGAGGGTGCCGACGCCATCCGTCACCGAGGAAAGAGTCGTCATGGCGAATCGCCTTCACCTAGCTCCTATGTTTCACCGAATCTTGGGGTTTCCAATCAGTACGAAGAACGATTCCTGGCTGCATCAAGTGCCTGTCGCGCACTCCGAGATCTCTGTGGAATATCGTCAGATCTATCAGCCGTCATCACTGATACCTTGCTACGAGCTAATGCTAACAAGAAAGCATCAAATCTCACCGAAGATCTGGTAGCCATATTGCAGTTTGCACATGAAGCAGACATCAGTGTATCGTCGGGGACACGAAAACGGCGCTTTTTTTTTCGGCGGAGAAGTCAATCTTCCAAGTGGAACATGAATTTCAGTCCGAATCGAAGAGGTACGTGTTTGTCATTTTGATGCTCTTTCTGTTGTCAATCTGAATGCTGACTCACACATTCTATGTAGAGGCTAGATCACAGTGCAAACTGTATGTACTCCAACTCCTGTTAGCCTTGGCATCGGCCAGCGATAGTGCTGTGGACGCTCTACGGTCCACTGAAGGTCTTCGAGATGCAGTCCTGAGATGTTCCTCGTATGCAAGGGGGGAACAAACGCGGAGATGGCTTCGCTATCCTGGTGAGATGGCGAAATCTCTTTGGCACAACAAGATCAGGGGAAAGAAATCGGATGGGGTCAAACGTCGCCGCCCCTTTATCGAGGCAACTTCTGTACGAGAAGATCTCAACGGAAAACTACGTGGGACAGCGAATCAGATTCTAGCTGCCATGGGTTATAACTACTGGGTACCGAAGATACCGGGGCAGAAGGGGCTACGGATATTGTGTCTTGACGGAGGAGGCTCGCGAGGAATGACTTCGGTTATTGCAGTCAACGAAATGGTAAAAGCGTTAGGTGGGGTTGAGGTTTCAGATTGTTTCGATTTGGTTGTTGGCACGAGCACGGGAGGAATCATTGCCTTTTTGGTCGGCTTGAAACGGGAATCAAGCGAGAAGGCCATCGAGCGGTATGATGTGCTAATCCCTACAATTTTCACCAAGACAGCTCTAAGTACCCCTCTGCTGCTCTTCACCACTGCAACATACGACGAGTCTCCATTCATGAATGTCCTTAGCGATATCCTTGGCGACGAAACCATGCTGGATAGTCGAGCAGATCCCTCGGTCCCGTACGTCTTCGCTGTCACGTCGAAAATGTCGTCAACACCAACGCATGTGGCCCTGTTTAGGAACTACAATTACAACGGAGGTGAGCTACCAGACCCCTTTGTGATTACGCCGGAAGAAGCTCGAGATTCCTTGGGAATAGCTTTGGAGTCCGAAGATGCACGAGTACGCTCGAGTGATTACCCCAAACGAAAACGAGAATCCGGAACCGCCCCGTGGAGGCGGCAACAGGATGGATCACGCCATCCAGGCTCGTTCCGAGTTTTGCAACGGTACGCGCTTCGTGCCTCCACAGCAGCCCCAACAGTGTTCAAACCTGTCTTGATGGGTGGCGAAATGTATTGTGATGGCGGGATCGTCGCCAGTAATCCGACGGCCATTGGAATCCATGAAGCACGGACATTATTTCCTGACGTCCCCATTGAGATGGTTGTCTCGATCGGTACGGGAGGTTTCCTGGAACAAAAGAGTGCACCCCGCATCGGATGGGATGGGATCATTGGTCAGATTGTCGATTCGGCATGTGATGGAGAACAAATCCATCATATCCTGGAGGACATTTTGGGGGATGGTAGTAATCAATTGAAACGTTCATCCCCCATATCGAACACACAATATGTTCGCTTTAATCCTATCCTTGGGTTCCCAGATGATTTTCCCATCGACATTACGGATCCCAAGAAATTGCAAAAAATTAAGGAAATCACAAGGACGTATATGAATGCTCCAGAACAACAAGGAAAGTTGAAAGACCTTGCAGACCTCCTTCAAGGTCGTACACGCTTTCAAAGATGGTTTCGGAGATGAAGACACACTCTCTTTCTCTTCAGAAGACACATTTTTTGTCGACGACCATGTGTCGTCCATTCGATTAGCACAATAATTTTTTCAGACTTGGTCCACATCCGTGGTGGTTGCGTTCTGTGACAAACCTTGGACTGTTGTTGTTCTTACTACAGTTGTCGTCGGTGGAAGTTCGGAAGTATAGTATTCACGAATATAGGCCTCACATTGTGTTCTCGTTTCGGAACCAAAGTAGTTGACCAACTCTTCGATCAGGGGTGAAATTCGTTCCGAAAGCATCCGTTTGACGAATATCGCCTTTTGATCATTATATTGTCCCATCGTCAACGAAGATCGTGGTGATGGATCCTGTGTCGTTTCAAGGCCATCAAATTCAACAATCGATGCTAATCCTTCAATGATATCCTCCTTGATTTGTTCTATTCTTTTCTTATCTTTGGCATAAAAGACTAAATCTTCCAAACATCCTGTAATTCCAAGACTGATTAATAGGAAGACACGTGGAGTCGCACCACCACCTACCCTATTTTGTTTCTTCCCCACCATTGCTTTCGATCCCAATCGGGCCTCTAAATAGGCTTTTTTTCGTTGTTCTTCTATTGCTACTAGATCGTCGTCTTCCGACGACGACGAGGAGGAATCCAATGTATACACAATCGTTTCACTCCAATACAACAAACGTAGTAGATTGACAAGACACAATTCCTTTTGACGTCGGTCTACATTCGAATCATTCCCAAAGGGGAATGCATTTGATCGGTAGTAGGAATTCGTTGCATCGTCACTCACAACACCAACCAATAGAGATGATAGGACTGCAGTGCTGGTCGTAATGAGATTCCGACGGCGACGACTGAAGAATGAGGATATCCCAACGTTCGTCTTCCGAGATTCGTGTCTTGCTTGACAATCTGTTGCACTATTACTAGGCGGATGATGGTTAATATGACAATCTTCTTGTTGATTCGTCATCGTCATTGGCCTCCTAGTACGACGATCGATCCGTTGAGGATAGGAGGAGGACCATCCGTAGACTTGGATACTCGTGGGTCGTAGTTGCCCGATCCCAACAAGCAAAATCACTAAACATCGAAAAACATTCAGTATTCCCAGTCGATTCATCGTCTCTATAGCTACGTAGGATATCCTCCTCCTTCTTCTCTCCTTTCGGTTTCCGATTACAGTTATTATTGATATGTCGATGATGACAGTGGTACAGTATAAAAGGATTTGGCAAAACAAAAAGGGTCGATTCCCGGTCCCTAGTAGAGTAGCCACGTCACATCGCGTCACACGGTCTGTACTGTGTCCCTTTCCCCCTTTTCGGATTCCCCTTCCCCTTTCCCACTATATATGGGTATAGGATATGGCAGATATGTATATGATTACATATATATCAAAAAGAGTTTTGGAGTTCTCGAGATTGAAATCGATTTTCACCACGGCGATACTCTAGAGACATGACTTTATGATAGACCCGAAACCGGTCCGGTGGAGCCATAAACTTTATCATTCTATAGAAGAAAATATTTACATGCATTTTTGACTGCAATAGCAGTCTACTAATTGGTTGAAGAATGGACTTGGAATAGGAAGATGGTTAGAGCAAAGTATGATCCTCACTCTCTTGCTGCTCTCTCCTCCTCCTCCTTGTCGCCTTTGATACATACTTATGATTCGGTGATAACAGGCGACAATGCCTGAAAGAACCAGTCGGCGCTAGTAGTGGTTGATCGATGACGACTGTCGACAACGGAAGTCCCACGTGACAGATGCTTTGTCGGGGTCAAAGAATAATGCTTCGACTCCACATCCGAAAGGACTGTACCGAACCAGTCGGCACGGCCAACCGTCATGGGACGGTTCGGATTTGCATTACTACCAGTAGTAGTAGTAGTCGTCGTCGTCGCAGGGAGATGAAGGGAAGGAGGGATCTCGTCAAGTACGTCTACAAATCCATCACTTCGATCTGAAAAGGAGGGAGGTTCGGTTCCGCGAGAATGAGATGAAGTAGGAGCCAACACATGATCATGGGAGGAGCGGATGGCATACGTCATCCATTCATTCCCAGTATCGGAGAGTAGCTGTTGTGGTTCCTCTTGGAATGTTTGTTGTTCTTGTTCTGGTATAGAGGTCGGGCGAAGAGGACTGTTTTCTCCAGAAAAGTAAGAGTATGGGGATGATGAATGGAAGTTATGATGGATCCAAGAATCATCGTGATCTGACGAAATCTTGAGTTCCCCCATTTCTACCTCATGAAGAACCTCGGTGAACCATTCATGACTGTCGGGATGAAGATGATCCTTGGCGGGAGCGGTAGTAGGTACGACGACCAAGCTTGTAACGATGGAGCAACTATTCAAAAGGAGGAGATATCGATTCAACGACCAGCAATACATGATGATGATGATGATGATGACGGGCGGATGGATGCAAGTCTAAGTCTGTTGTCACTTCGAGAAGTTTATAAGTGGATCATTCTGAGGAAAGAAATCAGAAAATAGTAGTTCTTTTTGACACCCATCGCCAAAAGCGTCACTGAGGAGGCAAGTGTAGAACAAGTCCTGCATTTTCATTCATTTCATGAGAATTTCCGTGTCGACTGGATGCAATCGTGTAGCTCTTGACGATATGGGTATGATAGATATTCGAAGGAAGCCCCAGCATAGAAGCGTTGAAGGATTGCCCGTAGGAGGAGGAAGAGGAAGAAGAAGGTGGATGAACTTTCTGAGCTTCTTGCGAAGCACCAGTGTCAACAAATATCATTTGTACTTTCATTTTGGATAAGACAGGGAGGGGGATCGTTGGGGGCCCTCCTCTTTTTAAAAATCTTACGTGACACTCTCTGTGTTGTTTCTCTTTTGTTCTATTTGCGACAGTGTGTGTGTGAAAGTGCAGAGATCGTTCTTTCACACAAATGGAAACTGCACAACAAGAGAAGCTTCGACTGTGGAGAGATCCCCACCATTCCTCCATCCACATGAGAACGCGCCAAGAATTCTTGACTCGAGAAGACTTGACAGCAATCGTGACGTATGTATACATTGGGTATCGATAGGTACATATGTGTAGGTATGAGTCCACGCCTCATTGGGAGAGAAAAAGGAGCCAATCGGATTGTTCGTTCCGATCTTTGCTGATTCGACAAGAGCCCCCCCGCGATGCAAGGATTTGACCTTTCTTTCCCTTCCTTCTTCTTGTCCTTCTCTTTGCTCCGTCATCGTGCACTTTACTTGTGAGTTGGCAAGATTTCTCTGTCTTTCCTTGACACACCCACTCACGGACAAACACCTGCCCACAGGCAAAGCGCACACGCCCATCACAGTCATATGGTCGAAGCCCCCCAAGTGGTTGTGATTAGTGACGAAGAAGAGTATTACCGTTATCGTGATCAAGATCTAAACGAGACGATTGCCCGTTCCAATTGTTTTTACTTTTGCAATGAATTTTGTTCCCTTTGTTGTGTCTTTACTTGCAGTCAGTGTCACTGTCCTGACATTGGATGTCCATGCATGGACTACTGTTTCGTCGGTTTCGCTTAGACCGACCTGTGGTTCTGGTATTAGTAGTACTCGTCTCTACGAGAGTACGACACCACCACAGAATGCTCCAAGACATGATGTCGGTGGTGATCCATTTTCGTCTCTACCAGAAGATCAAAAGATGCGTGCTATGGCATATATGGAACATCAACAAAAGGTTCCTAAACCAGGTTTCCCTGCCGATGTCCGATCATTAGTCCAATACAATCATGGATTTGCTGTCATGAGTACCAACTCAAAATCGTAAGTGTTCGACATACCAAACAACAACGAGAAGAGCATCAACTTGTTTCTAGCGCTGTCGAACAATAATATCTCCCCCGTCGGGGAACATGCTAATGTTTCAGTCGCCTACGGAGAAGAATACAACATTTCTCTCTTGTCAGTATTTACGTTCATCGTCCTCATCTGTCTATTTTTTCGCTATCGTGTTGTCCTTGCAAATATAAATCAATAGTAATCCTGGATATCCTGGTGGTTCTGTGGTTGGATTTGCGCCTGATGAGGAGGGTCGACCACTCTTTGTCTTTTCGAGTATGAGTTCTCATACACAGGATATCCAAGCGAATCCCAAATGTTCCTTGACGGTCGCATCCAAAGAATTTAAGGGTGCTGCTGATGGTCGTGTCAATCTTATGGGGACATGTGAACGTCTTAAGGATCCAGATGAGATTGCGAAAGCAAAAGCAATTTATTTAGCGAAACATCCTGGAGCATTTTGGGTTGATTTTGGTGATTTTTTTTGGTACCGTATTGAGGTAGAATATATCCGTTTTGTGGGTGGATTCGCCCGTGCCGGAAGTGTCACCGCGAAGGAATATCGTGAAGCGAAACCTGATCCTATCATGGCCTTCGGTGGACATATCGCATCCCATATGAATGATGATCATATGGATTCAACCATTGCTATGGTCCGACATTATATCCCCAGTATGAATGTTGATAATTATATTCATAAGGCAGAAATTACATCTGTCGATTCCTTGGGGATGTATGTCAAGATTACTCGTGATCCTAACAATAATGAACAACTTCCTGGACAACCATTACAATTCAAATTACGATTACCATTTCCAAGACCCGTCACAGAACGGAAGGATGTGAAGAATGTTATTGTCGAAATGACACAAGCTTCTATGAAGTAAATGTCAAAGAAAGAGAGAGAGAGAGAGTCGAATGAGGAATGGAAGAGAATCGGGTGTCTCCCAAGGAACCTATAAACAATAAAGCAAGATTGGATTTTTTGTTTTCTTGATTACTCGGCTACGTTTTTTTCCCGGAAAAACGAAGGATATACAAATCAATGCTGTCGTAAATTGACCTTTCCCGGTCTAGTACTAGGCTCCGCCACCAGATTAGTTCTCTGTTTTCGATCCTCCCCAAATCGATACATTTTCTCTCTCGCCCTATCCACGTTGCTCTCTCTTCATACCAAACTGGGATTTCTTCGTCTCGTAGCTTTCTTCGTTCATGGTAACAGCAGCAATCCTGGATCTCCCCGATATTGTTCCCGTCGTTCCCGATCTGTCTCCCGCCCCAAAAAAAACAACAACAACCACTATGTTCAAATGGCAGAAGTTACATCGGCAAGTAAATTCCCTTTGAGAACGTATGTAGGGATTGTCCTTCGAGGCGGAAAACAATCAGCAAGTTCCCAAGTGTTGCCAACTCGCGATTCAAACTACTGCTGCGGTGTCCCAAGCCCCCAATAGAACATAATGACGTCCAAAAAGACCTTGCAGAAAATGAACAAGGCCTCCCTGAGCAAGTCCACGAAGGAATGGTCTTGGCCGGCAAAGAGGCATAGACGTAAAAACGAGACGGGACAAGGTATTTTGCTCTTATTTAAAAATCAGATTGTATCGTAGATTTATTCCAACGCAAGACAAACATGATGTCCGAGGGCTACGAATAGAGAATCCATAGTCTCGCTGCGTCTTGGGGGGGGGGGGGGGGGGTAG
>Ga0194115_10005103_pt1 | contig 13804 bp, 13 predicted proteins | sample TA2MahsurfametaG_3_FD_148656 | JGI IMG/M metagenome (GOLD analysis project Ga0194115, IMG submission 148656) | Freshwater microbial communities from Lake Tanganyika, Tanzania - TA2015002 Mahale S4 surface | ecosystem: Environmental > Aquatic > Freshwater > Lake | place: Tanzania: Lake...
CTCGGGCTTGTGGTAGCTGGACGTTCATAGAATCTAATGAGGGGGAGGCTTCAACTTCGACTTCATCATCGTCTTCTCCGTTGGTCGGATCCATTCCGGGCCCAAATTCACCATTCCCGCCATCGTCCAGCGACAAGTGTTGCATCATATCCCGCGCTGAGGCAATATCTCCATTGTGGTTATCGGTACTAGTCATGGCTTTTTGTCACTTTTATTTTCATCTCCAATTCACAAACATCGATTGGCTCTAGATGATGGGTAGACTTTCGCGTGGGGTTCAACCCAAACAAAGAAACAAAGGAACAAAGTAGATCGGAGGAGTTATCGTTTTTCAACACTACATCGCCTCGGCGAGCCGAGGGCTGCGTGTAAATACCAATTAACTGGTGTGCCTCTTCATTTCCGATGGACCGTGGTGCCATTTCGCCTGCGAGTACCATCCTGACGTAAAGTCTACAGGAGACAAGCGAGCGCGCCGTCCTTGGTTAGCAGTCCATTCAGTCGTCAATAATGGTCGTGGGCATTCGAGTCTCGGGATTTCCTTGGTCGATAGTACCTTGTACCTTATTTCAATTCCAGCAGCGCCAAGCTCTCGAAAACCCAAGTGATCATAGCTATCGTGTCTCCCCACATCAACGAACGGCCTGTCCGATATTTTGTCCTCCCACCTACGTAGTTGAGGGATTCGTGAGATTGTATTATAAGTTAACAAGCAAAAGAAAATTCGGACACAGAGATGAGCACTACAGAAGGATCTTCCCCCAACGCGATTAATCTAGATGAAATGAGTTTGGAGGAACTCAATCAGTTAAAGCAACAGGAAGAAAACCGCTTTAGTGGCCTTATGGCAAGATTTCAACAATTTCGAGCAGCTGCAGCTCGTTTAAGTGCATCGATGTTGGCAGTATCGGAAATTACTCCCGCGTCAGAGGGGAAGGAAGTTCTCGTCCCACTAACCGAAAGTGTCCACGCACCGGGTAAACTACGTGAAACGAATAAGTTATTAGTCGAACTGGGGACTGGATTCTATGCCGAGAAAAGTCCGAAGGAAACAAAGGGATTTCTGGAACGTAAATTGAAGATCGTCGACGCGAATAGTGATAACATTACCAAGGCGCTAACGACGACACGTCAGAATATTGAACAAATTTCCATGGCGATGCAAGGAAAAATGTTGGAGATTCGGGCAAAGCAAGAAGGACGAAGGCTTCAGGCTGCAGGAGGAGAAGAGAATTAGGAACTAGTGATATGGTTGTAAACCTTGCGACTGAGTGGTAGTAGGCAGAGGAAGGACGTTTCTATAACTTTGAAACCAGATCCTAGAACCCGAAGGGCTCGTAGGCCGTCCTCAAAGCATATCGTACGAACAGTGTAAAGTGGGTACCGATAGTTTCATAGTTGCGAATCAATCAACCAGTACCAAGATGCATTTCCAATGGCGGGTATATCGACGTAGTCTTGATCTACTGACTTTATCTCGATGAAATGTCAACGCAAATTTCGCTTCCATTGGCAGTCGTTTCGTGCCGCAATAGTATCGCACTTCGTATCTGCCGCATATCTGGCGTAGTAAAGCTACCGAGACTAGACTCACACACGCCGAATGAACTCAACTCGACGTTGCTTCCCTCGATGAAGATACAGCGTACCGGTGAGAAGTTTGACTTGAATGACATTCCCATCATCTCCGCGTTGACGTTTGTTCTTCAGTATTCCACCCAACTGTATGGCGCCCTTCTCTCCTACTAGCAACTCTGGGGGAATGACATCATCGTCAATTTTCGCCTGTCGTCGTTTACTCCTCTCTTCCCGGGCGGACACTCTGTCCCTCGCAGCCTCACTCATCGCTGGACCGTCTGCCTCCGATTCGGATCCCGCATTTGAGTCTTCGTACGGATGTGGAGCAGGATATTCTGACAAGTTTTCTTCTATCTTCTCTTCAACAAGGTTGTCGTCTTCGTCACTCGATGGGCCGCTTCGCCGACGTGACGATGTCGCACTCAGTCGTCGGCCGCCACTGGAACCATTGGAAGAGCTTGACACTGCTTCATCTTCGTCGTCTACAGAATTCAGTTTCCTTCCAAAGGCGTGCTCATACATTTCTTCGTCCTTGTATGGCTGCCCATCAAATTTGACTAGCCATCTCGGGTTCGGTGAAGTACCCATGGTCAACAGCTGTGCCAAGCGCCCCCTCAAGATAACTTCATTTCGTTCAATCTAAACAAAGGACCGCAACCAATGACATTTCAGTGTATATATTCCGTTCCATTTTCTCCACCTTGTAGAATGATCGGTCCACGACGAAGCCTTCCAATCCCGGAGACTTTGGGCGCAACGGTCGTGGTCATAACTCGAACTTACCTCGACGATATCCTCCACGTTGTATCCAGTATGCGTCTTGGGGGCACGCCTTGAGCGCCTTAATGAACTCGTCATGATGCTCAAGTCGTTGACTACGTCTTTTACGATTGATTCTGTAATCAAACAAGTGTCACAGGAAGTTCCGATGGTGTACTTCTCATGTGGGTGCTTTTTCTGCTTTAGTCGGTTTTTCGTTTTTTTGGTTTGTTTTCAAAGCGTGCGTGTGTTCTTCGCCAGGTAAACAGGTGCCTACGACCAGGGCGCCAGCCGAGCCATTTTGGCGCGCAGAGGTATCGATGTTCGCGTTTGCTGCACTTAAGAAGAACGTGACGTCGGCTACTTATGGAACCATCAGGCATCACGTTGCAGATCAGCCCTGCAAAAGACCTCATCGATTCTGAAGTATTCGGGAACAAAAGCCACGACAACAGGTATGTTGCGTTTAGCGGTGTCAACACCAACTTCTCTCCGAAACAAAATTGTGAACGATTCACACAGACTCTGATATTCATAGTGAACCGGTGTAGAATGCTGGACGCCCCGAGACGCTCCGCACGCCGAAACAGTGGGAAAGTCCGTGACAACTTTTCGGTCGGTGATCAGGTCGAGGTGAGCGATGAAGATCATGCGAAAACGTCGTGCAAACCGAAACGCTTAGATTTCCTATTTCTCTTTCTTGTATGTCTAGATCTTGCGATATGAGAAGATCGATCAGGGTCGACTCGTAGCTCGAATTCAAGAGGAAGAGCCTAACAGTGCTTGGATAGTTCGATTCAACGACAGAGGATTAGAGGATGCTAAAGTTCTAGAAGAAGGTATAAGCCACATGCTAGCACGAACAGATGACGTTGATAACGGTCCTTCCAAAATCAAAGAGTCTTCTAAGCTTAGAACTGCAAAGGCTAAGGCCACCAGAACCAAGTCGCAATCGGATGGTGGCGGCACTGGTTCCGGTTCGGAATCCGATACCAACTTCTCGAGAAAGAAGTCCGTGAATCTTCAGCATGAAAATGATGAATCCAATGTCGATGTGAGTGGAACGGCGCCAAACAGTGAATCGCCAAAGTATGTTTCTAGTGGAGAGGACGGAAAGGTAACTTCGCGCGAACAGCGTAGTCGACGCCGTCAACTAATCCTTGACGACGAAGAGGTTCCACGTGATGAACTAATGCAAGGCGTCGCCCCACTTCCCAAGAAATCCAAGACCCAGGTTTCCGATGAAGTCGTCAAGATCCCCATGCTCACAGGCACGTTATATCTATACCGTGGAGTCAAGCGCAGTGTGGCCTTTATCCGAAAGGTGTGATATAGCAGATAGAGTAACCTACTGTGGAGCATAGATTCCAGGTTGGTTGACGTGGTTGGTTCAAACATACGAGCTACGGTTTTATCCTTTCGTAAGTCGGCATGAGTTCCTTTGCGTCTAGAAGTCTGACATCTTGTCAGTCCATCGTTTGGTATGCTGCCTCTGCACCACGTTGCGTTCTTCGTACACTACTGTCAGCATCGACGTCTCCTCTCTCTCACAGTGGATGCATGAAGTAGTAAGAGACGTAGGTACTCATCCTGGTATATCATTTCTATGTATGAATATAGATATGTTCATACTTGGAATAGTACCTATGGTAGCAGCGTATTGGCGTGACCAGCGAAGGTCCGCAAGTCAATAAGTCACACATTATTGCCCTTGCGAGGTCTGCGATCCTTTTACTTATAAACCACTAGAATTCACAATGCCCTGAGACATAGATCCGACATCGCTAACATTTCAACGACCAAAGAATCAAGGATCTTCGATCGCTTATATTTTTCGTTGACATGAAAATCACATATCGACGCTTATCCCAACTACAGCTTTGTATCCTCATTGTTGCTTCCTAGAAGATCACGGACCACGGTACCGCATAAGGCTAGCTGGTCGATTGAGGCTTTGCGCTTGTGTTGTGGAACTGGTAAAGGAACGTCTCGTCTGAAACTCTGCGATGGTCTTTCCAACTAAGAGTGCGTCAAGTTCTGAGTGGGTTGACTTCAATACAGAGGGTGAAGACAATGGTTTTGAGGCGATTGTGATGAATTCGAATCAGAGTTCGAGCGAAAGACGCCCGCCCAGCCGAAGTGCGTCTGGCTCAAAGCCTGTGGATTCTGACTCTGCGTCTGTTTTGACTTGGATGAAGCAACCAGTAAGCACTGATAAGTCCATAGCCCCATTAGCGCCTCCTCGGTCGTCTAGAGGCAAAGCGGCATCCGAACATCCTGTGGCCAATAAGCACCGTCCGCCTCGAAGCCTAGAATCCACCATTACTGAATCCTCGGAGATCTCGGCTCAAAGAAGCAATCCAGTGTCTTCATCGGACGAATCGTCGTCATCCGGCCATCGTCCATCGTCACGTGGACGCGGAGTTCAGCGATCCAGCTCTGCTACTATGCCGCACACCTCGACGGGTCGGGATGAATCATCAGGCACCGGCGCAAAACCCCAACGTCATCGTGGTCGATCTCGTACAGGGCATCGATCGGTCGAACGCCGAGAAGCACCTGTCGTTGAAAGCCGTGAAGAACCTGCTGAACGCCGCGAAGTACCTGTCGAACGCCGTGCAGTATCTGTCGAACGCCGCGAAGTATCTGTCGAACGCCGTCATGTACCTGTTGAACGCCGTGCAGTATCTGTCGAACGCCGTCTAGTACCTGTCGAACGCCGTGAAGTATCTGTCGAAAGCAGTGAAGTACCTGCAGTAGATCCTGCGAGGGAGCGGGGTCGTCGCAGATCCACGAGCAGAGGAAAATCAGCAGCGGCTCCAAGCGCGGGATTCACAACAGCCATACAACCACCTCGTCCTCTGACTAGGTCGGCATCGCTTAGCCGTCCTCCGACGACAGCCATACAACCACCTCGTCCTCTGACTAGGTCGGCATCGCTTAGCCGTCCTCCGACGACTCCCGTTAGACGGGCACGTTCCACCAGCCGAAACCCACCGGTAGCCAGAATCACTGCAGAGACTCGAGCTCGGCCTGCCAAGCCACCATGCACATCCAAAACTCGACGCCAGCACATCATCAACACATCGAGTTCGAGCAGCGTGGGTCCCGGGGTTGTACCTATACGCCAAGCCGGGGGCTCGAATCGTTCCGTTGTGAGTGAAAGTTCATACATGCGAGACGACAATATCGGCCGAGACATAAGTTTTGGGCGAACCGCTTCGGCCAACGAAGGGACTGGTCGATCGCGAACGCCTTTATTGTCTTCGCCGATGGCGGCCAGTTTGTCATCCAGTGGGGTTTGGAATCAGCCCGACAGAATTCATTCAAGGATCCTCCTTACAGCCACCGTTTATCACAACTCGGCGACGAATTTGTGGATTGCGACGCTCAACACGAACCAAAAAGGAGTGGCAAAAAACCCTGCGATGGCTTCCAAGTATCTGAAGGCATTTTCATTCGCATCTGAAAATGAAGCTCGTGAGTCTGCGATAGCCAATGCCCCTCCGAAGATGCTGCCATTTCCCGATCATCCGGAATGCCAGATTTGCCACTCGAAATTCACTATGTTTCGGCGAGCTGGTCACTGTCGAAATTGCGGGGTATGTATCTGTGCAAATTGCTCCACGCAGTGGCCGGCCAAGATGGTTCCAGACACCTACAATCTGAAGAAGGAGGCCAATGTGAGGGTGTGCAAGAGCTGCAACCATTTGAGTGCCTCTTTCAAGAAGGCTCTATTGGATGGAAACTATGAAGAATCTGTGGCCGTCTACGGTACGGGCAACATCAACCTTCGTTCTCCCTTTCCACAATTTGCAAAGAAGAAGGAAGAGACGATGCATCCGATCCATTGTGCTGTCGCCGGTGGGAATCTGGAGATCGTTCGATGGCTTGTAGAAGATCACTTCTGTCCCATCAAGGTTGTTCGCTCTGGTTCCGCCAAGCCAAAACGAGGCGGAAGTGCCGATGAGTTGATCCTAACATCAAACAATCGTTCCGTCCTTACGATTGCGATGGAAGGACTTCACGTTGACATTATGCGATATCTTGTTGTTGATCACAACGTGTCAATCTACGGCAGCAAAGACCTCAAAACCAGTCAACGAGCCCTAGAGGCAGTATTGCTCGCCCTTCCTGCCGCGAGAAGCCAACGTCGATATCACGCTATGGAATACCGATGGGACCAGGATAGTTTCGATGATAACTCTTTGGCGAGTTCTAATTTCTGCGATATGACGATTGGGGGAGAAACACGATTAAGTCGAGTAAGCCGAAATGGCAGCACAAGGAGGGCTCCCGACGAGGGCGTCCGTGAGATCTAAAGCTCGATTGATTGACTACATCATGCCACAACACCGTATCTGCTTTCCCCCAAAAAAGAAGGACGAATCTGAAGGACTGTTGTGACGTGTTGTTTGTGATGATATCGATTTTTCCAACTTAGCGGTCGGTTTGTGGGTCTCCCCGTTTCGACCTGCCTCTATCAATCAAGTACGTAGCATTTTCTGCGCTATGGAGAAGGGGAAATGCTCCTGGCTGTGTCAGTTCTTCCACCTATTTAACCAGCTAAATAGATCGTAGGACTACTTCTGTTTTTCTTTATCTTCCTGGAAATGTATTGGCATAGTATTGCCAAAAGAAGATACCGGTACCGACGATAGAGCTGTTCAAATACAATTGTTGAATATCTGGAATCATAGCTTATTCGACCAATCTTTCGTATTTTCTCCAATCCACAGTGAGACTATACATGATATCGATGGTGATACTATGATAGTGTTAGTTCCGCTCTATACACACTGTCCATGGAGAAGAAGTTTAGTCTAGAGTGGGCCAAGATGTAGCTGGATCCATAGGTTCGTATGTATATAGCGTATGGTGCAATTAGAGAAGGAATGACTAGTTGGAGTAAAACGGTTTGTACGCAATTTATCGTACCGTTGATCTCGTACCATATTCCAGAGCCATTGTAGTTTTCGGCGCGGAACTCACAGTTCACAGTCAACAAAGTCTCGAGACTTTAGGGCATTTTTATTGGGTCCCAATCGTTTGAAACTCACAAACAACAAATCATCACGTGCATTGTGAATGCATCTGTGAGACAAAGTGAGAGATATTAGAAATGTCTTCTGGTACACTACCCTTATCAACCTATCACCGGGCGGGTTCCTTGGGAAGTGGGACATATGGATCGGTAGTTACCGTGTACAACGACGACGGTATTCCCTTTGCACTCAAATTATTCCATGAGGATGATTCTGATGATTCGGAAGAGGAAGATGAACGACAGGCGGGTCTTCCTGTTGGAGCATTACGTGAAGTTTCCATTTTACGACTACTCCGACATGAGAATGCCCATCCGAATATTATATCGATTCATGATATCCAAACAGGATTTGGTGAATCAGATGAAGATGGCGGGGGTGGTGGTGGTGGTGCCGGTACCGATGCATGTCTTTCTATGGCGATGGATCTCTTCCCCGAGGGTTCTCTATACGATGTGATGGAAAAGACGACATTGAATAAGGCACAAAAAATTCGTATCGCACATGGATTATTAAGTGCTGTGGCACATTTACATGAGAATTCCATCATGCATCGAGATATCAAATTGGATAATATCCTTATGAGGTGGACAGATGATGGGATGGCAGAACCAGTCTTGATTGATTTTAGTTTAGCAAAGATTGTCGATCCGACTCATATCATTGTGGGTGGTGATAAGATGAGACCACCCAATCTTTATGAGGAAAGTGATGGTGACGAGACGACGCATACTCCGTGGGTTGGGACACCGACGTATCGTGCACCAGAAGTCATTGCGGAAGAAGAATATAGTTTTCCAAGTGACTTATGGAGCGTCGGAGTTTGTCTACTGGAACTCCTACGGGGGAAAATACTAGACATCGTCAAGGATAAGGGAGCTGTGTCATTAGTCCAAGATTGTATTTCCGAACTTGGGAAAGATCAACCCTTTCCGAAATTAATTCGTGGCCTATTACATATCGATCCAGATCGTCGTCTTACCGCACGACAGGCCTTGGAATCACCTGTCTTTCAGAAATATGATCTTCATATTCATGAACGAACCTTCCAACGAATGAATATCCATCTCGCTATGCCACTAGAGACGAATGACGACGACGACGATGATGATAATAATGACGAACAGAAGGAAAATGCGACTCCAGCGAAACGGAATGAACGTCGGACCGGTAAGGGTGGAAAACGTCATGTCGACCCAATTCTTTCCAAACGTTTTCAACGTATTACAAAGATTTGCCAAGCAATGGAATGGAATAATCCAATGACAGCTCAAGCCGCACTAACGTACACAACACAATTGAGTCAATTGTGCGATATGGAAGACCCGGAAGATCAAGGGTTTCTCGATTGTATCGTGTTGGCGCATAAGTTTTTCGAACGCCATATGACAAACCTTCATGAGCTCAACGACGCCCATAGATGTTTTGCCAACTGGGACATCGACGGATACACCGACAACGAGGGGACTGTGCTGATGCTAATGGATTTCTGCCTGTACCCGAGGCAATATCTCGACGTTTGATCCCAATCTATTCCCGGCGATTCCTTCATCAAGTTCGCTAGTCATTTCAATAGGCTTTGGCCCAACCTCTCGACATTGATTATAGGTTAATCTAGGTGTCTTGAACGAATAGTCGTTTCTGTTAGGCTTTTTCACTCGATTTTCGTTCACACACGATAAATCCTCAAAATATTGCATGGCTTCTTGCACATCGGGCAGCTTTGCAGTTTTTCCCCACAGCTACTGCAGCACATCTGATGTCCACAAGGAGTCAGAGCACAATCCATTTGCTTCTCACAACACAAAATGCACTATGATTTCAGGATTGTCGTGTGAGGGGAATCGATCTCATGAAATACACACGGTAGACAACGAGACAAACGTACCATATCATCTAGCGTAGCGACTGACATCTGATCACTCGATTCAACAAGCTGAAACGATTCAGGATCCCCTTCTCGCTTCTCAAACCTGAATCCAGCCCCAAGGAGGGTTTCCAAAGTCTTCGGCGCCAACTTGGGATCCTTTGTGTCCAAGACTGACAAATTCTTCTGGATCAAAAAGCTCAGGATTTCAATCTTTGGTTTCCCAGTCATCGCGAGGTCAACAAGAGTTCGTCGGGATGAGGTTTGTACGGAACATAACATACCCGACTTCGGATCTCGTCGAACGGCGAGAGGACAGTCCTCCTTGTCCGCCAACCATTTGACAAGTTCCACATTCCCCCCCATGACCGCACAATGAATTGGAAACCTATTGTTGACCATGGAATAATACCTCATGTGCGTGAGCAAAAGGACGAAATCGAGTTGCGAGGTGGGTAGTCGACAATCAACTTACATGGCTTCTCTGGAGATGTCGGCAAATGTGCAACGAAGATTGACGTTGCCAGTTTCATGGCACCGAAGAGCGTCGTCGTAGTTGCCACGCAGTAGAGCAAGGCAGAATGCGTTACTTAGCCAAGCACAAGATTTGCAAGCCCGAACCGTTGATGCAGAGCTTGAATGTTGTAAGTAGGTTTTTGGAACCATCCTAATGCTCCATCTGGTAGAACAACTATCGCACACTTGACTGCCACAGTTCCGGCAGTGGAAGGGGCCTTTGTTTTGCTCACTATCGAAGGGTAACGCACAACAGACGCATGTCGTCGCCCCCGTCATCATCTTTGGAGGTGAATATGCCTTGCCAAACTTGCGAGCCTCTCGTTCGGTGGTAAAGGAAAAGGTCGTACAGCGGCGTTTTTCATCAGAACTTTCAAAGGTTGGTCGGGCAAGGGTTGCAACCCACTTCGACGTCGCCATGCTATAATGGACAGAGAATGCATGGAGTTCTCGTTTACGGATTTGCGCGGTCGGCATAGACACTAGATCGAAACATGAGGCTCGACGGTTCGTGATTCCATCGGAAGAATGACCCGACCGAGGATTGCGACATGACAACTGGTCAGCAACTTGGATCCTTCCAAAACCCATTACGAGGTCCTCGCTTGGTAGTGACGCCATTATTTGTGTGGATTGTGAGGCGATAGTTGGTGGTAGAGGCTTTTTCTTTTTACGAGAGATTCTGATCTTCAGGAGTATTCCGCAAACCTCTTGAACTTTCGTTGACAGAACGGTTTCGAGATTCGTTTCAGATTTTTCGCTGTGCTACGGAACCCCCACCGCTTTTGTCACTGATGACGCCAGGATACGAAAAAGAGTTTACCGTACTAGTACGCCAGCATGATCCTAACGGTCATAATTAACTCTCATCGGTGGGAGTTTGATCCACGTAATTCAATAACGGTTACCGGTATTTGAAGAATATCACCGGCATAATGGTTCAGTGCATAGTTCCGGCAGATAGCCGTCGCTCAATGCCGGCATATAGTTGAAACGGACTTTTACGGTGTTTCCTTCTCGCACTTACTGTTGCTAGGGATTCGACTGGGGATTTACAATAGCTTGGATTTCTCATCCAATTTCCCTATCCTCTGCAGGTCTGTGGCGTTTGTGCTCGTACTACTCTCAGTATCTTCGAAGTAGTACCTAGTTTGCCCATGAATGGACACACACATTTTTATCACGTCCGTCGTCAAGGTACTGTAGTACATATCCAAAATAATACACATCAACTGCTACTAATTAATTGTTTTTTGAACTCGCCTCTTGTTCCTCCTTGTACTTCTTCATCAGTTCATCTTGTGTATTTCGAGGTACTTGGATATGTTTCAGATATTCCATCGAAAATTCACCCTTACCCTGTGTTAGACTTCGAAGTTCCGTCGAATAACCAAACATATTCGCGAGTGGGACGTCGGCAACAATCTTTGTTCCACTTCCATCATCATTAATATCACTACTTTGGATTAGGCCCATCCTTCGGTTCACCGCGGCGACGACAGTTCCTTGGAATTCGGTAGGGATCTCAATCTCGACCTTCATTACCGGTTCCAAGATGCTAGGATTCGCCTTCTTCATCGTCTCTCGGATGGCATTACTCATGCAAATACGAAAGGCCATATCAGACGAATCAACGGCGTGACTAGCCCCATCCTGCAAGACAACTCGTAGTCCTTCCACTTCAGCACCCACCAGAGCACCCTTGGTGACGGCATCTTCCATTCCCTTTTGACAGCTAGAAAAGTATTCCGGGGGGATATTTGTTCCGATACACTGGTTGTCGAATTCATTCACCTGACCACATTCCTTTTGTTCTTCTTCTGAAAGAGGTTCGATGAATCCCATGACACGGGCATACTGACCAGATCCACCCGTTTGCTTCTTATGTACATAGTCGAAGGATTCTTTCTTATTGATCGTCTCCTTGTAGTTGACATTGGGTTGTCCTGTAATACATTCGACGCCGTATTCTCGATTCATTCTCTCAATGTAGACCTCTAAATGAAGTTCGCCCATACCACTTAGAATTGTTTCCTTAGTCTCAGGATCTACCTTGACGCGAAGTGTAGGGTCCTCCTTCGAGAACTTGTTGAGGGCCTTTCCAAATGCTCCTTGCATTGTCGTCTTCTTCGGCTTAACGGCAAGACTCATCACAGGTTCCTACAAGAACCAAAAGAAAGGATCCATAATCACAGTCAGTCGATGGTACGACGACGCAGTCAAGGTCGTTTTGCATCGATTCATAGTACTTACCGGAACATACATACTACTCATAATCAAGTTCGTGTCTCCATCGGAAAAGGTATCCATCGAACTACAGTCCACACCAAACATCGCAACGACTTCACCAGATCCAGCTCCAGTAATTTCTTCCATCTCATCGGAATGCATCCGTACGATACGAGCAAGCTTTACCTTTTTGCCAGTATTACAGTTCGTGATGGAATTCCCCTTTTGAAGTTTTCCCTGATAGATACGCATGTACGTCAATTGCCCATACTGAGTCTCATCCAGTTTAAAGGCAAGTGCCAGGAGTGGATCATTACTACTCCCAGATACCTTGACAGGTTCTTCATTGTTATTCCGATCTAATGCAAAATTTTCCTTTTCACTGGGTTGGGGTAGGTAATCGACGACGCCATCCAATAGTGGTTGAACACCCTTATTCTTGAATGCTGATCCCATAAAGACTGGTACAAACTTACAAGCAATCGTTTGTCTTCGAATGGCGGCCTTTAATGTATCAACATCTGGAATTTCTTCCATTAAGAACAATTCAGCGATTTCATCATCGGCATCGGCTAACTTTTCAATCAATTCTAATCGTTTTTCTTCGACTTGATCCTTCAAATCATCGGGGATATCACCATAGATGATATTTTCTCCCTTTTCACCATCAAATATAATCGATCGTTCTTCGACTAGATCGATGACACCCTCATGGACACCCTCCAACCCGATCGGAATTTGGACGGCAGCAGCATTCAATTTCAATTGATCCCGTAATTGCTTAATGACATTCCATGGATTCGATCCCTGTCGATCAAGTTTATTCACAAAGGCAAGACGGGGGACATTATACCGTTTCATTTGTCGATCAACTGTCAAGGACTGAGATTGGACACCGGAAACTCCACATAGGACCAAGACGCCACCATCCAAAACTCGAAGCGCCCGTTCAACTTCGATTGTAAAATCTACGTGACCAGGCGTATCGATGATGTTGATATGTGAGTCTTTCCACTTTAGAGGCAGAGGTAGAGAGATGAGCAAGACACAAAAAACCACATAAAGGTCCTCACAGTCAAAAGTACGTACTTGACAGAAAGTTGCTGCCGATTGGATGGTAATTCCTCGTTCTGCTTCCAACTCCATAGAGTCCATCTTGGCACCGACACCATCCTTTCCTCGAACATCGTGGATAGAGTTGATTTTTCCAGTGTAAAAGAGGATACGTTCCGTCAAAGTCGTCTTCCCACTGTCAATGTGAGCACTGATACCAATGTTTCGAATCGCGGAATCGTCATTGAATGACGAACTCATGGATCGTTTGGCATTGTTGTTGTTCAGCAGAAAAGGAGAGAATCGATGTTGAAAGGTTCCCAAAGCCGAAAAGGGCCTTGTCGCATATCGCATCATCGACATCGTCATGGTGGTTTTGATATTGACCCAAAAAATAGAATCAAAACAGAATCTGATACCGATACCGGTAATGATGGGCTGGCAGCAACGACTCGATGTATACACTCACGTGGACAAAATGTGGAAATCTTTCGTCTTTCTCGTTTTTTCCATCTTGTGGTCGAAGTCGCGAAAGCGTCTGTCCAGCACCCAGTCACTTTCACAGTAATCGCTGCCGGTATGGTAGTTATGTATGGTACGTCCTGATGCGTCAGAATAGCGAAGCATATCATAGCTCTGATGATTCGATTGTTATCCGTATGAACGTACTTCAGTACTATACATAGTTATGAATTCGTTTTGGAATCTCGAATCTCGATGCGGGACTTGTATGATAGGCGAATACTCCAGAACAACT
>Ga0194115_10005109_pt1 | contig 13795 bp, 13 predicted proteins | sample TA2MahsurfametaG_3_FD_148656 | JGI IMG/M metagenome (GOLD analysis project Ga0194115, IMG submission 148656) | Freshwater microbial communities from Lake Tanganyika, Tanzania - TA2015002 Mahale S4 surface | ecosystem: Environmental > Aquatic > Freshwater > Lake | place: Tanzania: Lake...
TTCGGCATAACACGACAACATGGCGTTGTACGTTTCCAGCGTTTGCAAGTCAGGCGTCGAAGCAAGAATACGCATTCCTTCAGTGAGAAGTGCTTTGTCGGATCTTTGATGTGTAAGGATCCAAAAATTAGGGATTAGAATTCATCACCGCTTCACGTTCGCACTGGCGTAAACGACGCAACTTACCGCAAAACCGACGAGAAACTCCTCAGTAATGCCCGTGGTACTTGATACCCATTTCCCTTCATGGAGACGATTGCGCCGAAGGCCGATTGTAGATGCCCCTCCGCGGCTGCAAAGGTCATTACAGTATTTTCGTATATCGATTCCGTTGCTTGATAATTGCATTGCATCAAGAGATCCCAAACCAGCAAGATCATGTCAACACTTCCACTCTTCGCCGCTCCTAAGGAAATCGATTCAAGGCCATCTAGATCAATCAAAATCTCATCGATACCTGTGTACGCTGGAAAATTCTTCAAGTCATGCCTTTCCTGTAACTGTAGTAGTGCCTTGAGCGTCTTACACATTTTGTCCGAATCCGTAAATGGGAACATATTGTGTACCACCGAAATTACCCGAAGTGGGGGAGGGAGAACTTCTGATGCTGCTAATCGCTCCAGAATATCTTCGAATGGCAAATCATCTTGACGATTGTACTTTGAAAGGGAGAGCAGGTACACCAACCATCGCGGTCGCATTTCATATCCTTTGTTCACCATATGCAGGTAAAGATCTTTTGCGTAGACACCTAGCTGTCCATCCCTTTGTGTCATCAGTCCCGTAATCATCTGTGGTAACAGCATTTGTTTGTATTCTTCATCCATGGAAAGCAAATCATCAACTAAATCAGTGACGAACTGATTGACGGGTATCCGACGCGAAAGTGACCATTCCATGGAAGCGACAGCTGAGCAGAGCTTCTTATACATGGCAACTTCATCCATCCGCAATGCACCAGATGCACGACCTTTCTTAAGAATGGAATATGCCAAGATAGGATCAGACGTTACAAGTAGGGAGAAAAGTGGAGCAACTATCCGCGTTGAAGGTTGAAAATCATGCTTTAACGATGCCCGTCTCACAAGAGCTACCGCAGCATCGTGATCTTGGTTCAGAACTGCCGCCACGAGCTTTGATTCAAGGGATGCTCCAGTCTTCGAGTTACTCTTTCGAACCTTATTGCTTTCTCCCCGGAGAACACTATCGTTGTCATGATTCAGAGTCACTACTACTTCCTTTGTGGGGTTCGAATTCTCGTATCGCGTCGACGTCCGGGTGGAAGGCTTTCGTTGCGGAATCGATCGAAGTACACCGATCTCTAACTTTTCTGGGTAGGCGTGTAGTATATTCTGAAGCGACATCAGCAACTCGAGCCGATTCCACTTTAGTTGGTTTGTTTCCATCCCTGAAGCTGCCATACTTGACGCTTCAACACGCGCATGATGTTGGTATCGTGGTATTCCTTCCACTCGAGCAACCAACAATGGGGAATGCCGCCATGCGAGTTTCGAAGTCTGCCGCCACATTTTCTTTGTATGGATTCCTGGAAGGGGTTCCAATATGTAGTTCGTGGTTTGGCAATGATTTAGATTGAAGTTCTATCGTAGTGGGAACTGTGTCAACTGATTGCATAGTCAGCGAATCATTACAACAAACCTGAATGGAATCGCGTTGTCTGTTCTCGCACCGGCTCAGTTCCCCGCATGCCATATCCACCCAAAAAAAGGCGCGAGAGGTATGGTGTATGTTATATGTGTTTAGGACATGACACGTCACATAGCCTTTGTCGTACCGCGGTTGGCGGCAGGCACGTGACGTCATATGCTGCTATCCTCACGTTTCGAGTCTACGACTGGTGCAACCTCTTGTTTTGCCTTACTGTTGTGATCCTCAAAGAACATCTGCGAAATTGAATTGCCTCAGTCGTTGTCTCCTGCCTTTCCGTTTACATATCCAAAACGTATCGGTACGGACTGCTCACTCAAGAGGGTAGTATTATGTTTCCAATCACCCGTGTCGCAAGAGCAGTGGTGAAACCAGACCATAGTCGAGGATTCCAGAGATCGCATCCCTGTGCGGCTATTATTCCACATGATGTCACACGACTCTGTCACTCCATTTCAGTAGTACCAGGTCAGGGTACGAGAGGACGACGCTACGGGACTATGATCACGAGTCGGGAATGTAGCTATCCAACAATCTTTTCGAATGAGGTATCAAGAAGATCGTTGCCAATTCTTGCCAGGAGAAGTGATCCAAACGTTTTTCGACAATACCTATCGACGACCGGCGAACATGACGCCGACAACACCACCACCACGGAAGAATCATCACGTGAGATTACCATTCCTGGTGCAGAAACGGGAGGAAGGAAATTAGCTATTATATTTACATGTACCCATTGTGGGACACGATCGATGAAACAATTTTCTGAAAAGGCCTATACACAGGGTGTCGTCATTGCGACGTGTCCGGGCTGTCAGAAAAAACATCTGATTGCGGATAATTTAGGATACTTTACAGATAATGATGAAGATGGTAGTGTCGGATGGAATATTCAAAAGGGGATGGAACGATTAGGTGAAAATGTCAAAGTCGCGACGAATGATAGTGTATTAGAATTAAGTTTGGAAGATATCTTCACGGCAGAAGCAATTGAAGAAGCAGTGAATCAAGCATCTGGAGATCAAATATTACCCAAGAAAGACGATACCAACGAATCTAAGATCACTTAAAAAAGACAAGAGTGGACTTATGCACGTCACATGGGTACATACTGTTAGAGCGTCACACGATGCTACCTCACGTATTCGTTGAACTTCAGGAGAGAGGGGGATTTGGTGTTGGGATTCTCTCTCTCTTTCGTTTTCTATCTTAAAGTGCAAAGGCTGCCATCTGTTTCCCTTCGACGGCGACAGCACTCATAATCGATGGGTCGATAGCGGACAAAACTTTTCGTTGCGTCGAGGGGGAATGAAGTGCCTTGATGACTAAATCGGCAACATCCTCACGATGGATAGAACCAATCGCAGTCGTATCTTCTGTCAATATAGCCTGTCCTGTCATTGGTTCTGTCTTGAGTCCACCAGGACGGATAATCGTCCAATTTGAATTCGTATAATATCGGATCAGAATATTCTCAGCACGTTCCTTGGCCTGTAATACATCCTTCAATACCTCAAAGACTGAAGGCGGCGCAGCTTCCCTACTTGTTCCACAACCGATACTCGTCACTAAGATAATTCGTTGAATGCCCAAGATTCCTGCCGATTCGATGACATTATTATTCCCTTCATAGTCGACACGTCTATCTGCCGTCGTCCCACCTAGAGTCGTAATGGCAGCATCACATCCATCCATCGCATCCTCGACGGCCTTTTGATTAAAGGCATCTGCCATGATAGCAGTCACACCCTTCATCGCATTCAATTCCTTACAGGCATCTTCATTCCGGGCCATAGCGACGACGCCAATACCAGAATTTACAAGTTTTTCTACTACACATCGACCAACTCCACGAGTCCCACCTGCCACAAAGACCTTTTTGTATGCCATTTGTAAAGCGGTCCCTTCTTGAGTGTTTCCACTTTTCATGTTCTTTCCAGCAAGGAAGGAGGCCTTCGTTGATGACGACAGGAAGGCCGAAACTGCACTGCTAAGAAGCAATCCTTGGACAAAAATTCGAAGGGAAATCATGATTATCGCTTTGGTAGATGCTCGGAAGATGCGTTTGTGTGTTGTTACTCGCAGTAGGGCTACCGATGGATGGTGATCGTGTCTGGATTCTACTTTATCATGATGTCACACCGTCATCACAGTCAATCGACAGATTTCATTTCATGAATTCCAAGTGTCACTTCAAGGACCCGAACTCGGGTAAGCGTCATTTCGATCGAACGAGTCAATGGTTTTTAACAGCCTATCCGTCTATCATGGCAGGAATTCTCCGCCGACACTTTCGAGCGCAAAGGCATCCGACGCCAACCGACGCGTGCAGGAGGACATCTAAACCATTTATCTGTACCGAGGTTGGACCCGCTTACAACCCCATCAGATCGGAGTTACCTCATATTCGACTGGCTTTTGTTTTGCAAGGAAAGTAATCTGCAATAAAGAAAGATGCCGCCGAAAAAAGTGAAAAAAGTAATGACAGCACCGATCAACGTGATCTTTGGGCATCTACAGGTAAGCATGGCGTTAAAGCCCAGCTATCGAAAATCATCTTCTGGGGAAGATTTCAAATGGTTATTGATTCAACAAACCTCACAGGCCTCTCTCACTTCACATTTTTTGTGTCGATTCGAATGGTCGATTCGAATGGTCGATTTTCTCAACAAAAAATCAACACCAAACGAACAAACAACAATCGAAAATCAAACAAAAAACTAAAAGAAAAAATCAAGAGTCCGTATATGGTTATATGAAGATACGAAGACACAGATCGAGGGGCAGATTATTGGATTCGATGAATATATGAATATGGTATTAGATGATGCTGTTGAAATTGGAAAGACAAGAAGAGAAGTCGGTAGGATTCTTCTCAAGGGGGATTCGATTACCTTACTTCAAGATGCGCAACCACAAAGAAAGGAACCGACAGCCAGCTGATGTAATGTATGTAGGTAGGGTAACATCTTCAGAATCTCCTCATAACAACGACTTTCCATTGAACTATATCCTTAAGAAGAAGATTATTACCTTTCTTTTTCGACATATCATTAAGTTAACCTGTATATGTACTTGATCATTCTCTGGCAAGTCCCTTTTTGCCCGAAGGGGGGGGGGGAGTCAACAACCACAACAACGATTGTATCTTTTTTCGTCCCTCTTCCTCCTCCTCCTCCAAAAGTCGATGACGATTGTCTTTTTCTTTTCCTACTATTCTTTTTTCATGAATTCATCTGGATCATAACCAAAACTTTTCACAACCCGTCTCCCCTGGGGAGTTTGTAAGAATTGAAAAAAACCACCATCAGCACCAGGTGGTGGAGGTGTCCCCACAAGTTGACTCACAAAGAACTTCACTGACAATGCCGATAACATGTAGATGAATAAGAATGATGCACCCTGTTGATAGGAGATATTTGTAATCCCCTCAAAGGCTGTATCCATATCGACATTTGACCAATCCAGACCACGGGCTGTTACCCTTTGAAAGAATCGTAGTGGAACAAAGGGGACGACTGCCATGAATTGTCCCCTATGCTCGGCTCCTAAAATTCGGAGTAGGATTAAGAAATAAATCGAACCGATAAGATTCGGTGCGTTATGCTTCGATGCGACATTGGATGAATGGGTCGAATATTCCTCTTGAGCACGTAGTAGTCGTTTGGCATTTTTCGTCGGATTCTTTGCAGCATCCGCTTCGGCACGATCTAAATTCCATTTAGCTCGTTCCATTTGATCTAGTAGACGGGTGTAATCTTTCCCCTTGAAGATGAAATAGTTTGCCAATAAATCAATGACCAGTTGGGAAACACCCACCGTCACAATAATATTCATTACCTCAGCAGCCGTCATGATGATGACGATGGTGAAAAATAAACGCGGTGGAAAAGAAAAGCACACGAGGGAGAAAAACCAAAAATGCAAATAGGTGTTTCTGTACCCTACAGGTGCAATAACTCTAACGAAGGATATGATAAAGGATCGAATGCCGAATGCCCTCGAAGGAGCCGATCTTTTTGGTCGGCCACGAGCATTTTTTGCAGTTCGAATACAGCGTAACCGTTCACGGCAAGTGCAGTACAGTATTTCGTAGTATGCGAAGCTTGCCTCTCACCATACGCCACTTACATATATCGCTATCTTCGTCATAATGTGGTGTCGGAGCGAAGCCAGACCCCACTTACTGTATCACGTTCGGATTTCGGATAGCTTTAGCATCAAATACAGCAATTTCCAATAGCATCCGAGATCTTCCATCACACAGTCGCGAACGAGATAGGACGATACTATTGTATTCGTCTGGAATGAGAATCGAGATCACTCGTTCACTTTTTTCTTGTAGTGGTTGCGTGTATACATACATTCACGATGATTCCGATTTCCGAGATCTTTCGTGTCGCTTGAGTCGACAAATGCGTCAGTGAACACATATCATACCCCCCCGACCGCAGAAAAACATCTCTCCCGTCATCAAAAGCACCGCTTGCTGCTTGGTGTTCAGTCTTTCGTAGTGGCAACGATTGGAACACTTCTTCTTTTGTTTTGTTCCGTGCTATAAAGCATCATCGCCTTTCTTGTCACATCTTTGCTACGCGCGTGGGGGTTTTGTGCCTACCATATTGTATCCCCCTTTTTGCTTTCGTTCAGTCTTCACGGGGGGGAATTTCAAGAAAATGATCATTCGGTGCTTTATTCTGTTTGGATTTTCTATCCGCACCGATGCATGGGTGACACCTCTCACTTCTTGCAAGATGATGAGGGAGGCTAGTTTCGCCAAAACCCATATTCTGAAATCATCGACTCTTGTTACAGAATCTGATTCCATGAAAGAGGTTCTGACCTTTGAAAGTTGGTTTCAAACTATCCCAGGTTCCAATCTGTTATCGGATATTTCACATGCTGATTTTGGAAATTTAAGAGGACTTACCATGTCACCTGCCAAAAAATCAATGGATTCACCAATCAACTTGATGAATGTACCAAAATCAATCGTATTGAGTAGTGACTTTACTCAATCCGATTGGGATGTCGATTTGGCAGAACAATTATGGATGGAATGTAAAAGGGGACCTTCCAGTTCTCTTTCAGGATATGTAGCATTATTGACGAATGGATGGTCATCGGCATCGACAACGACGACGAAAGATCGTATGATTCCACCATCTACGGCACCTGATACCTTACGTCACTGGTCGAACGAAGAAAAGCAACGCTTGAAGGGGAATGAGGCGGGAGACAAATTATTGAATCTTTTGGAACAACAAAATCAATTATGGCGTGATAAATTCACACGACGACAAATGACGGACAATGAGATGATGATGATGACATATGAACAATTTGAATGGGCTATGGAAACAGTACATTCTCGTGCCTTTTGTGGAAAGTTTGGTATTATAAAGGATAATGATGACAAGACGAAATCACCGATCCTATCATCATCATCGATATTCTCCTTCTCTGCAATCAGTGGGATCGTCATTCCATTGGTGGCAGCAATTTCTGGGTTCCAATATTATTATCAAAATCCTAATGCGAATGACCTTGTCATGATGGGATTTGCTTTCATGGCGCTCACACCGACTATCTTCTTCAACCTAGTCATGAATCAAAGTCCACCATTCGCTGTCCTTCTACCCATGATTGATTCTGCGAATCATAGAGATGATGCACCTTCCAATATTGAATATGATCCACTTTCCAACTCCTTTACGTTGAGTATCACAAGAGACTGTCTAGTCAAAGAAAACGACGGGAAGACTCAGGTCTATGTAAGCTACGGATCGAAGAAAGATACGGAATTGCTACTCAACTATGGCTTCCTTCCAGGAGTAGACTCGGAGGGTAACACGCAAGAACGACGGAAAGCTCTAGCTGAAACTTTCTTGTCACGACAATCGCGAAGGAGTACTAATTAGCCGCTACAAGTGAGAGCTAATTTGCTTAAATTGCGTCGATATGATAGTTGAATGTTATGGCTGCATCAAAGTCACCTTCTTCTTACTTCACATACTCCCAGTTGTTAACCATAATCTTGGAAACACACTGCAGAGCGTGGCGTTGAAGCTCCGGATTTTCGTGCTCGATCAATGGCATGACAAGATCCTTGGCTCCGAGTCGTTTGGCGATTGCTCTACCATTGGGATAGTGTCGAACGAATTCACCAACATCGTAGCACGCAATAGCAGTGACTTCTTCGTCTTTGCTCGAAAGCAGCGCGATGAGGACCTTCAGGAGGCGGAAGTCTCCATCGGGACCTTCGATCATGCGAGCGTTTTCCTTGAAAAATGCTTCCGTGTGGACAGAGCCCCATTGCAAATGACCCGATTCAACTTCATTCTTGTAGACTTCCCAGCGGCTCATTTCCTTGTAGTTTTCTTGGAGAAGCTTGTGAATGCTTGCGACGTCCTCAACAATATCGGGGTCCGTAAATTGTCTATCCTTCAAGAGGGCAACCGCCTTCATTAATCCACAGGCGATCATTTCACCCAGAAAGTGCTTTCCGTCCAACCGTGTTGTACCAGCTGGTGCAGGATCTTCATCTGCTGTGCACGTTGCAAGGTTCACCAGGGAAGAAAGTGCGACTCGTACAACCTTTTCGCGGGGGGCCAACGAAACCAAATCTGTGAGCGCTTGGACAGCCATGCCGTCCTTCGCGAATTCAGCGCGAACTAACTGAGACGAGCTAAGTTCATAAGTCAGAATCCACATGCAGAAAACCAATTCATATAGCTGTTGAACAGACCCTTGACCAAATTTCTTGTTGCTTTCGCTGCTTCCCTTGGAACCAGATCGAAGTTGACGAGAAACGTACTTGATACCACCTAACTTGACAAAAATGAGGCGAGATTCAAGTGCATCCATCAAAACGGTCAACGAAGGGATGCAAAAACCGACGAGTCGGCCGGCGTTCTTGATCTGTGCTACGATCCAGGCAGTTAGGGCCTCGAGAGGCTCGACAGCCGAAGCATACGAAATTGGACGGCCTTTGGACTCAGTCGTTCGCTTGGATGGGCAAGACGCGATCAGAATCTTAGCAAGTGACATCGAGGCAACCTTTTGGGCGTAAGCATCGCCTTTTCCTCCCTTCGTCAAGATACGCAAAAGAGCTTTCCATTGATCGACCAAGACTCCGTCCTTTCCGACGTAGAAGACAGAGGCAACGGTCACTCCAGAGGATCCCGTTGCAAGGGTTGTGATAATTTCATTCAATTTGGCTAACGCGTAGTGGGTCACAACTCCAAGAGGGTCCATTTCCAATGCCGTCATAGCTTTGTCGTCTTCGCACTTTTCAGTGAAAGTCGATACTTCGCCTGCAAGCCAAAAAAATTAGTACAACGTAATCGACCAAATGCTACCAGGGTATCGAATCATACACAACACGTACCAGAACCTGCACCTGCCGCACAGGCTTCCGCCAAGAGCTTTAGTAAGACACGAGCGTACATGGAGGCATCACGAGAATCCGCCAAGGTGTAGTCGATAGGATTTGTCTCTGCCATACGCAACAAGGCCGTCTCTTGCGCCGTGAGGCGCAACAACGTCATTGTATCCCACTGAATGTGGGGAAAGGCGTAGGATACCGGTGAGGTCGGGGCCGAAACAGAACTCATTGTCGAAATTGGTTGTGCTGGAAACAAACACACCGGAAGAAGAAAACGAACATGTGAGATTTTGAGAAGCTAAATAAATCGCTAGTGCATCGCCGAGTAGTCAGGGAACCAACACGGGCAAAAACGAGGGCTGGGTCGCCTGCTCTTTGAAGCATACAAGATAGAGGCGATAGGGCTGATCACCAGGAAACAAATGTAATACCATACGGTGTTCGGACTTGAGTCGGTTTCTGGGACAGCTTCGCCTCATCGAGAACTTCGTACGAAAATCGAGCACTTGGTACAAATCTTGTATTCGTCCCCAATTTCAATGCCGTTTCCATCTTATCCCTTGCGTTTGGTAACGACATGTAGGTCCACTTCTATTCCCTCATCACATTCCGAAAGGGTTTCGCTTTACTCACCAGGAAGAGAGTGATAGACGACGTTCGTTTCTTTCCTTCTCTCGTGGTGTTCACTTCGTTCTCAACACTGCGACGGAAACGGATAAATCTATCAGCATCCGCTTGGCGTTCCCCGATTTTGCCTTCGCTAAACAGGCGGGCAGGCACGCTTTCAACGGACATAAATCGAAAAAGGTCGAACGAGTCGACTATCGCGGAGTATGATATAGAACGGGCATGACGAGCCCTACGCGATCATCCCATTGTAGTCCACAAATTGAAGGCTCATTCTATCATCTCGCTCCTAACAGTAACCTATCATATACATACGTTTCTAGGCGCTTCTCTAGTTTACAACGTCGTGGGTCTTGCTTCTAACGTCACATAGACCACACGTCTGTCGCCTTGTTCATCCTCTAGGGTAATCGCTACTTGTTCGCCTTTGATCCTATCGACGAGTTGTGCCTGTAATGATTCATAGGATGGAACATCATTCCCACCAATATTCACAATAGCATCACCCCATTCAATACGGGCACCATCATCCATGATACGGATAGGACGGATACCTGCTGCAGATGCAGGTGAGGATGGTTCGACGATTGTTACCCAATTCTTTTCAAATAGTTTCGAATTCGATCCCTTTTGAGAAATGACCGAAAGTCCCAACCATCCACGATTAGGACGTTTCCCATTGAGGATCCGATCATCACGAATAATCCGATCGACGACTGTCGTTAATTGATCTGCGGGAACGGCGAAACCGATACCAGCATTACTACCCGACGTTGTAATGATGGCAGTATTGATTCCAATGACTTGACCCTTGAGATTTAATAGTGGACCACCACTATTCCCAGGATTGATTGCAGCATCTGTTTGGATACAATTCTGTATAGGACGATTCGCAGGTGTCCTTGCTGTCCCCGCACGGAATTCACGATTGACCGCCGAGACGACACCCGTCGTTACTGTCTTATCTAATCCAAAGGGATTCCCAATCGCTACGACTGTCTGACCGACAATCAATTCCGATGAAGATCCAAAGGAAATAACCATGTCCGAATTCTGATTCACATCATCTTCACCTTCTTCTTCGATCTTCAAAACAGCCAAATCTAAATCAGGTCTTACATCGACGATACGACACTTTTCATACTTCGTGGCACTGTTGATACGGACATAGACTTCTGGTAGATCTATCGGTGATAGAAGTCTGTTGAGGATAAAGGTCTTGGATGCATTCACAATGTCAGGAGGTAGAAATTCAGTCGCATTCCCTGCGAATTGTTCAATGACGTTTTGGACCTGTTTCGTACTGTCTTGGATCGTATAGGCACGTTCGATGACATGAAAATTGGTACAGATGTAACCTGGTGCAACGACGAAACCAGATCCTGAACCTAAACCTTGACCATCGGGTAAATCATTCTTCCGTTGGGTGTTTTTCGTAGTAGTCGATGATCGTCGTCGTCGTCGACGACGGTTTGCGTTTAAAGGCATGATCGATGTAACATAGGCGACGGCTGGTCCACATTTCCGAACGACAGATGTAATCGAACGTTCTGCTGGTGTCAGATCTTTCTCTAATTCATCTATAGAAACTGAAACAGAAGCTGAAAGAAAAGTCTCTGTCCTTTGCGACGGTCTGCTGGTAAAGCAAACATTTGGGATTTGGAATCCATCGGCATTTGGAAAATCGTACAGCGCCACCAAGACGATGAAACCCAGCAATCCAAGACGTAATATTCTCTTGAAGGTCTCCTCCATTCTTCCCCTTTTGTTGTTTCGGATCGTGATTTTTCTCAACTAGAAACAATTCAACCAGTATTGGATAACAAGGATCACTACGAACATGAAATGAGTCGATATAAAGGACATGTTTTTGAGAAAAAGGAAGGGAAGGCTTTTCGCTGACTCAGTCGACCACGGATACAGTTCGCGCGACCATTCCGATCGTGAAAGTGTGCCCTTCTATCATACATCCGACTGATAACCGTGAAATGTGGACACGCTTTCAACGTGTCTCTCCCTCTGGCAAGCTCAGTAGAAAGCAAGTAGATATACATTGACATACATTGACAATCCACATGATATCAGAGGAGAGAAATAATTGCTATCATACATAACCTGTAATGACGATTCACAGTCACAATACGGTACGCTCTTGACTACCGTAGGTCAAGACGGAGCTCCAGGTACTTCCTTAGTTTTATTGGTTTTCCATCTGTCGTTCGCCGTTCGCCGGACCAAAACGCGTGTTCAAACTGTGGATGTGATTGTGCCTATGACAACTAGGTACCGTATGCCAATCGAACTCGCACTTTTTTTGTGAGGAACGAACTTCCATATCTGGCCTCTTTCCACATCAAGCCTGTGAACCAATCTCTTCCAAATGACTGCAGAGAATCGAACAAGAAGTAGATACAAAATTTCCATATCTATCATACGCGATGGAACCAGTAGTAGTAATAAGGCGGGTATCGTGGAACAACATTTTTTCCTCATCAATGACGACGACACAAAGCAACGGGAGGCCATCCTTGGACGGTTAGAAATCATTGCTGCGATGCATAGATGGTGTGGGTGTGATTCCAATCCATATAGTATGAAAGATAAATGTGATTCATGTTCTGCCATTAATCGATGGGCATCGACATCCCTTTCTTCGAAGGGGACATTACGATTTTTCTATAGCACAAGTAGTGGTGACGACGAAATTTCCCTCCAAGCTCGTGGAAGTCATGTCATCGTCCTTGTAGATGACAAAAGGTTGAATGGGAAGGGAAATAAATGGGATGGAGATTTCAATATCAAAAATCAGATGAGTGTTACTATCATTCTGAAACCGGAAAATACTAGCCAAAATCCTGAATCTGATTCTACCCATCAACTGATGATTCCATTGAAGATTCAAGTCGTCGTTGAGAGACAGGGAGTGGTTGAAACGTTTCCCAACCCTTATCCACAGGAGGAAGCACGTCATATCGAAACGGGAGATACAGAGAAGATGGAGACAGAAATTAGACCAGTCACAATGGGTATGACAGGTACTTTTCCACTGAGTACGCCGACACCACAAGTTTCACCGGACAGCACAACCGATGGGTCACGGTCGTCTTTGGTCCTACCAAGTAATAAACGACCTTCTCCATTGATATCAAAGAAGGAAGTAACAGTCTTTTTTGTCCCCTTGGGTAGAGAATTACCATCCGGTAGACGGAAAGAAATTCAGAAAATGGCAACACGTCTTGACATCAGTGTGACCAATAACGTTATGGATGCGACTCATCTGATCATTAGTCCGGATGTCCAATCGATAGAAGAAGTCGCCAAGGCAGCAAGGATAAGTGACCTAGCGTTACGGAAGATGCTAGATGAGGTATGTCTCAAAGAATCTCCAAAGCTATCATTTTGAAATCTCTGGGGAAAAGCTGTTTCTCACGACAACCTGGTTTTCGATGATTTTTTAGAATGGTGTTTTGTGTGTCCTACCTCGATGGATCATATCAAGTAAGGCTAGTAAACCCTACAAACCGAATATGGAAGACGTCTGGATGGGAAGTTTCAGTAATAAGAAGAGTGCTGTTCATCGACGGGTGTCACATACTGAACCTAAAGTCAATAACTTCGAAACAAACCATGAGATTGCTGAACTGTTTCGTATCCTATCCAACCTACAACAGGCATGTCCACTATTGGATGGTGATTCATGGAAGGCATATTCCTCACGAGTGGTCTCTGGCCGAATCATGCATTTAGATTTTGAAATCACCAATGATCCAGAATGCTTTACCCGGCTGTTGAAGGTTTCGGGGATTGGGTCACGGACCGTCGCGAAGATTCATGAATACTTTCAACATGGTAACTTCGATCGGATCGTTGAATTCCAAAAAGATCCTCAACGAATCGCCATGAAAAATCTCATGGGAATATGGGGTGTTGGTGAAAAGACGGTAAGTTTTTCCATATCTGACCAGCTATCCTTACTATTTGATCTCCTTGGTCCTAAGTTCCTTCTGTTTCTTCCCACCCCAGGCGCGGAGTCTTGTTCAGATAAGTGGCTTCCACACCATCGAGGACGTCAGGAAAGCTATCCAAGCAGGAAAACTCTCTCTTGATCGGAAC
>Ga0194115_10005111_pt1 | contig 13790 bp, 36 predicted proteins | sample TA2MahsurfametaG_3_FD_148656 | JGI IMG/M metagenome (GOLD analysis project Ga0194115, IMG submission 148656) | Freshwater microbial communities from Lake Tanganyika, Tanzania - TA2015002 Mahale S4 surface | ecosystem: Environmental > Aquatic > Freshwater > Lake | place: Tanzania: Lake...
TAGACTAGACCCATGAAGAACAGGGGTGCGGGTGCGAGATTCAGTATTAGGTAGACTATTTTCATCTTGTATTTAGCGGATCTGCCCGAGCCGCGAAGCGGTCAGCGCAGCGCAGCCAAAAGCATTTTTATACCCTATGATCTACACATATTATGCCTGACAGTGCACAGGTTGACCTTGGCTAGTGTAGAGAGATTTTCAGTGATTTCATATATATTAGCCTAGCAGGGAATTTATCGCCCGAAATGGGTCCTGCAGGCCAAAAAAATTGCCGCGCAAAAAATTAAGGTGGAGTACTTATTTCGTCAGGGTGGTGATTTTTAGTCTATATGCCAAAAAAGTTAGTGTGTGCTAACTAAAAAATGCATACCCCGACCTTGATCAAACCCCGACAGTGATCGAATCTCGATCGAAAAATTTTTTCAAAAAAAAACCTCGATGATGTCAATCACCGAGGCTGAACACTGTGCGACACAGTCAGTCCATACGGCTACCAGCATAGGCCTTGACGCCCAGGTGTTCTGTAAGGAACCTAGCCATAGCATCAGCACCCTGTTCTTTAGCAGAGATAGACTGTGTGAACGAGCCCGAAGGATTCCACATCTGCAGTCCCCCACCGTAGGCCTTGCTGAAGCCATTCTTCAGCAGTGCACGGCCCATCTTGGTCGAGCCCTTTTCGTACACAGTGACCCAGGCAAAGCCGCAGCAGTCACGATCCCCGTACTGTGCGAGGAAGTCTGCTGTGGCCTTGGCTGCCAGTGCACGACCAGTCTCTACTACTTCAGCTACGATGTCCAATGTGTCTTTGCTCATAGTGCGCTCCTTGTGTTTACAGTGTAGTCAGTATATGCTCAAAAGCAGTCAAAGTCAACCAGGCCTGCGAAGGCTGCGTCCCACTCCGGGTTTTCCAGCCAGGCCTCGTGTGCTAGCTCTTGCAGCTCTGCGTTGATGCTCTCAGGAGAGTTGGGGTCTTGGAGATCCAACCAGCGGTTGTACTCGTATTCAAATTCCATGATGTCTTCTTTGGTGAAGTCTGCGGGATAGTTCAAGTCGCTCTCCTTACTATGTACAGATTATAACAGGATGCGGAGACCCTGTCAACTCTTGGGCTATTACCACACGATCTCGTTGGCGGGGTATGTGATACGACCTTCGTACTCCAACTGGCTACGCTCAAACTCTGTCAGGTAGTCATCAGTGACCACTTCCCAACCGATGATGGTCTCTGTGAACATGTCGTTGTCCTTCTCAATTTGGCTGCGCAGAGCCATCACAGTCTCTGTGACACGGTTGAAGTCACGGAACTTCTTGACCACGTAGTCACCGCCGCCCTTGGCTTTCCAATAGGGCTGGTCACTGTCGCCATAGTTCTCCATAACCTGTGTTTGGATCAGCAGTTTGGCCATTTCCGTCGCTCCGTTTGTTTACGCTATGAACACAGTATAGCAGGATACAAAGACCCTGTCAACCGATGGGTTATACCTTAAGGACCCAGTAGTCAAAGAATTTCTTAGCCTCCGCCAGGTCCTTGCTACGGTTCACAACCTCTGAATCGCCGTTGGCAAAAAACACGCAGGTTTCAAAGACCCCAAAAGGTATTACACCGCCTAGTCCCAGCACAGTGCTCACACTGGCACCATTGTCAAACTCTCTGCAGAACACAGTGACGGGGAGTTGGATTGAGTCTGTCATACACGTTCCATGGTCTGATTTTGGTTCATCTTCTCAACCACTTCCTTCTCTTGCTTCTGCACAGCACGGATGACGTCTTCCACAAAGCTCTTCTGCACTCGCTTGGGCATGAACGGCATCATCTGCACGACCATGCTCTCCAAGTAGCCAGCGGCATATGAGTGACTGCCGTAGTTCTTGTGGCTGGCATCGCCAAAGGCCTTGAGCACGATCCGCATAGTGTCTTGGCTGTCTGAGGTCCACATACCCATCGTTCGCTCCTGTTTTGTTACTGTATGTCGCTAGTATAACGTCTTTTGGTACTAGTGTCAACCAATCTTAGTTTCTTGGTGTTGTTTTTATGCCACAGACCAAAGTAGGTTCTTTGACTGATCTTTGTAGAATATTGTACGTGAAACTCTGCGCCATCTTGTGAGAAATGCGTCACAGTGCCGTTGCCTTGCCTGTTTCGTAGCTCACGGTCTGTGCTCTGTACCCTATCACCAACCTTGAACATTAGATGAAGCCAACTAGGCGGAAGAACTCATCGTGCGACAGATAGAAGTCTGTCTTGGGATCCCAATACTTGCCCTCTTTGGTATCGTAGTAGAGCACACGACCGTTGAAGTTCATAGGACCCTCAAGTCCCTTGCGAGGCCGGTAGCCCTGCATTACATCTTCGAACTTGCCCAATACTCGGAATCCCATAGCTTGCTCCTTCAGTATGCCCATAGTATACTGCCAAACTGTGACCCTGTCAACCGAACGGATATTGTGGCAAATAAACAACGATCGAGTGCGGTGGCCTGCCCTAGAGGACTCGAACCTCTGACCTACGGCTTAGAAGGCCGTTGTTCTATCCAGCTGAACTAAGGGCAGATCTGGTAGGCCCCCGCGGAGTCGAACCGCGCACCAACGGATTATGAGTCCGCTGCTCTAACCATGCATGAGCTAGAGGCCCGCTATTCTGGTGCCCGAGACCGGAATCGAACCGGTACGCCTGTTATAGCGAGAGATTTTAAGTCTCTTGTGTCTACCTATTCCACCACCCGGGCCATCGTCTAATTATAACGCTAACCATCTATGCTGTCAATTTGTTCATAGTCACCGTCAGCGGTTTCTAGATAGATCGTTGCACTGGCAGCGCCTGCGTTTATCGCCTTTTTAGCCAAGTGGCGTGCCTCTTTCAGGCTCTTGGTAGTATCCACAAGTTCATCGGTGCCGTTGGTATTGGCCCAAACCTCGTATTGTTCCCAGGTCATTTTGTTTCAGATTGATTTAATAGATCACAGATGCGTTGTGCTTCTTGTTCGGCTTCGTAGCGATTTTCCCGAACTATAATGCAGAGTACGCGGCCCTTGGGCACCGTAAGGAAGTCCCTAATGACCACGCACTCATCTTTGAGATAGTCTTTCGACAGTGAAACTCCATAGCGCATATACTATTTACTCTAGCATATGTCCAGGAGTTTTTGCTTTAGAACGGAGCGTCTTCCAAGTCCGAAGTACTAGCTGCCTTGGCCTTGGCGGGAGCCTTGGCGGGCGTCTTGACCGGCGTCTTGGCCGGAGCCTTGACCTTGGCGGACACTGCCTTGGCTGGCTTGTCGTCCTTGCGATCCAGATAGTCTGCGATCGCAGCCTGTGCAGTCACATCTTCAAACTCGCTCATCTTCGCGATCGCCTTGACCGCATCTAGCTTGGACATGGCAGTGTCCAGTTCTGCGAGACGGATGTCTTGGTGTCCGTGCTTGGCAAGGACCTTGATGCGCAGCACATCATTGGCGAAGCGTACCTTGTACTCGCCGCCAAGCTTAGAAATACCACAAACGTTATAGAGTTTATCAGTAGCCATTTTAAATTGCCTTTCTATTTTAAGTTAAAATTGCCTTATATGCCTTTTGGACATGCTCATATTGTATGGTCATTCAATGGGCTTGTCAACCGGTTTTTTGGCCTTTTGGTTAACCGATCTGTCACGGACCCTAGGGTTAGTTTCCGTACCAAATTCTCTGTCCACGTAATACTGAATTAGACTTCGTTGGATCTGAGTGACTAGATCGCCATGTTCCCGGTCCATTAGCACGAAGCGCACCGGACAGTCTTTCCACGAAAGGTGTGCGTTAAATTCAGCAAACCAACGCCTGTGATCTTTATTGGCAGCGTCAAAAACTACAAACGGTCTGCCGTATAATTGTAGTCTACTCATCTGCTTTATTTAGTCGATCCCTTGCCCAAAGAGCAACTACCTTTTCTAGTTCGGCAAATTCATACTGCGGCTGTTTGGGCCGCACCCGTTGCTGCATCCTGCGATCATGCTCTTGATTGAGCTGTTTGTTTTTATTCATTCTCATCCTCATATAACACCATATTTTCACTGATGTTAAAGTAGTCATCTAGTTCAGCGCCGATGACATCGCGCACGGTCTCTGATGTTTCCCCACTGTATTCGTAATAGTCATCAAAGAAGTCTTCTTCGTTGCCTTCCCAAACACCGCAGAATGCCATACCGGGCTCGTCGTAGTAGGCCTTGATCTCAAAGCCCAGAGCTGCCAACTTCTCATATGCCGGGCACGGAGGAGCCCACGCTGAATCGAAACTGGCCTGCAGAGTGTTAGGGTCTATACGATCTGTCTGTCCATCACCACCTACATCCCATTTGGTTCCCCAATTGGCCACATTCCAATCATACCAGTTCTTGTAGCCATAGAGCTCTAGGTTACGCTTCTCTTGTGCTTCATGTGCTGCTCGCTCGTCTTCTCCAGGGAAACCCGCAACCGTATCAATCAAGTCCTGTGGGCAAGGAAAGAACTCCTGAAGCAGTTGACCACGATCCAGTGCCTCTTGGGCTCGCTGGACCATTGCTGAGTCTTTGTGACGCAGTGTGAACGAATTGTTACACCAATTAGGCATTTGAATTCTCCGGAAGAAAGTTGATAAGAGTATCAGTGGGCAAGAACTTGATCAGTTCTTCGATAGCAGTGAAGTCACCATTCTCTACATCAGACCGGATCTGTTCTAAAACCGCATCAATCAGCCGTTGCCGGAGTGATCTGTATTCTATGTTAGAAACCATAGCCTGCCCCTTAGGTCAAAAAGTCGTAGGAAGTTTCAGATTGCCCCACACGACCAAACGCAATAGCAGCCGTGACCTGCTCACTTAGAGAGTTAAACACACGCACCGCAATCTCGCTGTCCTCAGTCTCTAGAAACAGAGTTCCGTTGAAGAAGTAAGCACCCGTGTCAGTTTCGCTCTTGACTACGGCTAAAACTCGCTTTTCAAAACCCATCTGTCGCTCCTTGTGTTTAACTTAGCCTTAAGTATAGTGCCAAAATTAGATGCTGTCAACTATGCGTTGAATAACCATATCCGCATCAGGGGTATCATCTATTTGGTCAAAGGTTGCGGCCATCATCATGTTGTAGACCACATGAGCATCGTGCCCAAACACCCTAAGGATGCTGTTGACTTCTTGCTGGCTCTGTGCGACCCACAGAAGGTCTGCGATCTTGTGCTGTGCGGCGTTTTGCAGTTCGAATTCCATATCATTGCTCCACTAGTTGGCGAACGGATCCAAAACCATATTGGCCTTCCAGCAAGACCTGTGCGTCCATGTAGGTCTCTGCCTGTATGCTTACTTCACGCAGGGTGTCAACACCCCACACATTACGAATCATAACAGTGGCCCGAAATGTCTTCATTGTTCCTTGTTCCTATGCTTGGGTCTACGCTCATAGCGTGTCTTTAACTCCACACGCTTCTGCTTGAAGGGGGTGTTAGGGGCAAAGAGTATGTAGTGCTCTCTATGCTTCTTAGGCTGTGTTTTTACTGTCATCATAGTGCTAGTATATAGCCAAACGCAGTCCAAGTCAACCAAAGGCTCTGTATAACCCTATGGTGCACGTGGTTATTGCCACAATGTTAACTATGGTCTGTGGCGTATTTGCCACACGTACAGCCCACACCATAAACAGCATCGTGCCCACAGTAAAGGCCGCAATATTATAGCCGTCCGCGCCCATGGCGTTCAGTATGTGCCCTGCTATAATAAAAACAGCTCCGATCCATTGTAAAACGCTATTAATTAGCATTCCATACTCGCAAACTCGTCCTCTTGCATACCCTGCTCTGTAAAACTAACACTAAAGCCCACAGCGTCACTAATAGCAGTCTCAAACCCGCTGTCTGTGTAAATTTCCCAACCACTGTCGTGTGTAACATTTACCTGTGTGTGTACACTGTCGTCATATACATTATGCACAACACAAATACCTGTAACTTTAACTTGCCTGCCTGCTTCACAGCCCCACAAGCCATCGCCCGCAGTCGCTACAGTAAAGTCGCAAGCAAATTCTGTAATAACACAATCGCTCTCAATCTCGTAACGCACAAGTGTCAGTTTCTGCATAGTATCGCTCCTTCTAAGTATTTGTATTGTAGCACAGCAAGCCCAAACAGTCAACTTGCTGTGCTAAAGACCCTACACGTCAGTCTACTACTACAATGTTGTCTGTACGCAGCACCTGTTTAGCAGTTTCTAAAATTCGTTCGTAGTCTGCTTGCAGTGTCTCGTAAACAAAGTCGCCGCTTACATATGCACACTTATTCTGTGCAGGGAATTTGTATCGTCCGTTTTTAGTTTTCTCTGTTACATTAAATGCAACAATTAACTTGTAAAGCTCTTTTTCTTTGTTATAACGCAGTATAGCTTTTGCTACAGTGTTTTTAGCATTTGCAAACATTTACGCTCCTGTTTGTTTACTAAGTCTCTAGTATAGCACAGAAAGCGAGTGCTGTCAATTTTGGACAGTACAAAAAAACACCCTGGAGGACCGGGAGCGAATCGGACCCTCCAGGGCAACTAGGGCAGGGCGCCCTAGATCCTATATGCTGTCTGGGAGCGAATCAGACTCGGCGCATACAAGATACCTCGGCCACCCGCATCCAACGATCCGGGAAGCTCTTCTTCAAGTCTGCTAGTTTGAGTACCATGCGTAGGCTCAACTCACGCAGCTTCTTCTTATTAATGTCGATAAAGGTCAATATCGTGTCAACCTCACTGTCAGCAAAATCGTACTCTTCAAGCATGCCATCTCTCACGATCTGCCTGATACGGAGGATCTTTTCTCGCTCAGTGTCGATAGTGAGATCGAGATAGTGACAGCGCGATTCCAAAGCTTCCAAGTGATCACGTAATTTTTTAGACTTAACATTTTCAAACTTGATGTTAGTGATGAATATGGCACCACCGTGGAATTGGAACTGGTTGGGCACACCCTCTGACCGCAGCAGTCGGCTGTCCGTGTTCCAGTGGATGGTACGCTTCTTTGAGCTGTCCAGTGCGGCCTTGAGGATGTTCAAGCTTAGGTCATCTAACAGCACTGAGTCGCAGTCATCAAACACGAGGATACACTTGGCATCTGAGAACTCATAGAGCTTTTTATACAGGCCTATCGCACTCATAGCACCTTTGACTACTTCGTACTTTTTCAGCTTTTCGTTCTGTGCTATCGTGGCCATCATGTCGTACTTGCCAAGCACAGTCTCAACGCCATAGCTTTTGCCCACACCCGGAGGACCGGACACGATCATGGCACGTACATCACCCTTTTTCACAGCACGAGTCATGTCGTCAAGTATGCCAAAACGTTCACGCAGACGCTCAATGATCTGTTCATCAGACTCATTTGAGTCCTTGTGTACAGGTTCCATTTCAAGACTGGCAGTAAAGCCCTTAGACTTTTTAGTGTCAGTCAACATTTCCATAGTTACAACTCGCCCCATCGCTCGCTCCTTAGTGTTTACAATGCATCTAGTATATGCTCTAGATCTCGTGTTGTCAATTTTCAGCTAACCAATTAGACATCATGCATGACATCACGGATTAGACGCTGTTGTGCATCTGGGCTCCATTCGTCAAAGGATTTGAGTCCATTGCCAGCGATCCAATCCAAAACCATTTCTTTAGGACAGTTCAATTGGCGGGCAATCTGCCCTACGTTGAGCCCTTCAATGTAGAGCTGTTCAATGTCGTAGGCTAGTTCACTCATTTTGCTCATACTAACTCCTCTTCTCCGCAGAATTTGTTAAAGCTGTCCCAGTCGCCTGAAAACAGCTCATCGAATTGGTCGCCGTACCCGGCCTTGATAACGACCCGGTCTTCATACACGTGGTACTCGTAGTCCTGGCAGCAGTCGTTGTGCGACACAGGATGTAGATAAAATCCACCAGCGGCATCTTTGAAATGTGAAACAACACTGGCTGCCAAACAGCCCATACCGTTGAATAACATAGAAGTATCACCACTCAACCCATTGACAACGCGCTTGCCTGCAAGGAACTGAGCAAGCTCTTGCCCATGTCCCGAAGGATAGCCATCGTATTGGCGATAGAGATTGATGATCGCCTCGCCGCGCTCATCGTAGACAAAAGTCAGTGAACGTGTTCCCATCTGTCAGCTCCTTAGTGTGTAAACCACTAGTATAGCACCAAACCAATTCTGTGTCAATTTAAGCGACTTCCAGCATATTGGCAGGCACTCGCCAAAGCACGGCAGGACCGGGTGGAAGTTCTCTCACTGTGACGAACTTGATAGCGATCTTGACCACCGTGCCGTGGACGGGCCGTCCATTTCGGGTTGACGTCCACGTGACCGTGTCACCCACAGTCAACGACCGTTTGATCTGCTTCTGCAGACTGGCCCGAGCAAACTTCACAGCATCGATCATGCTGGTCAGTTCTGTGTTAGACCACGTGCCAAACATGATCGCTGAGTTCACTTGCTTGATGTCCATCGTTCGCTCCTGTTCGTTTACGCTGTGAACACAGTATACTATCTCATGAACCCGTTGTCAACCTCAGATGATGTGGCTTATTTGCCACAGGTTGGAAGGCTTCGATAAAGCAGTGGTGGCCATCCTCCGACCGCCTGATCGCAGCATCAGCAGCCACGTAGAGATCAGCCCAGGTATCACCCTTGATCTCTTGCACCACTTCACCGTCGCCCCAATGCTCGTCATAGATCACGTACTGGGCTCCCTCGTAGGGATGGAATGCATCGAGATTCTCTACTTCATAGATGCTCCAAATAGAGGTCAGCTTCATCTCAGCAGCAGCCTTACTATAGTACTCGTGCTTGCGATCAAAGGCCTCTGAATCTTGTTTGTAGGCACTCTCAAGACCCTTCTCGAACTTGGCCACTAGCTCTTCTATCTCTTCAGGGTCTACCCGGTTGCGCAGCGTGAGGTGCCGCAGCTCGCAGAGTGTGTTGTGTACGATTCTAAAGTCTTCAGCGTACAGGGTAACAGTTTCCATTTAGGCCTCCTTAGGCAGAAATAATAACAACATTACGCACAGGACCATCACTGTCCATCTCGTCGTCACGCATTTCAACGACCTTGTCCTGCTGGTGGTAGGCACTGTAGGTCACGAAACCTTGGTCAATGCGCTCTGCAGGAGCCGCCACAATGGTGTCCCAATAGTCGCCATAGTCATAGCTAAACACGACCTCGCTGTCAGGGTCAAAGTTCTCAAGTTCTTCAATTAGGTCTTTAACACGCATGATTCGCTCCTATTCGTGTCGTTGAAGTTCGTATTATATGCTCTTAGGAGCCCGTTGTCAACCTCAATAGTGGCTTTTGGGATTGCCCCAATAGTCTGCCACGGGTTCTTCACTGGTGTCCAAGTCCACAAACACTTTGGTGTGATATTGTTCCTCTCCGCTGGAGTCAAAGTAAAGGACGTCGTAGCAGAACTCGCCACCGTTGGTAATGCCTAGGAACCGAGAACTGATGAATCTATCCCCGGGATATTTCGGGCGTATAGCACTCTCTAGGCTAGCAGTGTCTAGGTAGGCCAGTTTACGGATCTTGTATTCTGTGATCATCACATGCTCCTTAATTGTATTCGTAGAATACAACACTGGGATCGATGCTGAGCAGTTCTTCTGCACAACGGGCGAGGTTACGATAGCGCCGATTGGTTTCTGCTCTGCTGAGTTCCCCATCGCAACTGAGATTCTCAGGGCTGAGCCTGGCATCGATGATTTCGGCTATCTCTTGGCGATCCTTGGCACTGAGCAGGCTGTAGGGCTGTGCGCCACGTGCCGCCATCCAACGATTCTCTTGCTTAACAAATGCTTCCAGGGTTTTGATATTCATATATCGCTCCTGTCTGTGTAGTGTAGTGAATTATAAGCTCAATCCAGCCAGCAGTCAACCGCTCGCTGCGTGGTCCTAGTGGCACCACCGATGTATTCTCCGGTGAACCCGTTGGTGTTCTCCAAGACCAAGTCCACTCCGCCTAGGATGCCCAGTCGGATCTCTATGACCTGCCCGTACTGTTCTATGTCGCTCTTGAACGAGACATAGTCTCCTACTCGTATGATTTGTCCTTCTACTGTTGTGGCCTGCATGTCAGCTCCTTACTGTCTATGTGTGTAGTATAACGCAATCAGTCGCCACTGTCAATCTGGTAGCTATCCCCGCACTCGGAGCAGGTGTATTCTGTGAGGCAACGACCCACAGTCTTGCTGGTATATCTGTGTGTGCAGGGTTGGCCCGCCTTGTTCAAACGTACTCGACCAGAAGGGCTGCCGTACATACGCTGCCCGCCACAGTTCATACAACCAAAAGTATCTGTGGCTGCTTCATAGCCAGCGATCATATCCTTGTATCTAACCATGCTTTCGGGCACAGGCACCCTACCGCTGCCATTACACACAGGGCAAACACCGTAGGTCACAGACAGTCTGTCAGCGATTTCCAATTTCCAACTCCTTGATGTGTTTGCAATGGCCACGGAATGTAAAGCCCGGGCAGGTGCAGGTCCGTTCCTCTACATTTACCCAGTAGGAGTTGCCCTTAGAACCCTTAACTTCTACGACCATTGGCTCCGCTTTCGTTGTATTGAGTTCTGCGAAGGGGTTTGGATCCAAAGGCACAAACTTGCGGCCACGGCGGTCGATCTTGATCTTTCCGGAACTCCTGCGGATCTCTCCCGTGCCCCAGGGCCTATAGGCCACGATCCTGTCTCCGTCGAGGAGGTAGTCGTGGTTGGGCTGCCGGTAGTCTACACCCTGCCAAACAGTGATTTCACGCAGGGCCTCCATGCTAGATCTCTGTGATCAGGTCTTCGATCCTAGTGTCTCGGATCGCAGGGTGCTCAAATTGATAGTGCATCTCGCTGACCACGGCCTCGACGTCTGAAATGTCTTCGTCGATCCACAGACTTACTACCAGTTCAATTCTACGCAGACTGTCATTCATTGATCGCTCTCCTCGCTCTGTTGTGTCAGTGTTCGTGCAGTATAGCACAGGGCCCGGGCCCTGTCAACTTTAACAGTCCGGGTCAAAGTCCGCCCATTCTTGCTGTTCGTCCGGCTGTCCATCCCACTGTTCGTCAAAGCGTGGGCTGAGTTCGTTCGCGTCCAGCATGTCGCGCACGTCATCATGGCTCATGTAGAGCAAGCAGGCCTCTAAGAGTTGCGTTGGGCTGATCATGCCATCTTCAACTAGACCCAGGGCAAAGTCTCGGGGGTTGTTGCCGTACAGTTCTTGATCAAACATAGTGTCGCTCCTTGTGTTTAACTTAGCCTTAAGTATACTACCATTTGGTAGCCCTGTCAACCCCGGGCCGATCAGCAGCTATAGGCACAGCTGGGTTTGCTCTGATCTTCGATGTCGTCAGCGACCGTATCGCTGTAGAGCTCTGCCAAGGTCCGCCAGGTCGCATCCGTGACACCATGGTGTTCACGATGCCTAGTATAGACTTCTTTGAACCACAGATCGTCTCCGCGCTCTTCACAGTAGCGTTCCGCACGCCTTAGAAAATCATAGCTCATCATGTACTCCAATAGCGTTCCATAGATGGATCACAGACTGTGCCACGATCCCGCCAGTCGATCTCTACCAGCACACCGGTCATTAGGCTACGGACCCAGACAGTCATGGGCTCAAACTCTAAGCGCCAACCCGCTGCGGGCCTGTACTTGGTCTGCCTGAGCAGTTCAACTTCTTGCTCCATGAACTGTTCGGTGAAATCTCTGTAGTCATAGCTGTTGACCAACCGCTCACCGGTTTTGGTGCGGCGATCTGCTCGGTATACTGACAGCCGGAAACCCTTGTCCATCGCGCTCTCCTTAGTAGTCTTGATTATATGACCAAACTGTGAGCCTGTCAACTCAGAGGTACTGATCGTTCAGTGTGGGCTGATGCTGCTTGACATATTCACGTTCCCAAGCATAAGCAGCTCTACGGCCGCGGATCACAGCGATAACGCGATGAGTCCAGTTGAGCTCTAAGCCCCCAGTCTTCAAGTAGACATACAGGGCCCACAGTCTGTGCTCGCAGCGAGCGCGACTCCGGTGCTTGCGCCAACGCTCTAGAACAGCCTTGTTTTCGTTGCTCTGAGCCTTGCGAGTCAGGCCCACATAGTTCTCGCCCTGTTCGCTGACCATCTCGTAGATGATGTAGTTGCAGTCTGAACGGATTTTACGAGTTCTCGCCATTGATCGCTCCTTCACTATGCAGACAGTATAGCAGAGCTAGTCCAAACTGTCAACCCCGCACTCGCCTGTGGCTCTAATGCCACAGACAAAGACCCTACAGTGATCCAGGTCGTTGACAGAATCTGGTTTTGGCCTTATAATTAACACACTGAGAGAGCGAGCACTGGAGCGCCAGAAGAGCAGTGCAAACGAGGGTTCGAACAGACTTGCTGGGGATGGACGGCGAGAGCCACCCCCCTGATCGGCTGTGGATAACCTGTGGACAGAATTTTGGTGTGGTTTTTGAGCAACAGTGCCCGGAAAGCGATCCACAGCTTATCCACAGTGGTATTTCTGCCACAGAGCGATCCACAGCTTATCCACAGCTTATCCACAGCTTATCCACAGTGGTATTTCTGCCACAGAGCGATCCACAGCGTACACACAGCCTATTACGACAGTGATCCCTACAGTGACCGCCACAGTGATCCCTACTGTGATCCCTACTGTGATCCCTACTGTGACGGCCACCGTGATTGCTCGAGTGGCGGCCACAGTGGTGGCTGCAGTCTCTACGGTGACGGCCACTGTGACGCGCAGTGTGATCTAGTGTGACTAAAACCATGCAGGCCTGCGCACAGCAGCCTACAAGCAGGCCATGGTGATCAAAATCTTGTGAAAAAGTGTGAAAAAGTGTGATTTTGTGTGGAGTTTCTGGGCTTTTGAACCGTTTGAACTGTGTGACCCACTGTGCTACAGGATTTTCCTATTGTGATCAGGCTGGGGATGAGAGGCTATCGTAAGATACTATTTTTCCCGCCCGATCACTGTGGCCACTGTGATCTAACTCATGCTCCCACCCAAGATCACTGCGATCCAAACGTATTTACCACTGACAGTGCCTCAGTCACTGTGACAATGCTGTGGCCTATCACAGCCCATTCTAGTGCCTAGACTGCAGATCTCCCCTGTCACTGTGGGCGCACAGCGGGGCCACTGAATCACACTGTGTCACACACAGCCTACAGCGGGGCCTTTGTGTTCTCAGCAGCGAATTCCTTCTCCAATTCTTCTAAACGATCGTCCACACGCCTATCACCTCTACCCAAGCTGATGATAAAGCCCGCTAGATAACCAGCGGCCCAAATAGCTCCTCTAACCATTATCATCTGTTTGATCACTGTGATCCAGCGCTGTCTATAGGGATTCACTGTCATATGAGTATTTAACTACAGCGGGGCCTTGCCTAGTAGCTATAAATACTGTGGAGATACAGTCATGACCACACCTTTGATTCCCATTCATTCACAGTTGGTAGACAGTCGTTTTACGCCTCGTGTGCTACAGCAAGATCGTGCTGTGGAGCAGTTTCTTACCAGCACTGAGCCCACAGAAAGACAGCGTCTGACATTCGTACACAGTCTAATGACTGCCTATCGTTTGGGCAATACCACATTCACTCACCAATTCGATTCTGTCACTGACGCACAGTACATGAAAACACTGCTTGAACAGCCAGAGTCACAGAATGGCTACGGCTACACAGTGACACTGTCAGCACCGGACACGATTTCAGTCACTATCTAACACACCTGCTGTGATTTACCTAGCCGGTTATTCAGACCCCAAGACCGCG
>Ga0194115_10005113_pt1 | contig 13790 bp, 11 predicted proteins | sample TA2MahsurfametaG_3_FD_148656 | JGI IMG/M metagenome (GOLD analysis project Ga0194115, IMG submission 148656) | Freshwater microbial communities from Lake Tanganyika, Tanzania - TA2015002 Mahale S4 surface | ecosystem: Environmental > Aquatic > Freshwater > Lake | place: Tanzania: Lake...
AGGAAATGGCGGCGGCCGGTGGTCACCATCGCCAGGCCGAGCTCATCGCAGGCGGCGATCGAATCGGCATCGCGCACGCTGCCGCCGGGCTGAATGACGGCCGTGATGCCGTACTCGGCGGCCAGGCGCACGGTGTCGTCGAAGGGGAAGAAGCCATCACTGGCGAGCACGGCACCCTTGGCCTTCTCGCCGGCGGTTTCCAGGGCAATGCGGGCTGAACCCACACGGTTCATCTGGCCGGCACCGATGCCGAGGCTCTGGCCGCCTTTAGCCACGGTGATCGCATTGGAGCGCACGTGGCGCACCAAACGCCAGGCGAAGCGCAGATCCTCCAGTTCCTGAGCCGTGGGCTGGCGCTGGCTCACCACCTGCCACACGCTTTCATCCACGGGCTGATCGTCGAGCTCCTGCACCAGCACACCCCCGAGCACGCTGCGCAGCTGCTGGCGGCTGGCGCGCGCAATGGCCGCCGGCTCCAGCTCCAGCAGGCGCAGGTTGGCCTTGGCCGAGAGCAGCTCCCGCGCCGCCGGCTCAAACGCCGGTGCCACCACACACTCCAGGAACAGGCTGGTGAGGTGGCCGGCGGTGGCGGCATCCACCGGGCCGTTGATCGCCACGATGCCTCCGAAGGCCGACACGCGATCGGCATCGAGAGCCCGCTCCAAAGCGTTGGCGCTGCCGCTGCCGGTGGCCACACCACAGGGATTGGTGTGCTTCACCACCACCGCCGCAGGCTGGAAGGGATTGCCGCCGGCGGGCTGGCCGCCGTAGCCGAACTCGCGCACGGTGGCGAGGGCGGCCTCGAGATCCAGGATGTTGTTGTAGCTGAGCTCTTTGCCCTGCAGCTGCTCGCCGGCGCCGAGACCTGCGCCGGGCTGGGCGTACCAGGTGGCGCTCTGGTGAGGGTTTTCGCCGTAGCGCAGGCTCTGGCGGGCCGGCAGGTTCAGCGTGAGCTGCTCGGCCGTGGCCTCCTCCTGGCTGAGCTGGCTGGCGAGCCAGGCGCTGATGGCGGTGTCGTACTCAGCGCTATGGCTGTAGGCCTCCAGCGCCAGCTGCCGGCGCAGGGCCGAGCTCAGGGCACCGGCGGCCAGGGCTTCCAGGAAGGCAGGGTATTGGCTGGGGCTGGTGAGCACCGCCACATCGGCGTGGTTTTTGGCAGCAGCGCGCACCATGGCGGGGCCGCCGATGTCGATGTTTTCAATCGCCAGATCCCAGCTCACATCCGGGCGGGCGATGGTTTCGCGGAAGGGATAGAGGTTCACCACCACCACATCGATGGTGGCGATGCCCTGGGCCTCCAGATCCGCCTGGTGGGAGGGCTCGGCGCGCTTGGCGAGGATGCCGCCGTGGATGCGCGGGTGCAGGGTTTTCACCCGGCCACCCAGGATTTCCGGGGCGCCGGTGTGTTCGGCCACCTTGGTCACGGGCAGGCCCGCCGCCGCCAGCGCCGCGGCCGTGCCGCCACTGGAGATCAGCTGGTAGCCGGCGGCCAGCAGTCCTTCAGCCAGGGGCACCAGGCCGTCCTTGTTCGACACGCTGAGCAGGGCCGTGGGCGCCATGGCTGTTGAGTGGAGGGCAAGCGTTCCAACCTACGCAGCAGCTGCGCTTCGCTCCGATGGCCGGTTCCCTCTCCGATCAGCTCCATCTCGGCCCCGCTGAGGCCTCCCATCGGCTGGTGCTCTTGCACGGTTGGGGCGCCGATGCCGACGACCTCCTGGATCTGGGCCCGCTGTTGGTGGGGCCTGAGGTGAGTGTGGTGGCGCTGCGGGCGCCTGAACCCCACCCCTACGGCACCGGCCGGCAGTGGTATGGCCTGCAGCCGATCGACTGGAGCCAGCTCCCGAGCGCCCGCGCCGCCCTGAAGCTGCGGCTGGAGGAGCTGGCCAGCAGCGTGCCCCTGGCGCGCACCGTGCTGCTCGGGTTTTCCCAGGGAGGCGCCATGGCCCTGGATGTGGGCAGCAGCCTTCCTTTGGCGGGGATCGTGGCCTGCAGCGGCTATCCGCACGAAGGCTGGCAGCCGGGAGCCGCGGTGGCACCGGTGCTGCTCAGCCACGGCCGGGAGGATCCGGTGGTGCCCTTCGCCGCCAGCGAAGCCGTGCAGGAGCAGCTACGGGCCGCCGGCCACAGCGCCGAACTGCTCGCGTTCAACGGAGGCCACACCATTGATGCGGCCGTGCTGCCGCAGATCAGCGCCTTTGTGCGCCAGCAGTTGAACCCGCAGCCATGAAAAAAGCCGGTCCCCAGGGACCGGCTGCAAGCGCAAACGCGACTTCGCTCAAACGAAGGCGTATTCGTATTCCTCCATCTCTTCCCAATCGTCTGCAGCCAGAGCTTCCAGGCCGGCAAACAGGGTGTCCTCACCGATGCGATCCACGATCTCGCGCAGGGAGGGGAAGAGGAAGTGGTTCTCTTCGGCGTACTGGGCGCTGAACAGACCCTTCTCGCCCCAGAAGAAGCGATCGGTGGTGTGCTCGTTGCGACGCACGTTGAGGATCGCGGGGGGCACGATGCCGCCTTCAGCGATGTAACGGCGTGCCGCGGTGACGGGCTTGTATTCGCCGGTTTCCAGGTTGTGGGTGGCCACGTGAGCCAGAACCCGCTGACCCGCCAAACGGCGGCGACTGATGCGCTTGCGCTTCTTGGACATGGAGCTAAGCCCGTGAGGGCAGGGTGGATGGAGTCGGACGATGAGGATCAGCCGCGAGGACCGAAAAACCTCGGCAACGCCCATACACCTGCAATCCGGGTGAGCGCCACAACGGCACCGCTCCGATCAGCAGAGGACGCAACTTCCACTGCTGTAGCCTTGATTGCACGGAGATGCAACAAAAGCCGGATGGGCCGATCGCTGCGCCGCCCGAACCCGGACCGCGAGGTATTGGTCGATACCGAGAATCTTAAGACTTTTTCCCAGATTTCGAACACGCTTGGGAAAATTTCTGCTGGGCTAGCGCGCTGAGCGGCCCGGATCCCACTCCAGTTCCCGCTCAGATGCAGGTCTCCAAGCGGTTTCTGGCGCTGCTCGAGCAGCAGCTGGCCCAATTCACCGATCGGCCTGATCTTCTGGCCCTGGTGGTGTATGTGGCGGTGCCCGAAGCCAATGGCCAACCCTCGCTGGTGGCGATCGGCCGGTGGCCCCAGTCGCTGGCCCTCAGCGAAGCCAACGCTGAAGGCCAGAACGCCAGCGTGGAACGCGGCCGCCGCTGGCTGGCCCTGCGCGACGACACGATGCTGCTCGGCGCCCTGCGGGTGGATGTGGATCGCTGGCCCTGGCCCGGCAGCCTGAGCGAGCGGCTGGAAGCCACGGCCCGCTGCCTCACCGAAGCGCTGCGCCTGGATCTCGACCAGCAGCGGCTGGGCCGCGAGCTGAGCCAGCGCGACGACGAGCTGCGGCTGCTGGTGCATCAACTGCGCAATCCCCTGGCGGCGCTGCGCACCTTCGGCCAACTGCTGCGCCGGCGCCTTGATGGCGACGCCCGCAACCTCTCACTGGTGGACAGCCTGCTGGGGGAGCAGCGCCAGATCAGCCGCTACGTGGAAGCGATCGATCACCTCACCGAAGCCCCGGCGCTGGTGAGCAGCGACACCACCACACCCCTGCTGCTGCCGCCAGCCCTGAGCCAGAGCGCACCGCAGAGCCTCGAGCAGATCCTGCGGCCGCTGCTGGAGCGGGCCGCCGCCACCGCCAACCTGCAAGGGCGCACCTGGCAGGAACCCACCGCTCTGCCCGACTGGCAGGGCGATGGCAGCGCCATCGGTGAAATCGTGGCCAACCTGCTGGAAAACGCCTTCCGCTACAGCCGCAGCGGCGGCGCCATCGGCCTCCACTGCCACTGCAGCGAGCGCCTGGAGCTGAGCATCTGGGACAGCGGCCCAGCCGTGCCCCTGGAGGAGCGGGAGCAGATCTTTGCCAAGGGGGTGCGGGGCAGCACTGGTGCAGCCCTGCCGGGCAGTGGCCTGGGGCTGGCCCTGGCCCGCGATCTGGCCCGCAGCCTCGGCGGGGAGCTGGAGCTGGTGGTGCCCGCCAGCGCACTCGATCCGCAGCTGCCCGCCGCCGGCAACGCCTTCCGCCTCAGCCTGCCGCGCTCAGCCGCCAGCTGAGCAAGCCCATCAGCAGCAGGCTCCAGCTCACGGTCCACTCCACGCAGGCGCCGTAGCTATCGCCGCTATGGCCGCCGAGGCGCCGCCCCAGCTCCAACGGCACGAGCACCGCGGGCAGCAGCCCCAGCCAACCCAACCACCGCCAAGGCCCCGCCGCCAGGCCGAAGGCAACGGCGGTGAGCGCCCCCAGCAGCAGCAGCGCAGGCGCCAGCTCAGCCCACCACCCCTGCCAATGGCGGCGGTGAAAGGCGGCCGTGCCGCTGCCGGGTTCGCGCAAGTAGGGAAACAGCTGCATCGCCACCAGCGGCGCGATCCGCCCCCACACCGCAGCCCACACCAACGCCCAGGGCGCCGCGGCCGCCAACAACGCCAACCCGCCGATCCGCACCAACACCAGCTGCAGCAAGGCCTGCACGCCACTGGCCCCCACCCGGCTGTCGTCCATGGCCTCCAGGCGGCGCTGCGGCCCTGCCGCCAAGCCATCGGCCGTATCCATGGCGCCATCGAGATGCAGACCGCCGCTGAGGGCACTGCCCAGCGCGAGCACCAAGGCCAACTGCGCCACAAGCCCAGCGCCAGCCAGCCCCTGCCACAGCGCCGCCTCTAAGCCACCGATCACCAGCGCCACCCAGGGGGCAAAACGGGCGATGCGCTCAAACCGCGGTGTGATCCCGCGCGGCAGCGGCAGCACGCTGTAGAAGATCCAGGCGCCGGCCAGATCCGCCAGCCAGGCGACCTGACGCGGGGCCTTGGCCACGGCCAGCAACGATGGGATCAGCCAATCCTGCTGCCTCGCTGGTGTTCGCGTTCGAGATCACAGCCCACTGCCCGAACACCCGCGCCCGCTGCGGCTGCTTCCACACGCCCCACGGCGTGGTGAACACGCCCCGCTTCATGCCGGTGGGCACCCTGGCCACGGTGAAGGGGGTGACGCCGGCGCAGCTCAAGGCCACCGGCGCCGAGATGGTGCTCTCCAACACCTTCCACCTGCACCTGCAGCCGGGCGAGCAGATCGTGGCCGACGGCGGCGGCCTGCACCGCTTCATGGCCTGGGACGGGCCGATGCTCACCGATTCGGGCGGCTTCCAGGTGTTCAGCCTGGGCGACATCAACACGATCAACGACCGGGGCGTGGTGTTTCGCTCCCCCCGCGACGGCGCCCGCATCGACCTCACCCCCGAACGCTCGATGGCGATCCAGATGACCCTGGGCGCCGATGTGGCGATGGCCTTCGACCAGTGCCCGCCCTATCCCGCCACTGAAGCCGAGGTGGCCGCCGCCTGCCGCCGCACCCACGCCTGGCTGGAGCGCTGCATCAGCAGCCACACCAAGCCCGATCAGGCCCTGTTCGGCATCGTGCAGGGGGGCTGCTTCCCGCACCTGCGCGAGGAATCGGCGCGGGTGGTGAGCTCGATGGGGCTGCCGGGCATCGCCGTGGGCGGCGTGAGCGTGGGTGAGCCTGCGGAGGAGATGCACCGGATCGTGCGCCAGGTGGGGCCGCTGCTGCCGGACGACAAACCCCACTACCTGATGGGCGTGGGCACGCTGCCGGAGATGGCGATTGCCGTGGCCAACGGCTTCGATCTATTCGACTGCGTGCTGCCCACCCGCCTGGGGCGCCACGGCGCAGCCCTGGTGGGCGGCGAGCGCTGGAACCTCAAAAACGCCCGCTTCCGCCACGACCACACCCCCCTCGATCCCAGCTGCTCCTGCCCAGCCTGCACGGTGCACAGCCGCGCCTACCTGCACCACCTGATCAAGACCGATGAACTGCTGGGCAAGATCCTGCTGAGCCTGCACAACATCACCCAGCTGGTGCGCTTCAGCAGCGCCATGGCCCAAGCCATTCGCGACGGTTGTTTTGCAGAGGATTTCGCTCCCTGGGAACCCGACTCCCCAGCCGCACACACGTGGTAGCGTCCGCCTCTAGCCAACGAAGATTCCGGGATGGCCGCCTACGCCCTGCAGACCCTGGCCCAGCTGCCCGAGGCCTATCAGGCCTTCGCGCCCCTGGTGGACATCCTGCCGATCATTCCCCTCTTCTTCCTGCTGCTCGCTTTCGTGTGGCAAGCCTCGGTGGGTTTCCGCTGAAGCACAGGTTCTGAGCGGGCGGCGCGACCGCCCTCGCAACAGACTTGGCGGCAGGGGCATGGCTCCTGCCGCTTTTTTGCGCTTTGGCGTAGCAAGCCCGCGCTCAGCCGCGCCGCAGCACCTCCCAGGCGAAGGCCGGCAACGCCAACATGCGCCGCCAGCGGCTGGGCTCCTGGATCAACCGGTAGAGCCATTCGATCTGCAGCCGCCCCATCCACTCGGGTGCCCGCTGCTTCGTGCCCGACCACACGTCAAAACTGCCGCCCACACCCATCCACAGACCTGGCTGGCCGGGATGCAAGCGCTGAATCCAGGTTTCCTGGCGCGGCACCCCCAGGGCCACCAGCACCAGATCGGGGTGGGCCTCCAGCAACTGCTGCTCGATGCCCGGCCATTGCTCCGGATCCTGGTAACCGTGGATGGTGAAGGCCAGATCCAACGCAGGGATCTCAGCCTGGAGCCGCTCCACCAACCGCTCCATCACGGCGGGGCTGGCCCCCACGAGCGCCACACGCCAGCGATGGGCGGCCGCATACACCAGCAGTTGCCGGGCCAGCTCAATCCCAGGGCTGCGGCGCACCCGAAACCCCTGGCGGCCCAAAGCCCACACCACGCCGGCCCCATCGGGAATCACCAGATCAGCCTGGGCGATAGCAGCGCCCAGCTCGGGGTTGGCCCGGGCCGCCATGGTCATCTCGGCGTTGAGCGTCACGATCTGGCCGCCGCCGCGTTGCTTGAGCTCGAGCGCAGCAGCAAACACGTTGCTGCTCACGGCCACCTGCACGCCGAGCACGGAGGTCACCGTCCAGGAGGGCGGCTCAGCGGAACCCTGAAAGCCAGTGCGGGACGCATCCGTCGCCATTGATGCCATCGAGCGCAGGGGCCACGCGAGAGAATCTATGGCTGCAGCCCGGTTCCGCCGCGCCCACGATGCTCAGCAGCGCACCCACGGCCAGCCCGGCAATGCCCTTGCAGCTCAGCGCTGCCGAGGCCTGGCAGCGGTTGCAGGAGCTCGATGCGCAGATCGATCGGGTGGTGCTGCAGCGCCAGCACCCGATCACCGGCCTATTGCCCGCCAGCACCGCCAACACGGTGCACGGCAACTACGGCGACGCCTGGGTGCGCGATTGCGTGTATTCGATTCAGTGCGTGTGGGGGCTGGCCCTGGCGCACCGGCGCCTGAGCGGCGCCAGCACGCGGGTGTTCGAGCTGGAGCAGCGGGTGCTGCAGCTGATGCGCGGCCTGCTGAACGCGATGCTGCGCCAGGCCCACAAGGTGGAGCGCTTCAAGCACAGCCTGGCGCCGCTCGACTGCCTGCACGCCAAATACGACACCGGCAGCGGCGACCCCGTGGTGCCCGACGACGGTTGGGGCCACCTGCAGCTCGATGCCACGGCCCTCTTCCTGCTGCAACTGGCGCAGCTCACCCGCTCGGGCCTGGTGGTGGTGCAAACCAGCCATGAGCGCGATTTCATTCAAAACCTGGTGTATTACGTGGCCCGCGCCTACCGGGTGCGCGACTACGGCATCTGGGAGCGGGGCGATAAGGGCAACCACGGCCTGCCGGAGCGCAACGCCAGCTCGATCGGCCTGGTGAAGGCATCACTGGAAGCCCTGGAAGGCCTGGATCTCTACGGCCCCCATGGCAACGGCCAGTGCAGCCTGCACATCCCCCACGACGCGATCGTGCGCCTGCGCCGGGCCCTCACCGGCCTGCTGCCACGCGAATCCGCCAGCAAGGAGGTGGATGCAGCCTGCCTCTCGGTGATCGGCTACCCCGCCTGGGCGGTGGAGGATCCGGCGCTGGTGGAGCGCACCCGCCGCAAGATCCGCAGCGAGCTGGGCGGGCCCTACGGCTACAAGCGCTTCCGGCGTGACGGCCACCAAACCGTGGTGGAAGACCACAACCGCCTGCACTACGAGCGCGAGGAGCTGGCCCAGTTCGAGCACATCGAATGCGAATGGCCACTGTTTCTGGCCTATGAGCTCATCACCGCCTGCTGCGAAGAGCGCTGGAGCGAGGCCTGGCAGTGGCGCGAGCGGCTCAAACGCGTGGCGGTGAACGTGGATGGTGTGGAGCTGCTGCCGGAGCTCTATGTGGTGCCCAAGGAAGCCGTGGAGGCCGAACGGCTCAACCCCGGCAGTCAGCAACGGGTGCCGAACGAGAACGTGCCGCTGCTGTGGACCCAGAGCCTCACCTGGCTCGGGGATCTGCTGCTGCTGGGCCTGCTCAAACCAGGCGATCTCGACCCCAGTGGCCGCCGCCTGAGCTGCCCGCTAGGCGCTGATCAGGTGCTGGTGAGCTTCGTGCCGGCGCGTGAGCACATCGCCGCGGCCCTGGAGCAGGCCGGCCTGGCGGTGACCCGCCCGGGTCAGGTGGCCATCGCCAGCTCGGCGGAACTGGGCGAGCGCATGGGTGCCGTGGGCGCCAACACCCGCCTGGGGCTGAGCGGCCACCCGCCGCTGCGCATGGAAACGATGGTGACGGCCCGGCTCTACCGGCAGGGCGGCCAGCCCCTGGCTTTCCTGCCGGCCGTACTGGAAGAGAGCACCTACTACCTCTCCGACGATCCGGAGCTGCTGGTGGATGCAGTGGAGAGCGAGATCAGCCAATTGCAACGCCACTGGCGCGGCGCCGGTGCCCCAGTGCTGCTGATTCCGGTGGAGGAGGGCCCCTTCCAGCGCAGCCCTGATTCGTTCCTGCGGCTGGGTGAGCGGCTGCGCAGCGGCCTGGTGAACGGCGTGGCGGTGCAGCTGGCACCGCTGCAGGAGCTGATGGATCAGGCCAGCTGGGCCGAGCTGCCCGAGCACGCTCAACCGCAGGATCAGCCCCGCAACCAACCGGCTCCCACCCTGCTGCGGGCCAGCACGGAACAACAACCGCTCACCGCCGAGGAGGAGCAGGAACTGGAGGAGTCGGGTCTCGACGCCCTCACCGAGCGCCTCTGGCAGAGCCAATCGCTGCCGGAGCAGGCCGAACTGCTCGAGCAGCTCGTGCATCGCCTGGGGCTGGCGGCAGAGCTGAGCGGCCCCGGCGGTAGCGCCACCCCCCAGGCCCTGCTGGAGGAGATCTACCGGCGAGCCCTGGCCGATGCCAATTGGAACGTGGTGCGCCGCTGCGCCGGCTCCCTCGGATTGGTGCACCCGCAGCTGGAGGACGCCCTCACTGATCTGCTGGTGCGCCAGAAGCAGGTGGTGGTGGGGCGCAACTACACCAACGACTCGCTGCTCAGCCAACCCACGGGCAGCCTGGCGATCGCGGCGATGATCCAGCGCTTCAGCGGCGAAGACGGCCGCGAATGGATGCTGCAACAGGAGCTCCTGCTGGCCCTCGATGGCGTGGCCCGGCGGGAGCCTGCCCTGCTCAGCGGCAGCCTCACGCTGCAACTGGGTCAGCAGCTCCTACTGCTCACCAGCGAACTGGCCGGCGAACGCGACCTCAGCCCGATCGAAGCGTTTGAAGCCCTCTGCGATGAACCGCCCCATGCGATTCGCCGCCGCCTGCAGCAGGTGCTGCGCGATGTGGAGCATGCCAAGGCGGCGCTGCAGCGCAAAGAGCAACTGCATGTGAGCGGCCGCGTGCGCTGGGAAGCGCCCGATCCGCTGGAGGAGCTGCCCAAGAGCGGTTGCTGGCTGAAGCACCGGGAGCGCATGGGAGCCCTGCAGATCGTGCCGCGTAACTTCCACCCGGGCATCTGGGAACTGCTCCATCACTGCCGCGGCCTGGTGATCGGCGACAAGCTCGAGCGCCGCAACCGGCTGGAAAGCGCCTTGCTCAAGGAGAAAACCCCGGGCGAGCGCAATTTCGCCACCCATGTGGAGCACCTGCTCAGCAAGATCGAAGCCCCCGAATACCGTCGCCTCTGCATCGAAACGCTGATCACCCTGATCGCGTTTGTGGATGCCAACCCCCAGGTGCGCTTCGACGACGACCTGGCCCTCGATGTGGTGATCGGCCACGCCGTGCGGGTGGGCTGGCAGCAGCAGCACCCGGAGCAACCGGCAGACGACTACCCCACCCACAAGGCCGAAGCCTGGGATGGCTTCTACCGCTCCTCGCCGGCCCAGTGCCGCCGCTGGCAGCTGCTGGCGCTCAAGGAGCTGGCGGAACTGCAGCCGGCCTAGATCGGTTCAGCCAGGGTCATGCAGAGCGTGGGCTGCTCCACGCACTGCTCGATCAGATCGGCCAGCAGCAGGGCGCGGGAGGCCTGGGGGCCATCCACCGCCGGCTGCTCCAGGCCGCGCACGCATTGGAGGAAGTGCTCCAGCTCAGCCACCAGCGGATCCACGGGCGAGGTGCTCACCTCCTCGATGAAGCCGTCGTTGCGATACAGCAGCTCGCCGTGATCGGCCGTGAACGAGAGCTGGGTGCGGCGGTGGATCTGCAGGCTGCGGTTGAGGAAATCGGTTTCCACCAGCGCGCTGCGGCAGTGGGCCGAGAGGCTGCGGATCTTGCGGTGGGCCATCTTGCTGGCCGTGAGGCTGGCCACCACGCCGTTGGCGAAGCCGAGGGTGGCGTTCACGTAATCGATCGGGCCCTCGGCGCTGCGTCCGCCAGCGGCCGCCAGGCGCACCACTTTGGAGCCGGCCACCTCCAGCACCAGGTCGATGTCGTGGATCATCAGATCCAGCACCACCGACACATCATTGGCGCGATCGGGGTTGGGGCTGTGGCGCCGGGCCTCCAGCACCACCACCTCCTCATTGGCCACCACCTTCACCAGCTCGCGGAAGGCGGGGTTGAAGCGCTCGATGTGGCCCACCTGCAGCAAGCGGCCGGCCTGCTCGGCAGCGGCGCTGAGCTCCGTGGCCTCCTCCTGGGTGGCAGCAATCGGCTTCTCGATCAACACGTGCACACCGGCCTTGAAGCAGGCCATGCCCACGCGGTGGTGCAACAGGGTGGGCACGGCGATACACACCGCCTCCACCTCGCTCAGCATCTCCTCATAGCTGGCGAACCAGCGGCAGCCGAATTGCTCCACCGCCAGCTGCCCGCGGGCGGGATCGGGATCCGCTACTCCCACCAGCTCGGCATCGCGCAGCAGGCTCAGCACCCGGGCGTGGTGCCAGCCCATGTTTCCAATTCCGATCACTCCAACGCGAACCGGCTGCATGGCGCTGGCGATCTGACGCAGAGATTATCGACGATCGGCGGCGTGATCCACGCATGGATGAAGGCGGCTGCCGCGGCGGCGCTCAGCCGTCCTCCACCTCGGGCTCCACGGCGCGGCGAGTGATCTCCACCCGCTCGATGCGCGGGCCATCCATGGCCATGATCAAAAACTGATGCCCCTTCCAGCGCAGGCTCTCGCCCGGAGCGGGGATGTGCTGCAACCGCTCCAGCAGGAAACCGGCCAGGGTGTGGTGCTCATCGGATTCGGGCAGCTGCAGGCCCAGTTCGCGGTTGAGCTCGTAAATCTCCAGATCGCCGGCCACCAGCCAGCTGTGCTCCTGGAGCTGCTGGAGATCGTCTTCCGGGTTTTCGGGGTCTTCCTCATCGCCCACGATCTCGCTGGTGAGATCGGAGATGGTGACGAGGCCTTCCGTGCCGCCGTGCTCATCCACCACCACCAGCAGCGGTTCGCCGCTGCGGATCACAGGCAGCAATTCGGCCAGGGGGGTGGTCTCCTGCACCTTGGTCACCGGGGTGACGTAGGGGGCCAGGGGTGAATCGCTGCGCAGCAAGCCCTTGGCAATGGGTTCAGCCAGGCGGCGCAGGTCGAGCAGGCCGCGCACATCGTCGAGGGAGCTACCGATCACGGGGAAACGGGCGTGGTGGGTGCTGTGCACCGCCTCCATCAACTCGGCGAAGCGCACCTCCAGCGGCAGGGTCACCATGCCGGAGCGGGGCACCATCACCTCGCGCACCTGGGTGTCACGCAGGGAGAAGAGGCCCTCGAGCATGTCGCGCTCATCGGGCATCAAGCCGATCACGCTGTTGGATTCGATCAGCGTTTCCAGCTCACCCGCCGAGAGGGCCGGCACCAGCTCATCCCAGTTGCGCGGCAGCCCAAGCAGGCGCAGCAGCCCGTTGCCCAACCGCTCGAGTAGCGCCAGCACCGGGCCGAGGCTGCGCATCACGGCTTCAAGCACTGGCGCCAGGCGCAGGGCGCTCGCCTCCGGACGGTGCAGCACCCAAGCCTTGGGCACCAGGCCGCCGAGCAGGGTGGCGAGCACCACCAGGGCCAGGAAGAGCAGACCATCCAGCCAGGCCTGGCCCAACCAGGCGCCGGCAGGCCCGGAGCCCCAGCGCTCCGCCAGGCCCCGGCCCGTCCAGCCCAGGGCCAGCAAGGCCAGGGTCATGCCCAATTGCGTGGTGACCAGGGCCCGCCGCAGGCGGCGCTGCAGGCGTGCCACGGCCGTGGCGCCCCGCTCGCCATCCGCCTCGAGCAGCTGCACCCGGGTGGGCCGCAGCCGGATCAACGCGAATTCCGAGGCAGCGAAGAAGGCCAGCAGGAGCAGCAGGGCCGCCGGTGCCAGGAATCGCATCGGGTTCAGGTGGTGCCTAAAGGATCTCTAGACCAGCTTCAGGCGAGCGCTGACTCAAAGCAACAGGCTGGTGCCGCTGAACCGGTTGACTCCTGGCAGGAGGATTTCCAGATCGGCACGACCATTCCCGTCGACATCGAGCTGGAGAGAACCGCCGGCGAAACGCACCTCTCCAGCCTCGCGCGTAAACGCTTTCTTGCCGATGTAGGTGAGGGAATCAGCCAAAGCTGAAAGATCGATCACATCACCGGCGCGCTGAAAGCCAAGAATCTGATCCTGCCTGCCGCGCTTGGCGAGCGAATCATTCACATCGGCGTACACAAATCGATTGCTGCCGGGGCCGCCGATCAACACATCCGCATTTGCGCCACCCTGGAGCAGATCTTGGCCACCAAGGCCGATGAGCAGATCTTTGGCCGCCCCTCCAGTGAGGGTGTCGTCTTGATCAGTCCCCGTTTTGCTGCCGCCGAACTTCAGCTTGAGAGCATCGAGCTGAGCGGCGAGCTTCTTACTCAATCCGAGCTCGCGATACGAGGGGTAGATCGGCGTCGAGGTTCCTGCCGGAATAGCTCCCACCAACTCCACACGAAAGCGCAGGGGGGAATCAGGGGGGATCGAAGGAGGAGCGCCTTTACTGCCATAAGCCAAGTCGGCTGGGATGGTGAGATCGAGCACCTCGCCCAACCGACGACCAACCAGAGCTTGGTCCCAGCCTTGGATCACCTGCCCACTGCCAAGGGTGAAGTCGAAGAGCCTCCTCCCGGGGATCACAGAAAACGACGCAAAGTCGTAATTGCCATCAAATGGAGCTCCATCCCCATTCACGAGTGAACCGGAATAGAGAACGCCGAGCACATCACCCGCGCGCACCACTGGCCCTTTGGCAGCACGGAGAACGCTGATCTCAACCCCACCGGCCATCACACCATCAGGCCAACGACCTGAACCAGCAACGGGGCCACCCTAAGGGCCAAAAACGGGGTGCGTGCAATGGGGATCGCAAGGCTCAAACTCGGCTAAGGCGAAGGATGCGCGCCGCCCTGCAACAGACGAACAAGCATGTGGCGCTGGTGGTCTTGACCGCCAAAGAACACCGCCAGAACCTTGAC
>Ga0194115_10005116_pt1 | contig 13784 bp, 15 predicted proteins | sample TA2MahsurfametaG_3_FD_148656 | JGI IMG/M metagenome (GOLD analysis project Ga0194115, IMG submission 148656) | Freshwater microbial communities from Lake Tanganyika, Tanzania - TA2015002 Mahale S4 surface | ecosystem: Environmental > Aquatic > Freshwater > Lake | place: Tanzania: Lake...
GAAGTTTATATTATTATATACTTTTCTTCAGTATTCGTGACGTTATCGATCTCATGAATCTGTTTGGTATCGTTGAACCGTACTTATAATCGTCGCGTCATGGTATTGTGTCGTGTCGAGAAGGGACTCTTGCAATGGTCAAACTGTAGACTTTATGTGAGATTGGGTGATAGGTGAGGGTGTTCTCATGTGGGGAGAAAGGGCATGGAAGGACGGTTTCACGATCCCCTTGTTTTTTTTCTCCGATAGTGCACGGCTGCCCGGTGATTCCCACAATTCCGCCGGCTGGGGAACAAGTCAATAAGTAACTGGACCGCATGTCCAAAGTATATGTATATGCTTGGTCCCGTTAATTGCAACTTCAGAGCATGTTCACTAGCAAAGAACACCGTTCGCAAATGCTTAGCCTAGCACAAATCCGAACTCTGCATTTCCTTTCTCTCGGTGCAGGCGATTGACAGTGAGTCATCACAAAAAAAGTTCCCACGAGCCCAGAGTGTAGATGTACTCTATTGGTGGGGGGTACTACCAGTGGAGGTGCATACTTGGACCTTTTCCTGGAACTGACAGTGAATTCCTCTCGACACCGCCTTTCGAGCACGATAAGGGTCGAGACCCCACTGTTTGCTTTCATCCTGTCGTTCACTGACGATCTCGGCTTTCGTCAGAGGCGCCTTGTGTGAGGGGAACACCCCAAACACCAGCAGGAGCGTAAAGGTCTCGATTAAGCAACAAGAATGACTGATTGACAGTGAACGATCGCTTTGGCGACAACCAACCATCACGTTCTCGGTGAATTGTGTTGGTCGTACTTTCAGCACAAGGTATACTCGTATTGATCTTCAGTACAATCTCGATTCGGACAGGTTGACTGAACAATCCCCACCCCTACATTATGGTCACATTCTGGTGAATCCTCACAGTGGACTTTTCTCTCACGCGGATGTATGGCACAACGATCACTGGCATTCTGCAAAAAAGAAACGGCTCAACGAAGCAATGACTCCCTGTCTCGGCCTGACACAAGGACTTGCCGATAGTCCACCCCGTTCAAAAGAGAACGAACCTTTGTCTACGCTCCGAGACACCGACAAAAGAACAGGCGCTGGAAGGAACGGGATGTAGGAGATACGACGAATTGCTGGTAAGGACATCTTGAGACTTTGGATTGGCATGATCCAAGATGAACGAAAGGAGGGTGGTTTGGAAGAATGCGATCAAAAAGTGCAGTTTTGGGAGACATGGAATATCCTCATGACTTCTAGGATTCATGGTATCGTAACAAGTTTGTTTGGTAAAGGAGATTCTGGCAGTTTCACTCCTATCCTTGGGCGACGTCGTTCATCCATCCATCCCAAGATACATTCATCGTTGAGAAGCAATGTAAATGTGTCGTCGTTGGGACGCTGAACAAGGTCACAAAGACTTGAAGGGATCAAGACCTTCGTGAATACGATCATCATCTACCATCCCTTGTTGCCGTGACACGAATCTAAGGATCTTGTCACCTTTTTTGGTTGCATATTCCTGGAATAGGACTACGACAACGGCGGAACTCCTTTGTTATAGTTTGTCCCGTCATATTGTAAAGGCGAGATGATCGACCCCCTGCTGCCATAACGACAGAATATTTCCTATTGAACTATAACAACAAAGATTTGCCCAATCATGTTCATAAACAGAAGCATCCTTATACGAGTATGGGACTTTTCGGAAACGTACTACTATCCTTACAATTCTTGATTCGAGATTGAACATCCGCTTTGCGATCGTCTCGTTTTTGAGCCGCCCTGTACAAACTTCTTCAGTCGCTTCATCATACTGTTGCTTTTCACGGGATGAGCTATCGAGCCTCTGTCGTCATTCCAAGCTGAATCTGTGGAGACGACGGATACATCATTCTCTTCACAAGAATCCGCATCCCAATCTTCTACGTCAGACGGGACTACCGGATGGGATCTTGTGGCTATGATGGTACGAGAGGATGTATATTCCTTTTGATATGCGGCAGCAGCTTCCCTATCCTCCTTGGCGGCGGCCAATGCTCGCTCGGTTGAGGATCTTATAGTCTTACGGTAGGCAGTGCGGAGCGACGATGGATTCGATATGCCCTTCCCCTTTTGACGGGATTGCTCCCTAAAGACAGCATAGATAGACAGAGTGATCTCATTGTGGATGATCTTCTGGTTTTCGGGAAGGCATGACTCAAGCCCACGATAGCAGTGACCGAACTGCTCCGGATGTCCGAGTCCCATGAGTTGCAGTGTGATACCAGCACACCCTCTGAGAGCCACATATGCTTCTTGACTGTACCAGTAAGCTTGACGTTCGTCATCTGTCATGCTTGTCAGTCCCTTGATGGGTATAATCCTTGTGTTTTGAAGATCAAAACGGACCAATCGCCTGTGGTCGCAGCGATCCCCGTCTTCGCGACTGCGCTCATCGGACGCCGTCGATTCGGTACGAACGCCCCTAGTCATCTCATGGTCCTCCGTCAGCTTGAGTGGTAGCTGGAATTCCATTGTTTTGCTTTTGGAATCCGTTAGGTGATACTGGTGAACTTTGTTTGATTTTATGGTGCCCACAAACCGTCGACTATTCGAACGCTCTAGACGACATCCTCGTAGCGTCAACGCTAGCTCATCCAATAAATGTTTCGTTGGTCGGAGATTAATCCTGACTACGATAAGGAAATGTCCGTAGACGTTAAATATACCTAGAATTTCTATAGCCTTCTTATTGAACCACGACTGCGAAAGTCCAGTAAAAATTACCTTGTTTTGATTGCGGCGTATTGTCTCAATGTCTTTGGAGCGTTTTCCATCTAATGCCGAAACCCGTCGAAGTAATCCCTCTATGTTGGCATCCACGAGTAAACCTGTGCAACTGGACTCGGGCATAGATGTGTCAATCGTGGTTCAGACATGAAGATGAAAAAGCGTCCTTTCGACATTGTTCTCGGCATCCTGGGCCACTTCCCGTATTCTGTGTCAACGATCCACAGCCGCGTGTAAGCGAGACCCTTGAGACAGTGATTCCAAACTCTCCCACGTGAATCTTCGCTCGAGATCTGAAAAAACAATTTTCCAGTTAGCGGAGGATCCATTTGTGTGTCATCAACGAGGAATTATGGGCCGATGGAACGATAGAAACGCTCCTCGCTTGCTTCTTTGGTTTTCAAGAAAGACGGGAAGAACGATGCATCCGCAAAGATTCGTTTCGCATCATTGGCGAGCTGATACATAGCGCTCTTTGAATATTTCTTGAGTGGTGACCATTCTAGTGATCCTGACTGGATGTTGTTTCTTGATTATCATCTGCCTTTGCCGGTTGGTAGCCCCAACACCAAACGAGGATAATGGTGAACTTGGCGCGAACTGTGTAGTCCCCGACTGGAGTTCCGTTTTTTTGCTGTAGATCATCCGCAGGGTGACTCGTCCAGGGATACGCCCTTATGGAGACGAGTACAGGTTGAGACAAAGTCAACGTCTTTGTCTTCGTCTCGGGACTTTGTGGTTTCCAAAGTCTGAGAGGCTATTCTGTGGTCTGACAGAGAAAGCTGGGACGGATCCCCCTGTCGGTATCAGAATAAAGCGAAAGAAGGCTCACTTCGGATCTCTCAATATGGATTCTGATGCGATTCGAATGGAATACTATGGGATACTTTCGCAACGACAATGTCCAGTCGGGGCGTTGATGAGGTTCATTTTGCTGGTATTCACATCATTGGACCTTTCCCTTTAGAGCTTATCGAATCGGTCATGCATATCAGGGAGTCCCGAGGGAACTCCTTGTTCTCGATGAAGGCATTTCACCAACCAGAGTTTTTATCAAGACGAAGTTCTAGGAATATTGATTGGGGGTGATATATTTCTATGCCCTACTCAAAGGCATTCTTATTCAACCGCGATTGCCAGTAGGGCTTTTCCCTATAAGAGAAGTCCCGTTGACCTTTAATCCTAAATCTTCGTCCGGTGTCTTCTTGAAGTTGGTCCCGGGTTCGCTCAGAACCGTCAAGACAAAGTTCGCTATGCCTCATTGTTCGGGTCATCGAGTATACCAGTCATGAAAGTTCTCTCCCATTAGAGCGAAACCCCTCTTTATGTCGGCCATAAATATTTCCATCTGATTTCAGCACTGTTCGCACGTTGAGCGAAACCGAATTATGGGAAGAAGAAGGTTACGGTATTTGGTATGTATTTCCAAATTCTAGTCGCTGCGTATGTACGATAGCATCCTATATCATACGAAAGAGGCTACTTGGTGATGACCTATTCGATTGAAAGTAACAAAGACACAAAGACTCTACCGCCAGCGTTGGTGTTTGTCCGCGTGGAAGGAGCGAGAGACGAGGTCATTATTGACTGAAGAAGGAAAGACAGAGAGCGAGCGAGCGAATCATCATCGTCGGGAATTGTATTGTCGAATCCTTTCATCTCCCCCCAACGGGAAAATGGTAAAAGAAGGCTATTTTCGTTTTGAACAAGTCAAGAATGGGGGTCACATTGTCGACCTTGCAGGGAAACAACTTGGCGATCAGGGAGCCAAACAACTTGCTAAGGCGTTGATGGACCCTACAACGACGGTCCAAGAACTCCTTCCTACGACGCCATTTAATGTTCGGGCGAGCCAAGGCTCTAAAGACGAACCAAAGATTACACGAGATGTATCTTGGCTGCAACTATATTGGGAAGGAAGGTGTCGCGGCGATCGCCAAGGCTCTAGAAATGAACCAGCCATTGCTAACGCTAAACAACAGTGGGAGTGAAAGAGCAGCGGCGATTGCCAAGGCTCTCAAGACAAAACCAATCATTGCAATGGCTTGTCTCTTTCCTTCAACAACCTTGGGAGTCAAGGTGCCACGGCGATTGCCAAGGCTCTCAAAGCGAACCGATCTTTACACGAGCTGTATCTTTTTTGGGCAGAAAAACAACATTGGGAGGAAAGGTGTTGTGGCGATGGTCAAGGCTCTCGCAAATGAACAGGACATTACAAGAGCCTGATCCGTTCCCAGACCAACGTTGGGAGTGCAGTTTTTGCAGCGATTGAAATGAACGAACTGTTTCCGTCCATACCCTTACAAACAACATCGTCTTGTCTTCTATCCTTCGAGATTTTCTTTCGAATTCGATTGGTCTTCTTTCTTCTCCGCGAGCAACCAATCAACGTATCAATGTATCTTGTTCATCGGGGTACCGTATAGTATGATCCACCCATTTCCCATTAATGACCAATAATGGGATCCTTCTAAAATTGGACCTTCTGTGTAAGCCTATCTGTATGTATCATCAACGACATCTAACTTATCTCTCTACATCTCGGTAATATTCTAGCACTATCTCTATTCCAATTCAACATCGAACATACACTTATGGCGATGATTGCCGCGTTTTCGAAGTCTTCCCGATGAACTTCTTCAGTCGCTTCATCATTCCTTTGCTCTTCTTCAGTGGAGTTATCGTCTTCGAACCTCCATTATCATAATTATTGTCCTCAGTGGAATCAGTCGAAAGGACTGACGCTTCATCATCATCGTTTGCCCAATAATCCGGGTCCATGCCATACGTTGTGGGATAGGGTCTTGAAGATATAAGGGCGCGAGAGGATGACGGTGGTGCGTACTCTTGTTGATACGTGGCGGCCGCTTCCGCATCTTGCTTGGCGGCCGCTAACGCTCGGTCGATCGAGGATCCCGCTGCCTCGTGGTAAATATTGCGGAGAGATGACGGATTCGAAATCCCACTCTGTCTTTGACGGGATTGTTCCATTAAGACAGCATGGGTAGCCAGGGCAAGCTCATCATCAACGATCTTCTTCGTTTCGGGTAGGCATCGCTCAAGTCCACGATAGCAGTGGCCGTACTTTTCTGGATTCTCTCGTCCGATCATCATGAGTTGCTTGGTAACGCTATTAGACCCGTTGAGAATCCGATAGGCTTCTTGACTGTACCAGTAGGCCTGACGCTCGTCGTTCGCCATACTGACTCGACTCTCTATGGGTACAACCGTTGTGTTTCGAAGGTCAAAACGGACTTCTGGCCGGTCAGCCGATCGATTCGAGTCATCTTCGGCGTCGTAAAGATCGTCCCATGCGGTCGATTCGGTACGTTCCATCAGCTTGAGTTGTAGTTGGAGCTCGATTATTCGGCTTTTGGAATCCATTGGAGCTTGGGAGGTGATGGGATTGGTGGTCGGTTTGATTTTATGACCAGAATGAGAATGGTTTCTGTTCGGTGGCGCTACGAGAATTTCGTCTTCTTCGTCCGTAGCTCTTCCAATAAATATGTCATCAACCAGAATTTATCAAGACGAAGATCGGGACCTCTCGACACGGGTATTCAGTAGTATTCTTATTCCGTCGATATTGAATCTGTTTCTCTTTTTGTGTTGTTGGATCAGGCGATCCTTCTCTCCTTCTCAACCGGTGCCATCTTCATTAATCGTCAGGGATCCATTCTCTCCTCCTTGACCCGTGGAGAAGGGGCGGTTCTCCTTGACGTTCGAACCATAGTTTTCTTCTCCCCGATTGATCTGCGGAGAAGGATCTCTACCAGTCAACACTACGTAGGCATTATGGCTAGGTACGTTGGTACCCTTCGCCATGCCGTTATTTACGACATCCTCCCTGTTGACTGTGTCATAGATCACGCGCGCGATCCGGCCATTCTTCAGCGCAGGGATCAAACTTTGATGGATCGACTCGGTCACGTTTTTCGTCATTTGGGCTTCACTGCAGAACTGTCAGGATAACGTTCTCTTCGCCCTACAGTCTTGGTCATAGCACATGCGGTACCAGTCTCGAGCCTACAGGGGGCGAAACCAGCTAACTGTAAAACAGAATAAGGATATTCTGTCGGTCACGAATATTCAAATGTTCACTGACAGTGAGAATCGTTCGTGATCGGAATTGTAGAAAAAAGTTGACTTTCAAGTTGAAGCAAAAAATTCTCTACAGTATTGAGTTGTTATCGCTACAACATATGTATGAGTTCAACCTATGTATAGAGTAGACGCTATCTTTACTGCAAAAATTGGTGCATTTTCTCCCTGGAGAGGCTCTTCAGCTTCCTTTATCCATGTCGACCTTCGTTCGGTAGCCGTCCGGGGAAAAATAGTCAGTGACGATCAAATGATCTTGAAAGGACTTTCCAGTTTGCGGGAGATCCATTGGGGTCGTCCACGGGTTTGTCGGCCGATTGAATGATAATGGATTCTCCTCACTATTCTTGATTTTCCCCTGGTTCGACGAATCCCCTAAGACTTGTTTCGCATCGTTCTCCGAGTCGATTTCTAGAGCTCTTCGAATATTTCTTGTATGACGGCCATTCTAGTGATGCCTTGTACTCAAATGACCACGACTGGATGTTGTTTCTTCTTCAATGGGCAGCAATTCAAGATAATGAAGGACTTGGGACGAACTGTGTAGTGCTCGACTGGATTTCGGTGTGTTTCGCAGTAGATTTTCCGTATGCCGAACTCATTCTGGGATATCCCCATGTGGCGATGGGTGCAGGCTGAGACAACGTCAGGCGGCCGTATTTCGGGATATTGTAGTATCGAATGTATGTGGGGCAATCGGTGGTTCTGACTGAGAAAGCGGGGACGGATCCAGCTTCCAAAGAGGACTCAGTCCGGACCTCCCTATGTGGGATTCTGATGCGACTCAAACGAAAAAATATGGGGTACTTTCGCAAGGAGAGTCCCCATTCGCGACGAGGTTCACTAGGGTTTGACGTACTTCGACTGTTCCTTTATGGCTCATCGTATCGCTCATGGATATTAAAGACAAAATGTTCTCGACAAAGCAAGGATTTCCATCCAAATTTCAGAAACAGAAAGGGGCTTTAACGTATCGAGAACGTAGTCACAACAAATTCCGATCCACTCAATAGTAGTAGATCAACAGCTATGTGGGGTCAAGGCGACGTAGTCATTGTTGACTATGACACGAAAACTTCTTTTTGTATGAGTGACGTTGGTGGTGGTCCAGATGACTTTCTTCTTTCTTGACGATCCCCTGTTCGATTCCCAGCAGTCGCTTGACGGCGAAGGATCGGCGAATACTCCTTTTCTCGCCCTGGCGAAAGGTAAGCCCTTCCCCTTGCTTTCATACCTATGTAACAACGTATGATACGGTCGGGGAGAGAATGTGACGTGACTGTCACAGTAGCTGTCGCAGCGTGTCAGCTCACCGAAAACTATTTTTCGGGATAAGTTCCTAGAATCGAACCCCCAGGTCATGCAATCCTTCTTGTATGTATTATCGACGACATCTAACTTTTCTCTTTCTACGAATGTGTGACATTTTCAGAAATGTTGTACTATCTCTTTCTTCAAAACTCAAAATCGAACGTCCCCAAGTTACCGTATTCCGATCATTGCTTCGTGTTCGAACCCTTCCCGATGAACTTTTTCATTCGCTTGATCATTCCCCCTGGCTCTTCATTGGATCATTATTGTTATTCTTGTTGGCGGAATCATTGGAATGGACAGATGGATCATCTTTGCCGTTTCCGGTTGCACGATCTTTGTCCGATTCTTCCACGTTACGAAGTATGCTGCGATGCGATCTTGAAGTCAGGATATGGGTGTGGGGGACCACTGTGTTCCGTATTGCCCTTGATAAGCGGCGGCAGCTTCGGCATCTTCCTTTGCAGCTGCCAACGCTCGGTCCATTGAGGACCTTACAGCCTTACGGTAGTAGGCAGTGCGAAGAGCTGATGGATTCGATATGCCTTTGCCTTTTTGTCGGGATTGCTCCCTAAGGACAGCATGGGTGGCCAGGGTAAGCTCATCATCGATGATCTTCTTGTTTTCGGCTAGGCATGGCTCAAGCCCACGATAGCAGTGACCGAACCGTTCCGGATTCTTCCGTCCGACCTCCATGAGTTGGATCGTGATACCACCAGCAGACCCCCTGATAATCTTATAGGCCTCTCGACTGTACCAGGAAGCTTCACGTTCGTCATCGGTCATGCTGATTCGACTCTCTATGGATCTAACGCTTGTGTTTCGAAGGTCAAAACGGACCTCTGACCGGTCGGTGGATCGATTCGAGTAGTCCTCGTCGGGACAACGATCATCGGACGCCGTCGATTCGGTACGAACGCTTCTAGTCTCATGGTCTTCCGTCAGCTTGAGTGGTAGCTTGAACTTGATTTTTTTGTTTTTGGAATCCATTGGAACTTGGCTTGGAGGAGATGAGATTGGTGGTTGGTTTGACTTATGAAACCACTTCCAAAATGGTTTCTGTTCGAAGAAAGCGGGAGGCGCGACCCTCGACTCTTGGACGCTAACTCGTTCTACGAATGTTTCCAGAACTAGGATTTATCAAGACGAAATGCGGGAAATATGAATTCCAGCCTATTCTTGTTCTTCAGCGTTGAAGCAGACACAATGCCTGCGGACCATTTTCCGTTTAATCAATCCGCGATGACGTGAAACGCAAATGACTTACGTTTTTCCGACTACGATCAAATCTTCTTATTCATCGAAAGGTCATAAATAATTCACTCTTCGCTCAGAACTGTCAGGATAAAGTTCGCTTCGCCCTCTGTTCGAGAAAGCGGAACATGATTCTACTTTTTCTCGTCGCTACAGTGCCTAACTATATATATAACCCATCGCCCCGAACCTCCCGATGACGCATGAAAACCGATTGCGTTTTGTTCGACTGTCGCACGAAAAAAAGTGAAAATTCGAAATGGCGTTCTCCTCGATTCACTCGAATGCCAAAGACCGGCCGATTTGATTAGATGGATTACGGTGGATTGGATGTAGATCCTTGGAAGACGCCGTATTGTTCACCTCCTCCCCCTCCCTTCACACGGTGACGCCAACAACAACGACAACCATTCCGTCCATTGCAGAAACTCCCATGTGTAGAAATCCCCATGACTGAGCCCCCCATTGTAGAAAGAGGCCATAGTTGTCGTTGCTATGGTATCTACCGACATACGACAGGCTACTCAGTTAATCGATCGAATGCCTCCCATATGGCTCTCTCGTTTCATGCATGTCACTCTTTAGCTGATTCGTTGCCACCAATCCTGTTTGTCGGCATGACCAAGTACATCAAAAACGTCTCTTTTTACGAATAGGGTGTAAAACCTTTCTGGAAATGCACTATACTATACAGTTAATTCAAGACCAGTTAATTCAAGACCTAACGTTCATTTGTTGGGATCACCGCGCTTTCGTAGCCTTCCCAACAAACTTCTTCAGTCGCTTCATCATTCCTTTGCTCTTCACTGGATGAGCCGTCGTAAAGACTTTATCATCATTATTATCATTGCTTTCAGCGGAATCAATGGAAAGGACTGATGCATCATCATCGTTTACAGGGGAATCCAAGTCCTCACATTTTTCTACGTTGTATCTCATTGCTGGTTGGGATGTTGTGGACGGAGCAAAAAGGATACGAGAGGAAGCATATTCTTGTTGATATGCGGCAGCAGCTTCGGCATCCTCCTGGGCGGCAGCCAACGCTCGATCGGTTGAAAATCTTGTCACCTTTCGATAGGCGGTACGGAGAGATGATGGATTGCAAATACCCCTCCCCCGTTGACGGGATTGCTCACTGAAGACAGCACGGGTAGATGCGGTGAGTTCATCTTCAATGGTCATCTTCGTTTCAGGTAGGCGCTGTTCAAGGCCACGATAACAGTGACCGAATTTCTCCGGATTCTTCCGTCCGATCATCATTAGTACTAGTAGTTGGACTGTGATGTTATTCGTTCCTCTGATGGCCGCATAGGCTTCTCGACTGTACCAGGTAGCGTTACGTTCTTCATCCGCCGTACTGACTACTCCCTTTATGGGAATAATCGTTGTATTTTTGAGATCAAAACGAACTCCTGGTCTGAAGGCATACCCCCGAAACGAATCGTCTCGACTTTGATCGGACGCAGTCGATTCGGTACGGACACTCTTACTCAATTCATTACCATGGTCTCCCAACAGCTTGATTGGTAGCTGAAACTCGATGATAGGGCTTTTGCATTTCATTGTTAGATGTTAGAGGGAGGCAAAACTCGGAGGAAATGAGATTTATGTACGTTAGAGTTAGGTTTTGATTTTTGTGTGACGAGAACAAAATGGAACCTCGAACATCTTTGGTGAGGATAAATGTTCTTTCATCTGGGTCGCGTCATCACCCTAGTGACGAAATATCACTCAACATGGAGGGTTAAATGTAAGTGACGATGAAACGATGCGTATTTAATGCCCAGTTTCGGCAACCGACACCGGAGGATGACATCCCAACTTGATATGGTGGTGTATGTGTGTCTCTGCATGGCTCGTTTGGGCCATGTGACGCAATCGCGTTCATTTCACGACTTCAGGGAAACGACGATTTCACGACTACGACTACATTGATATCGGCGTTGCTCCGATCCTTTAACTGGTAACGGTATGTGATTTGTTTCACTCTTGGTTTCAGAAAACGGAATTCGCTAGGTATCCATAGTCATCTTCATTACAGAACGCGAAACCACGCACTACCCAGTATTGCCTCATTATCTCGGAAGATTTATGACTCCATGTGGTAGAAACCGAGATGAACCGGCTGGAGGTACGGGTTCCTGTTGATATGTGGCGGCAGTTTCCGCATCCTTCATTGCAGCTGATATGGCTCGGTCGGTCGAGGACCGTGCAACCCTCCGGTATACAGTTCGGAGAGCTGATGGATTGGATGTACCTCTCCCCCTTTGTCGGGATTGCTCCCTTAAGACAGCATCGGTAGCCAAGGCGATCTAATCCATAATGATATTCCTGTTTTCCGGTAGGCGTGACTCCAGCCCACGATAGCAGAGGCCATATTGCTCAGGATTCTCTCGTCCGATCATCATGAGCTGCATTGTGATGTCAATAGACCGGCTGATAACGCCATAAGACTCTCGGTTGTACCAGGAGGCTTGACGTTCTTCTTTCGTCATACTAGCCCGATCTTCTATGGTCCGAACCGTCGTGTTATGAAGATCGAAACGAACTCCCTGCTTGAAGGCGTAACAAAACGAGTCCTCTCGACTGTTATCCGACGCGGTCGATTCGGTCCGAACGCTCTTACTCAGTTCATGGCCGTCCATCATCTTGAGTGGGAGTTGGAACTCGATTCTTTTGCTTTTGGACTGCATTGGAGAGATTGAGGGTGGGAGGGGATCAGATTCGTGTAATTTGGATTACAATGAATTTTGTGGCGACGCCTGGCAAGGATGAAAACGAGTTTCAATCCTCAACTCCTCGTGCTATAGCTGTTTGTTTTAGCTGTGATCATTATAGTCCATAATTGTGGGGCCTAAATCTAACCATCGTAGATGGTCTGGATGCCGCGCTAATATGTCCCACAGCCTTTTGCGTAGATCTTGCATCCGTAGGTGATTTCATCAATTAACCGCGAACGAAATCCCACGACCACGAACAAGCATCCTCTGCGCCCTTTGGGTCTTAAGTATTGCCCTCTCGGTTCAGAAACCGTACTATGTAGAGACCGTTACCAGGTCTTTCAGGGCATTTCCTAATTAAGCGAGGATTTTTCTCTTGTGTGTTTGGTCGAGGGAGCGAAAAACCGCTGAGGAAACTGTTAATTAAATTGCAATAGATGTACGTGTGCCGCCGACCGTCCACAGTTTGACGGGGTCTATTTCACCATTCCCGCATGGTAATGAGGATGAAAAAAGCTTGCGTTCTGTTAGAGTGAGGATTCCAACACGGGGGAAGGATCCCGTCTACCTTCCTAGCAGCACACCGTCTTCACACCACGGCAAACAGGAAGATCGAGTTTCATTCAAACGTCTATTCGCTTTTGGAATGTGGTATCGTTTTGCATCGAGCCAGCTGCCGACGAGGTGGCAAAATCGATGACAAACAAGCAGACCATGATAATCGATCGGAGAGTACTTAATCAAATATACTAGCGCTTCGTCCAAAAGACCTAGTGCTTCAGGACCTCCAGGATCTGTACCTTCATTATGATTTCTTCTTTTGCTCGATGTGTTCGGCCAGCCTTCACCGACTATTTTGTCTGACGCTTGTTGGTGGAGTACAATCGGGATCGCTCACGCCCACGATACGATTTTCGGCTTACTCTCGAAGATCTCAGCAATGAAGCGTCTATGATGTTGTTGTTGTGTCCCAAGTATTGAGGATTGAGATGAACGAAAACTATCGTAGGATGCTTCTTCCGGATTCCAAGCTTTTTCGACGTGCGGAGAGATTGCACATCTTGATGAGAATAGCGGAGAGGATGCTCTTCTTCAGCGGTATTCGCAAGGTCATTAGTCTAATGAATCTGTCTGATATCGCTGAATCGGTATTCGTCGTATGGTGGTATCGGTTTTTTGAGAATGGTGAGTGTTGCCAAAAAATGGTAGAACTGTCAACTACAACCAGGTGTTACTCTATGGTTCCTTCTGGAGGTCGTGCAATGCGGTACCCGAGCTTCTTTCCCTCCGATATTGTGGAGCAAGGTATTAGCATTTCACTGTAGTAAGGAGACTATGTATACGCATAGTAACTACGTGTATGCGATACGTATGTACATTAGGAGTTATATAGGGGAGAGTACCATTTGTACACTACAATGCATGTATCTACATCTGAATATACACCTACAACGGTACGTATAATGATACAAGAACTAAGTTACACGTGGAAGTGGAAATTAGTAGAAGCACAGACCGACGGTTTAACGTCCATGAAATTACAGAAAAAGGATCTTGATGGATCCTCACTCAAACGTAGGATAATCATCCAAATAGGTGACTTCTTTTCTTGATCTTTGCC
>Ga0194115_10005117_pt1 | contig 13784 bp, 11 predicted proteins | sample TA2MahsurfametaG_3_FD_148656 | JGI IMG/M metagenome (GOLD analysis project Ga0194115, IMG submission 148656) | Freshwater microbial communities from Lake Tanganyika, Tanzania - TA2015002 Mahale S4 surface | ecosystem: Environmental > Aquatic > Freshwater > Lake | place: Tanzania: Lake...
ACAATCGGAGCTTGTCCAGATACCGAAGTCGTCAGGACCTCGATGCTCCAGTAACTTATTGCCCACACGAAGCCACTTCTCTAGTTCGGGCAGGGACCTGCCATCAAGAGCAAGTACTCCAAATATTCCACACATTTCTTGCTTTATGCTCTCGGTTTGATAACTCGCGCAGGGTTTCCCACAGCAACCGAGTTGTGGGGGACATCTCTTAGTACAACCGAGCCGATACCGAGCAACGACCCGGATCCGATTGATACACCGTTAATTATGGTCACCTGTGGTGACACCCAGCAATCCTCACCAATCTCAACCGATCCACTCACTTCCGCACCTGCAATGACAAATGTGCGATTCCCCACTTGAACATTGTGTGCAATAAAGACATGATCGTCAATCTTGACATCATCACCAATCACTGTCGCGTCGATAGTTCCGCGGGCAATGACAACATTTGAACCAATCTCCGAATTGCTCCCGATAATCACATTCCCCAGATGTCGAATTCTGATCGGTATGCCACCGTCGTCTGTTTCAAAACCAAAACCATGTCCGCCTATTGACGTGTTGTCTCCGATTGAAGTTCCCTCGCCTATCACTGTTCGGCGCTTCACAATTGTGTGACTTCCGATTGTTACTCCACAGCCAATCGAACAACCTTCTTCAACTATTGAATACGGTCCAATCGTTAGGGATTGATGGACTCGCGCAGTGCTATGCACTATTGCAGTCGCGTGAATTCCTAAGTTATCTGGAGTCTCATCAAACACTTCTGACACATACGCAAAAGACAGTCGTGGGTTGGGGACAACAATAAAACTTGATATTGATTGAAATTCAGGACGTTGATGCACCAAAAATACACAACTGAGTCCTAGAAGTTCCTCTGTTCCAGACAGAGATGAATTGACAAAGCCAATCTTTCCTCGAAGAGGTTTCTTTATTGAACAAACTCCATCAACCCGAATGTCCTCACCGAACAGTTGCCCACCAACACGAACTGCTATTTCACTGGCCAAGCAACTACTCATCACTCTGCAACCATTCTGATTACCTCAAATACTTCCGCAAACTCGCAAGCTGAAACTGAAGCCCTCAGTCGAGCCAATCCGGTGAGTAAGCCTATTTCGAAATACGGACGATGCCTTTGTGAAACATATTTAGACAAACTCTCTTCCTTTTTTGCAAGATCAAGTTGTGAGACTTGTAATGAAACAGTTGGATTAAAACCCATGTTGTTCCACGGCAATTCGTAACTGAAGACCGTTGTTTGTCTAAAGGCTCTCACACTCTCCTGTGCAACAACCGCGTGATCTTGGTGTGTATCTGAGAGTGACGGGCAGAAGACTAAATCTGGCGTTATGCGGCGGTTGTACTCAACTAGAACTTCGAGGATGTCTTGTCTTCTTTCACTGAAGCGACGTACCTGGAAATCAAAAAACGATACGTTATCCTCAGATACACTTAAGGTACTAAGTGCTTCCAGGCACTCATTTCTGAGAATGGACGCAGTGACGTCTTTCGGTAGGGACTGGCGAGCGTCAGAGAGCACCACGGCGTGTACACCGACACCCAAGCGACGAAATTTGTGAATCGTTGCACCCATCCCAAGTTCAATATCGTCTGGGTGGGGACCAATCACCATGACTCTCTCGGGCCGAAAAATCACAGGGTTACCGACATGTCAGTTCGCCAATAGCTTCTGACAGATCTCACGCCGAACATCGTTCTCGCTTTGCTGGGAGTAACGCGATGCCGCACGGTCAAGATTCTTTCGAAACTTCGTCATATCGTCGACTTTTGCAGTTTCGATGACTCGCTTAATCTCGGGCACAGAAAAGTCACGGGCAACCCAGCCAAGATCGTGCTCGCTCACTAAGTGCGCGATCTCAGGCAGTGGACCAGTTACGACAGGAAGCCTTGCTTGAAGGTACTGAAAAAACTTGTTAGGCAAGCCGTACTCATAATTGAAATTTGTCGGTGGAACTGTGACGATTCCACAATCATACTTGCGGATAGTGCTTACAATCTCACTATTTGAAACTGGCTCGTGAATGGTCACGTTAGGAACTCTTGTGACCAGTACTTGTAGCTCCTCATGATATGAACGATCCGTCGGTAGCAGATACAAATCCAGCGAAACTTCGTTTAATCCGTCTACCGCTTCAATCATGTTCTCCAAGACACGGGCTCGAATCGAAACACCAACGTGAACGAGGCGCAGCTTCGCCCCATGAGAAGCACGGTGGACTGTATCGACATCGCGCCGTGGTTCATATGGAGCCGCATTTCTAATGACTCGACACTGCTTTCCAAACATCACTTCATATTCGACACAGATTCTCGGACCGACTGAAGATAGGTAGTCAACACTAGGAATTGAACTCCTACAAACTTGTGTGACATATTCCTTCAGAATCAATCTCCACCGCCAATCAGCTTCCCCTTCAAGCGGGGCGTATTCGTGCATGTCGGCCCAGATTTTTGCATTGCAGTTCTTTGCGATGACACAAGCAACTGCTAAAGAATGTACGTCGTTGGAAATTACCAAATCCGGCCGAAGTCCATCGCTCAGACTCTTTACCGCACGATTGAACGGTGTTAACTCCGCAGCTCGATCAAACTGCCGAAAGAGTATCGCTAGCGCACCTGCCAAGCTTCGCGGCAGATAACTTGCTGTTTGTGGAATCTCAAAGTGCTCTTGGACACCAATAGGCCTGGGGCCATATCCGATAGAAACTACATTTCCGAACTCCCTCGCAACATGCAGGTGTCCGAGAACTCGCGGATCTTCAGAAAGCACCGATGGTGATAGCAATAAAATCGTTGACTGCATCAATCCAGAATCTTTCTTTTGTCAAGACTCCCAATTCGAAGATTCACCCTGGAATTTTCATCTCTTGAGGAGACGCGAGTCAAGAATGCGCCGCCGCATTCGTGCGCCAATGTGTGTACGACCCAGCTTCCTGATGACCGTGTCGACGGCAGCATTCTGAACGTTTCTGATGACCTCAGCACGACTGACTTTCTGACGATGATACGTAACTTGAGCAGATGCATCTCGCGCCATGTTCTGATTCACTGAGGCGAAGATATGAGCGATATTTTGAAAGTACGTATCCCAATTCAACTGTTCTTTAAATGCTGCTCGTGTCCTCATCTTGAAATGATCAACAGTCTTAGGGTCAGCCAATTTGGTTATTGTTTCATGTGTCGCAGCTGAATCATTCAAATCAATGTTGACACCTAGCCCGTAATCTTTAACGACTGAAGTCACAAACCCCTGGGAATTTGATACGACACAAAGCCCTGCAGCAATGTACTGTCCAAATTTATTAGGGCTCGCCTCAGAATACGGGTACCCATAACTGTAAGGAATCACTCCAACGTCGAACTGAGAGAGAAACCTTGATGCCGACGTCGCTTCATCATGCGAAGTGAATACCACCTTGCAACCTGGACGACTCAGGTTCCGCCAGAGAATCCTGAGTTCCGTTCGCTCTGATGACCTTGGAGTGACAATCGTTAGCGAAGCCATCTCTTTTGAGATCTGCCAAGCCTGCAACAACGAGGCTATGTTCTTCTCTTCAGCACAACCGCCGTAGTAAACAAACTTAATTGGCAATGCTGAATTGACAAATGTTGCGGAATTCGCTTTTAAGGATTCAAAATTCGGCAATACATAGTGATTCGACCCGATTTGTTCGTCTTGCCATCTTGCGATTCCTGGTGACACCGTCACGGCCAAATTTGCCTGCTCCACCAGCTCACGTTCGAGCTCCATCCAAAACTTCTTCTCAGCATTCGAGAGTCCCGGGAAGGCAAATGTAGTTATCTCCTGAGCGTCGTACACAACCGGGTGAAGACCTGAGAAATTCATGACAGCTGAGAAAAGGCCCTGAATGTCGGTACCAACTACGGTCTCAAAGCGGCTGGAAATCTGACTACTCACATTGCCGATCCAAAAGTGTTGAAGACATGAATCAAGGAGAGTTGAGTGCATTCTTGTTGACTTGAAATTCAGCTGTTCGATGAATCTCTCCACAAATGCAAAACGGCTACGTTTAGCCTTATCTGATAGACCGTTTATCGTTTCCGACTTCGAGAACTTGATGACTCTCACCGGAAACAGATTGACTTCATTCTCTTGAGCTTCGTTTGACATCGCTGATTGGTTTGCAAAAAGCCGTTGACCATACGCAATCCAAGTTGGAGCTCCGCTGAGTCTCGAAAGTGACTGAGCCCAGGCCAGTGACCGTGGATCTTCGTTTGGTGAACCAGTCGTAATGATTAATGACGGGTGGCTCATTGGATTGTAAACAGACGATAGCGCAAGTTGCGGCTAAGCCGTGGGCCGAAAATAATGATGATGGATCAACACGCGCTATCTGCAAATTCGGTGAGCCAATGTTGCAAACACACTTAAAAGTGGAACCAACATTCACATGCTCGAGGGCCGAATCTCTAACGGAGTTGACTGGAAAAGTCAATAGTTGCCGTAGACGCTTATAAATTCTTTGAAGTATTATTAGACAATTGTGGTCGCCAAACACAATCTCTCTGTTGCGACTGGTGACAGAATCCTTTCGTGATGAGCGCCAGTAGCAACGGCAAAATCTTGCGAATCTTCGTGGGTGTTTCCGAGATCGCAGGCTACTACGGACGAATTGTTGAATCACTGCGGCTGCGAGGTGTTCCAATCAATTTCGGAGTTATTACAAGTCATCGATTCGCATACTCGAATTCCATACCTCTTAGCGATTACAAACTGCAGGGCGAACTGCTGGACATCAGCCGCACGTCCTCGTCGTTCAAGACACGAATTCGCGGCGCAACTCTACGATTTCACCATTTCTTTTGGGCACTCCGAAATCATGATGTATTTGTATTCACTTATGGACAGAGCTTCTTCGCCAAGAATGCCGATTTACCGATTCTACGCCTGCTCCACAAGCGAATCGTTGTAGTACTCGGTCACGGGGCTGATGCAAGACCGCCATGGATGGATGGTGCTCAATGGGATTACGTTGCGCAGACAGTCGATCCGATCAAGGCACTCTTCAGGATTACGTGTCGCCAGCGGGCAAAGATTAAACGTCTGGAGCGATGGTGTGATGAAATCATCGCCAGTCGTAATACTTCACAATTCTTGATGCGCGAGGCAATTGATATGTCACTAATCGGAACACCTTGTGACGGTACAATTCTTGCTCCTCAAGCTGTCGACGGGACAAGAGCCAACTTGCGAGTCCGACACTTTCCCTCGAATCGCAAGGTCAAGGGTTCGGACTATATTGCAGATGTAATTCACTCAATTAAAGAGTCGGGGATCAACGTCGACTATCTCGAAATATCTAACGTCAGTAACTCAGATGTACTAGCCGAACTGAATGAAACAGACCTTCTTATTGATCAGATGTATTCGGACTCCTTCTTGACTGGAATTGGATGTGAGGCTGGGGCGCGCGGTATCGCGGTTTTGACTTCAGGACTAGTTTTTGACCTAGAGAATGGGGGTCATCCAATTCCACCATTGTTTGCGGTTTCACCCGGTAGTTTTCAGGAATTTTTGTCAAACCTCTTAGGTGATTCCAATGCCGTCTTCAACTGTGGAATTCAACTGCGAAACTACCTTTGGGATACTTGGAATACTCAAGCTGTTGCAGACAGATTTCTTCTCTCGGTCACTGGAAGGGCTCCCAAAAGTTGGTTCTTTAGACCACAAAATGTGTCCTATATATTCGGAGCCGGTTTGCCCCGATCTGAACTTCTGCATATCTGGCATGCGGGACGAGACAGGTACGGTTTACGTTTCTTTCAGTTGAGATTTCGAAAAGATCTCGAAGCGCTTATTGTCAATGAGTTGCTATCTCTTGAAATAAACAGAGAAGCTTGAGCCCAAGAGGCGTTGCTGGAGACCGACGATTGGAGAGTAGTGACTGTCTGGGAGGTAACTAATCATCGGCAATCAACCTCTGGAAACGATGCCTGAAACGTAAGTTGCAGAGACTCAGCGCTCTGTAATCTCGGTACGGCTTGAAGGTTGCTAATATTAAGCCTAGACGCCTCTGACAACATTTGATCGTACGTTTGAAGATATTGGTTAATGTCGAGGAACAGCTGCCGTGAAAGTCTCTCTCGAGGGGCGAGAATCGCATCAGACCACCACTCCGGATGAGTCAAGACGTGCAGTGGTCTTCCCTCGTTTGCTTGGTGCGCTTGAACAACAGACATGAATCTCCAGAAGCCGTTTGAGTCTGAAACATAAGCTGCGGATTTCCTAAGTAGAGATGAATAGCAGTTTATGAGCCCGCAATATGACTCAGCGTCAAATCCAAGTAGCCAGCTATTTGGATTATGAAAGCTAAAGCACTGCACCTTCGTGCCTACCGCGTCAGCAAGACACTCGGCTTGTTGAGAAATCACGGACTCCAAATCGTCAGCGCTTTTCACCTCGTCACTCGTCAGGATTTCAAGATGAAGATCTATCGAGTGACCCAAATCTTTGATTTGCGATAGTTGATCTCGGCCTTGTTGACTTGAAATGTTGTAGGTCGCCGCGCGTGGGTTAACAAAAAAATGACTTACTAGACCCAGTGAATTGTCTATTGCAGCTAGCTCGGCAGCGGCCCTAAGAGATACATCCACATCATGACGCCAAATTAATGCATTGGGGACTAGATCACGAACGTTGGTGAATGTGGAGACAATGCGAGCTCCCATCACAAGCTCCGCGAACTGTCGATATTCTGAAATCACAAAGTCGGACATCGTTCCTGCCACCACCTTTGACGTGTATTCCTCTAAAGGACATCTCGACTTCATTAACCTACCAAGTTGTTGGGGCTCGGGCACACAGTCGAGCTGACGTTGAGATCCAGAACTCAGAAGACAACGAGGTTGAGTTCTTGACTAGTGTCAGTGAGAGACAATGACTTTCATACGTCCAAACACAACAGTGGAAACAAAACGGATAACAGTTTGTTGAGCATGACGTCATCTTCTCAAAACGGATGTGTTGTCTGGATTACTGGACTCTCTGGTGCAGGCAAATCTACTTTGGCGCTTCGAGTACAGTCAAAGCTTCAGGAGACTGGAATTCGCCCCGTGATGCTGGATGGTGATGCATTAAGAAACGCTTTCGGCAAGATAGTCCCTGCTGACCGCAGATTTGAATCGGCCTTTAGAAAAGAGCTTGGGAAGACCTACGCTCGACTTGGTCAACTATTTGCATCCCAGGGACACATAGTGATTGTCTCTACGGTTTCCCTATTCCATGAAATCCACCAATGGAATCGAGATTATCTCCCAGGATACATCGAGGTTTTTCTTGATACTCCTATTGACATCATCAGAAATCGCAAAGTCATCTACTCAGCAAACGATTTAGCGAAGGATGGCCCGATAACTGGGGTTGATTTCGAAGCAGAAAAGCCTACTTCACCAGATTTCCAATTCACAAATTATTCGATTGACCAGCTGGACTCTCTAGCAATGGAGATAGTCGGCCGCCTTAAGATGAATTCCTGAGAATCTATCCGTAACAGTCCTTAATGTAACTTTTCCGAGGACTTAGTGAATTTCAAATTCTTATCAAAAGCTAGGACACTTCAAGCGCTTGCTGAGCGTGTGACCACGGCTCGAATCTTGCCACTCATTGTTGTCAGGAATGAGTCGTGGAAACATGATCGGGATGCCATCATTCAACAGATTTCTGGCTACCTTCCTGGCGAGTTACTGATTGTCCGTTCGAGTTCAACTACAGAAGATCAGTTTTCTGGCTCGGGAGCCGGTGCATTCCTAACAAAGCAGAATGTGCGACCCAGCGATGTCGGCAGCGCTATCGACGATGTTTTTGCTTCTTATGGGGAGATCGTGCCTAACGACGAGGTTCTTGTTCAACCTATGCTCGGAGCAATCATCAAGTCGGGAGTCGCGTTCTCACACGATCCCAATACGTGTGCCCCATATAGAACTATCAACTGGCACGAGGGCTCAGACGCCTCATTGGTCACCAGTGGTCGTGGGGGTGAATTGTGGCTTCAAGCAGCAGCGACTCCATATCCAACCGAGGGCTGGATACAAGAAATACTGAACTTGATTGAGGAACTGATTGAGATTACGAGTCATGATTCTCTTGATTGCGAATTCGCGATAACACAAGAAGAAACTAAACAGGTGCTTTGGCTTCTGCAATTACGACCACTCGTGCTGACGCGAGTTCCGGAATCGACTCAGGACCTTCATCGTCGATTAAGAGTGGTTGACGACTTTATCTCAGGGGTGACGAGACCACATCCGTTTCTTTACGGTTCTAAGACCATTTTTGGAATCATGCCCGACTGGAACCCTGCCGAGATTGTCGGAGTTCGACCACGGCCGCTGGCTCTTTCGCTCTATCGAGAGCTTGTGACGGATTCAGTCTGGGCTTATCAACGACACAATTACGGGTACAAAAATTTACGTAGTTTTCCATTGATGGCGCAATTCTGGGGCCAACCATATGTTGATGTTCGAGTTTCCTTCAACTCATTTGTACCAGCTGACATTGACGCTGAACTCGGCGAAAAGCTCGTCGAGTACTATCTGCGCTGCCTTGAAGACAATCCGAACCTGCATGACAAGGTTGAATTTGAAGTAGTTCTTTCCTGCTATTCGTTTGACATTGATAAGCGACTGAAAAATCTCCAGATAAATGGGTTTAAAGATGATGAGTGTGAGCGTCTGAAATACGCACTGCGAAAACTAACAAACGGCATAATCAACAATAAGCACGGTCGATGGCTCGACGATGAGGCGCGTGTTACTCAACTCGAAAAGAGAAGAGCTCTCTTGTTTCAGAATGCTGGAAGCAAACTCGAGCACATTCACTGGCTCTTGGAGGATGGGAAGAGGTATGGAACCTTACCGTTCGCAGGTCTTGCTCGAGCGGCTTTCATTGCAGTACAGATGCTCAACTCTCTCGTTACTAGGGGTGTCTTGTCGGATCAAGATCGCAGCGCATTCATGTCGAGTCTCCGGACGGTGAGTTCTGATCTGATCTACGACCGACACAATTTGGATAAGCCCGATTTCCTTCAAAAGTATGGGCATTTGCGACCGGGTACCTACGACATCCGATCACCTCGATACGACGACGCACCCGATCTCTACTTTGATTGGAGTGAGTCTCCTACGCAGGTTGTGGATCATGTGCCGTTTTCAATGAATTCAAGGCAGATTGAGGCACTTGGAGATTTGCTGCGTGAACATGAACTTGAATCAACTCCACAGGAATTTCTCTTCTTCTGTCGCAGAGCAATTGAACTTAGGGAGATGAGCAAGTTTGAATTTACAAAGAACCTCTCTGGCGCACTCTCTCATCTTGAGCACTTCGGCAAAGACCTTGGATTCTCGAAAGATGAAATGTCGTTCTGTGACGTGAAGTTGATCCTTCAAACTTACGGATCTGCATCCGACTATAGAAAAATCGTGGGAGATTCGATTGAGGCGGGGATGAAGCATTTCGAGCAAACCAGTCGGCTTTGTTTGCCCTCTCTAATCTGCACGCCTGCTGATATCTGGGGCTTCAGAATCTCTGCGGCCGAACCGAACTTCATTACCCAAAAGGTAGTAGCGGCTCCAGTCACCGAAATCCCCACAGGAAAGCCACTTCAGAACACAATTGTGGCAATACCAAGTGCAGATCCTGGCTACGACTGGTTATTCGCGCAAGGAATATCGGGGCTAATAACCGAGTGGGGTGGTGCAAACTCTCATATGGCGATTCGCGCCGGAGAACTTGGAATCCCGGCAGCGATTGGGGCAGGGGAACTTCTGTATCGACGGTGGAGTCGAGCTCAACGACTCCGAATGAATTGCGAGACTCGAACCGTAGAAGTTATCAGCTAACTGGTTCAGGACTCAGGCCGAGGCGTTGTCGTATAGTTGCGATGCGATATGTACGGGTTAATTCTCGCTGCTGGTCGAGGCTCACGGATGGGGGCAGCGACGGACGATCGACCCAAGGCACTAGTTGAGCTCAACGGGATTCCGTTAATTAGCTGGCAGATAAGCGCTTTCCGCTCTGCCGGAATCAAGACCATCGGTGTTGTTACGGGCTATCGTGCTGATCTCCTTGAACCCTACGGCGATCGACACTTTCACAATAAAAACTGGGCGACTACGAATATGGTCGCGTCACTTCGATGTGCATCAGAGTGGCTCGCGGTCGATAACTGCATAATCAGCTATTCCGACATTATCTATGATCCATCTGCTATTGAATTGTTGATTCATTCAAACTCTGATCTTGCCATCACCTACGATCCGGACTGGCTCAAGCTTTGGGCACTGCGGTTTGATGATCCACTGACTGATGCGGAGACTTTTCGGGTTGACGAAAACAGTATGCTTCTTGAAATTGGTGGTTCCCCAAAGTCCGTCAAAGAAGTTCAAGGGCAATACATGGGACTTCTCAAGATAGGTCCAACAGGCTGGCAGATTCTCCTAGAAACTCTCTGCAGTAGTTCCCCAGAATTGCAACAAACGATGCACCTAACTACACTGCTTGATCAACAAACAGGCAATACGCCAGAGAGGATAACGTGTCTTGACTACCGAGGTAGATGGGCTGAAGTTGATTCCTTATCCGACCTAGTCATTGCTGAGTCTCTTTTCGCCGAACTTCCGAACTTCAAGTAACACCGATTTGCAACGCGAGGTCAGGAGTCTCTACTTATGCCACCCGTGCAGACCATGCTCTCGTCAAGTAGGTTGCGTCAATAGTCTTAATGTTCTCTAGACGAGTGTGAAGAAACTCAAGAAATTTAGCGAATCTTTCCTCCCCTAGCTGTGCTCGCACATCGTTTACAGAACGCCAAGCTGTGATGTAGCGCTCAACAGACATCTGGATGACATGATGTGACTCTGTATACACAACTGAAGAGAACTGTGGACTTGCTTCCAGCCTCTCAGCTAGCTTGATCGTTGTCCCTGAGCGACCCGATGATTTGCGACGAAGAGTTGGGCAAAGTTCGGCTAGACGGTCTTCAATTTCCACAAGTAGAGGGTTTCTGTCAATCACTCTCGGATTCCAGAGTGCGGTAAACCAACCCCCTGGCCTCAGTATTCGAGCAAACTCCTCACTTCCCGCATCGAAATCAACCCAATGAAAGCTGGACGCCATGGTTACCCAATCCGATGAGTGCGACTCGACACCCGTTTGCTCACCAGTACCAGACATCCATTCTATATTTACGTCAGATTGTGAAGAGTCAGCGATGCCCTGAGCCCTCATGTCGTCATTCGGTTCAACTGCACGAATAGTTCTGGGGCGCCTTGATGCAATCATCCTTGTCCATATACCAGTCCCGGCACCCACATCCACTACATCTAGTTGTGAAACGGGTCTTTCATGAAGCCCCAGTATGGCACTGAGTACGTGTTGCGAATAGTCGGGACGCCCCTCTGAATAGTCGGCTGCTAGCCCCGTAAAGTCACCGCTTGTCAAGTTTGGAATACTCATTTGGTCTCTATTTATCTCAAATAGTTCTGGAGAACACTAAATCTAGCTGTGCGTCATTTCGCTAGCGCCAGCTAGCAATGATTTCTGTCTGCGTAGGTTGGAAGATGGATCGCCATAGTCGACCTGAACACTTCGCTATTCCCAATCACTGATATCAAAATCAATAAACATCTTCAAACCTTCAAGATCTGACTTGAAGAGGTTTCTGAGATAGCTTCGCGCAGCGGATGACATCTCCATTTTGGCGGAATGGAGGTTGGCCTGGAGCTGACCAAACAGATCTCGTTCTTCTTGACCTAGTTGCAACGAGTCACCCTGCTGCCCAAGCCGAATTGCTTCAATCAACTGATCAAATCTCTTTCCAATCACACGACGAAGTTCCATCTGTTTTGCTGCATTGACAACGTTCATGCTGGTGAACTCTGGTGGGCGAATATATGCCCAATTATTCGAAGCAATATTCAGGAACTTACAGATCTTTGCCAAAGTCTGATTCGTAGCACGTGATAGCTCCTCAGATTTCAAGATAAGAACTTGATGACGATCAAACACTTCAAGAAACTCAGCAATCTGCTGTCCATAAAATCCACGGCCCGTATAATTGTGTGGTTGTATTTCTGACCAAATCCCTGAAGCTTCCCTTATCCGCTCCTGCTCTGTCTCAAGTGCCTCCTCAAAAGGAAGATTTTCAAGTCCTTCAAGAACGGTGTATCGATAATTCGCCCAAGTCCGTTCGATCGGATTTCGAAGAATAAAGATCAATTTCAGATTTGGCAATTGGTGTCGCATCTTGAGTGCGACATCTCGACCACCAAATAGGTATGACGACGATCGCTCTCCTACGGCAATGCTCGAATTGGGAACGTTTTTGAACCATCGCCCAAGGTAGTAATGCCATCCTTTCTCGAACTCCCAGGACTTATAAAAAAAGTGCGGTTCTGGTCTCATTTCAACAGGAAGATAAACAGCCGGATGTTGTAGTAGCACAGCAGAGAGAAAACTTGTGCCTGACGCTGATGAACCTCCAATAATGAAATTGGGCTGTCTAGTTTCAAAACCTGAGTCCTCAATCATCATTGACCATCACATATTCCATACTTCTTCTACCTTGAAACCAATGAATCAAGACTCAATAACGACCAGACCAGAAGGCGACGATTTACTTTCCCTGTCTGATGCTCATTGAGCAACGATTGTGTTTCATCAAAGTCCAAATAATCATAGATGGAGGAGTTCTCTCTACCGAGACGTTGCTGCACAAAGTTGCTGCTGTCGCCACGAAACCACGACGAGTCAGGTGATGAAAAACCTTGTTTCTTTGCTTTGGTAACTGTTTCAGGAATGTTGCGTAACATTACTTCACGAAGAATGCTCTTTCCGTCTTGTGATTCTGCAAAATACGTTTCACGCTTGTCTCCGGGAAAATTTTCATCCACACGAAGTACTGCATCTAGATTTCGTACCTTTAGGTTCACTGGACACTTCATAGCAAAGTCAACCAAATCATTATCCAGAAGGGGTATTCGAGTCTCGAGACCATGAGCCATGCTGAGTTTGTCTTCAACTACGAGTAAGCCATGCAGAAACGTACGGGCCTCAAAATACAAACAATGATTCACATAGTCTTCGCGAGTCTCCAACTTGTTTTCATGCTGGAGAAAGACATCACGAAAGATATCTCTAGTCCAGACATGAGAGACTCGCGACCAAATTGGAGCAAACAACCGCTTAAGTTGCTGGTTGCTCACGAGACGGTGCCAGTAGCGATAGTAGTCATCGATGAAACTTTCGAACGTCGACGCCGCGTCGGCGCGGTAGTAGCGCCACGGGTATCCACCAAACAGTTCATCACCTCCGGCACCTGAAAGAACGACCTTGACGAACTTGCTTGCCAGGCGAGCAACAAGAAAGTTCGGATAGCTCTGCCCAACTCGTGGCTCTTCAATTTGTCGAACTACGGCGTCCAGGCAGCGCTCCATATCTGATGAGTTGAGAACAATCTCGTAGTGCTCCGTTTTGAATTGTGCCGACATCGCCTCTGCTGCAACTCGCTCGTCAAAACCCAACTCCCTACCCGAAGCCGAAGATAAATCAAATCCGCACGTAAATGTCTTGAGAAAAGGAAGTGACTTGGCGCTAATCGCAGTTATAGTCCCGGAGTCAATGCCTCCTGACAGATAGGAGCCGATCTCGACGTCTGACACAAGTTGACGCTCGACCGCCCGATGAAGAAGACGGTGAAGTTCTTCGCGGTACTCCATTTCATCCACTGGCTTGTCAG
>Ga0194115_10005118_pt1 | contig 13783 bp, 4 predicted proteins | sample TA2MahsurfametaG_3_FD_148656 | JGI IMG/M metagenome (GOLD analysis project Ga0194115, IMG submission 148656) | Freshwater microbial communities from Lake Tanganyika, Tanzania - TA2015002 Mahale S4 surface | ecosystem: Environmental > Aquatic > Freshwater > Lake | place: Tanzania: Lake Tanganyika...
ATATCATCGTTGGAGCAGCCGCGTTTTTTCTATGCGATACGACAGTAACAGCCGCACAGGCTTTTGCTTCTGCCGCATGTCCAGCATTTGTAGCCACAGAGTCGTATAAATCTACTCTGTCTGCAGATCCTGATTGGGATAACGTTGGTTACACAATGAACGGTCTTGAGATGCAATTCCAGCCTGACTTCGGTGAGGTTGCAGTTGATCAAATTCTTGATGTTGCTAAACTTTACAAACAAGGTATGCAGGTAAATGTTGCTACAGCGTTCGCTGAAGCAACTCTTGAGAATCTACTTTATGCTCTTGCATTTAATAGTGATGAACTCTCTGGAACAAAAACCACTTCAGCAGGTCGTCGTCTGAATCTTTCAGCAGGCGAACTAGGCGAGTGTCCAGTTGAGCGAGCAATCTGCGCTGTCGGTCCAGGCACTGGCGATTGCGATGACTCAAGTAACGTAGAACGTGTCTATCTCGGATATCGTGCACTCTCAATTGAGAATGTAACAGTATCTGCAAAGCGCGATGAACCTTCAATGTTTGAGGTTTCATTCCGTCTGCTTCCAGATGATGCATCTGCCGCATATGGTAAGATCGTAGATCGTACTCATACCGCATCATAATCTATTCATAGATTAATAACAGCCCACTCTCTAACGGGGGTGGGTTTGTTGTTTATGGTAAAATGGTTTAGATGGCTACCGAAATATATAAAAGTGAAAATATTTTTTTAATTAATGGAGTTGAAATTTATATAATTCCATTAAAAATAAAATATTTAAGAGAGTTTATGATTAGATTTAATGACGTAAAAAATGCAAAAGATGATTATGAAGCCATAGAAATATTGTCTGAATGTGCAAGAATTTGTATGAAACAGTATTATCCAAAAATATCTAAAAGCATTGAAATTTTACAGGATAATGTTGATATGCCAACAGTATACAAAATTATTGAAATAGCAGCAGGTATTAAAATAAATGAAAAATCAAAAGACACTGTAAAAGATCAGGCAACCAATAGCGGCTCATCCTGGGACGAATTAGATTTAGCAAAATTAGAGTCTGAAACATTTTTATTAGGTATATGGAAAGACTACTCTGAACTTGAAAGCTCTTTATCGATGCCAGAACTTCTTGCTACTCTTAGCATAAAACGAGAACTGGACTATTCTGAAAAAAAGTTCTTAGCAGCAATACAGGGAGTAGATTTGGATAAGCAGTCTGGACAGGAGCGTGGTCAAAAAGAGTGGGAAGACATGAAGGCTAGAGTTTTTAGCAAGGGTAAAACATCAGATAGCAACGATATCTTATCTTTACAGGGGCCTGCTGCTCAAAAAGCAGGATTCGGTATTGGCATGGGAATAGACTATGACGACTTAAGGGATTCATCTCTAATTAATAAAAATATTTAAAAATAGTCGTTTCATGCTATAATTAACATAACCTATATAGGAGGTAAAATGGCAACAACGGTGCATGAGGAAAGCGTCCTCACGCTTATTGATGGAACTGAAATTAAGGTTCGTCCTCTCAAAATATCACTTCTTCGTCCTTTTATGAAGAAGTTTGAGGGAGTTGCAGCAGTGGCGGAAGACAATGATAAATCTATGTCTCTTCTTGTAGAATGTGTACAAATTGCAATGAAACAGTATAAACCTGAATTGGCTGCAGATATTGCAAAACTAGAAGACGTCTTAGATCTTCCAAGTGTCTACAAAATAGTTGAGGCGGCATCGGGTGTTAAACTCGCTGAGGTCTCAGAAGTTTTAAACACAACTGTGCAATAATAAGTTAATAAAGAAGGTGAAATCTGATGGCTGACGTTAATGCTAATATTGGCGTTAATATTGATACGTCAAGTGCATTAGCACAGCTAAAAGCATTACAGCGTCAGATCTCACAATTTCATACAAACATCGCTAGATCAAGCGAGGCTGCTGGATTAGCGCAAAAGGGTCTGCAGAAAAACTTTATCAATAGTATAAATTCTATTGGTGCTTTTTCTGCAGAACTCCGTGCAATTAGGAGCACTGCAGAATCTTTTACTGATTCTTTAGAAAAAAACAAGTTTGGAATGCGTGAGTATTTTAGATACTCTACGGGCGCTACAAAAACATTTGGTAGATTTTTTAAGTCAGAATTTGACACAATAAATAATGTAGCACAAGAAAATGTAAAACGGCTTCAGACTCAATATATTAAAATGGGTCGTGATGCAAATGGTGTGATGCGAGCCATCGCTATTATGCCTAGAGAATTAGATCTTTCAGATTATACAACACAAACACAGATTGCTGGACAAAGACAGGCAATTTTTAATCAACTTTTAAAACAAGGAACAACAAATTTATTAAATTTTGGTAAAAATACTCAGTGGGCTGGTCGTCAGTTAATGGTTGGTTTTACACTGCCGCTCATGGCTCTTGGAACAACTGCTGCTCGCACCTTTATGGAAATGGAGGCGGGAGCAATAAAATTTAGAAAAGTTTACGGAGATTTATTTACACCTGCTGAAGAAAGAGAACAAGCACTTGCAGATATTACTGCCCTTGGTGAAATGTTTACAAAATATGGTATTTCTGTTGCATCTACTGTTAATTTGGCGTCAGACGCAGCGGCAGCAGGCTTTCAAGGCTTAGATTTACAAAGACAGGTAACAGAGGCAACAAGACTGTCCGTTCTTGGTCAGATTGATCAACAAAAGTCACTTGAAACAACTATTTCTTTACAAAACGCCTTTAGGTTGTCAAATGAAGAATTATCAGACTCAATTAACTTTTTAAACGCAGTTGAAAACCAAACTGTTGTATCTTTAGATGACATTACCACAGCAATACCTAAAGTTGCACCAGTTATTATGCAACTTGGCGGGAACGTAAGGGACTTGGCATTCTTCTTAACTGCAATGAAACAGGGCGGTGTTAATGCATCTGAAGGAGCAAATGCACTGAAATCTGGTTTGGCATCACTTATTAATCCAACAGAAAAAGCATCAAACATGCTCAAGGGTATGGGAATTAATATTCAACAAATTGTAGAAAGAAACCAGGGAAACCTAAGAGCAACAGTTGTTGAATTTGCTCAGGCACTAGACACTCTTGACCCTCTATCTCGTGCACGTGCTATTGAGCAAATGTTTGGTAAGTTTCAATTTGCACGTCTGTCCACCTTATTTGAGAATGTTACTAGCAGTGGAACGCAGGCATCACGTGTTTTAGAACTTGCCGCATACTCAGCCTCAGAACTTGCTCAAACCGCTGAATCTGAGTTAGGAATAACCGCTGAATCTGGAATGATGAAGTTTAGAAAAGCAGCAGAAGACTTAAAACTAGCACTTGTTCCAGTTGGAGAGGTATTTCTTGAATCAATTACTCCATTTGTTGAGTTTATTGGAAATATACTAGATAAATTTAACAATCTTTCTGGCGGTACAAAAAAAGCAATAACAATTCTTACAGTAGCAATAGGTGCCATAGGTCCAGTTGTTCTTATGACATTTGGTTTGTTAATGAACGCTTTAGCAAATGGACTAAAGGGTGTAAATATTCTTCGTCTTGGATATCTAAAATTAACCGGGCAGTCTCAATTGCTCGCTGCTCAGACAGATTATTTAACTGTAGAACAACAAAATGCCACTGCAGTTGCACATTCTCTTGATCAAACACATGCAAAACTAATTCAAACATTCAATGTTGAAAAAGTTGCAGTGGATCAACTTGCCGTTGCATACAATTCTGCCATTGGTGCTTTGGCTCGATTTGCACAGGCTAACCCTGGCATGATGATGTCCCCACGTAGATTTGGCAAAGGAACAGCAAAAGTAATGAAATATGCTGGAGGAGTTATGGTTGTTCCAGGTAGTGGTAATCAAGATACCGTCCCAGCAATGCTTACTCCTGGAGAAGCAGTTATTCCAAAGGATAAAGCAAAACAATATGCTCCTTTAATTCAGGGAATGATTGCTGGAAATATTCCAGGGTATATGTCTGGTACTGTTAGTGTTGGTGAAAAAGTAGCAGGACTAGATTTTGCTAGATCTGATACTGCTGCAAAAGCACAAAGATTAATTGATGCAATGCTTGCTAACGGAGCAGGTATTGAAAATGCAATGACAATTGTTGAAGAAACATTAGCAAGAATGGCTAATGATACTAAAATTAGTATTGATTCATTTGTTAGAGAATTAGATTTAGTAACAAGGTCTATTAGTGGTAGGCAACTACCAGGATCAGTCTTTAAGAGTGCTGGAAGAGGAGAAAGACGTTTTAGTGCTGGTCAAACTGGCATTGGAACTATGGAGCAGCAAGTTGCTGGCGATGCCATATTGCAAGAAGAATTATCAAGGGCAAGAGGGTCTGCAACTGCTGCACAGCAGGCAATGGTTGAATACTATCAATCAATAGGTAAAAATGCTGGAGAGTTTTCAAATGTGGTTGCACAGGCTGGAGATGTTCATAGAGCACACGTAATTGACATTAGAGATAATGTTGATAAGATGTTTATAGAAGCATGGGATCCTAAAGCATGGGTAGCGCAATCTTCTACATTGAACCAAGTAAGCAATATTCTACAATCTTCTAAATCTACTCGTGATGAATATTTTAAAAATCTTTCAGAGATAAATGCTGATGAAACTATTGTTGCATCTATTATGGAAAAGATTACAAATAATATTGCATTAACAGAACAAGAGTTGGGCGTACAAAAACAAGTACTTGAGCGTATGTTAGGTTCTACAACATCTATGGCAAAGGTTGCACCTAATTTTGGTCCACAGGCTGCAGGTGCAGTTGCCGCTACACAGTTTTTAATGCAAAATCCTGCAACACAGGCTGGAGTTGGAACAAGAAGTGCACAGCAAATGGCTGCAGCGCAACAAGGATTAGTACAGGCTAAATTCAGAGGTGCTGGTTCATTTGTTCCAGTTACACAGGCTGCACAAGAGTTAACAAATCAGGTAGTTTTAGAAACAGCACGTGCTGCTGGAACACAATCTCCATCTAAAAAGACAATTCCAATTGGAGAAGACATTGCTCGTGGTTTGCAAGTTGGAATGTCTAATCAGATAGATGAGACTGCTGCTGTTGGAACAAGACTCGCAGGTGCAGCAACATCTGGATCACGGGGTGGAGGAGGAGTAACAGATATTCCGTTCCAATCTCCAGGAGGTCCAGTAAGACCTGGCGGTGTAATGTTGACAGATCTTCAAAAACAAATGTCTGTATCAGAAAAAGTTAAAGATGCCGCAGAAGACCAGGCAAAGGCAGGAAAATTAAACGCAGAAAGACTTAGCAAGATGAATGCTGGTCTCATGTCTGCAACATTTGCTATATCATCATTATCTGGAATTACAACGTTGTTTGCAGATGGTCCATTAGCAAAGTTTTCTGGAACAATATCTAAATTAACTGGACTTATGTTTGTATTAATGTCTGTTACACAGGCATTAACTCAAACACAAATATTAAAACTAGCATCAGATAGAGCTCAATTAGTATCTGGAGCAATGCTTGGTCTTCCAGCAGGTGGAAAAGCACCACTAAAATCATTATTTATAGGCGTAACAGGATTTCTTCCAAAACTCAAACTTCTTGGATCTTTTGCTACCAGATTTCTTGGTCCAATTGGAATAGCAACTACAGCAATTTCTTTAATGGCTGTTGCAATAAAAATAAATAATAATAGACTTGAAGAACAAAGAAAACAACTAGAAGCATTTAGTGATGCCTTACAGAGTTCAAAACCACAAGAAGATTTCTTAAAAGATTATTTTAACTTCCTTCCTCAAAAGGGATCTTTAGCAAATTTTGGAGAAGAATTAGAGAGATTATCTGTTGCACAAAGATCTGAAAGACAGGCCCTAAAAGAAAATGAAGGTTTCCAAAAGGCTTATGGCAAAACAATTAGCGCTGTTTCAAAATTATCTGATGAGGAAGCAAAATCTGCACTCACCCTAAAGGGTCTAGAACTTATTTCGCAGGGTATGGCAAAAGAAAAGGTTCAAGACTTAATTGGCGCCATAAAAGAAGAAGCAGGCAAGACAAGTGTAAAACTTGATTTTGCTAGTTTAAAATTTGATGATGCTGGCATAAAGCAAATGAATGCTGAAATAGGAGTAGTGTTAAAAGATTTTCAAACAACGTATACAGGTGGAATTTCTAAACTTTATGTAAAAGGTATTGATGAACCCATAAAAACTGTTAATAAAGAAGCAAAGGCAGCATTAAAAAATGCCGCAACAGGAGTAGCATCTTATATTGGAAGCATTAATAGGCTTGCCAATAGTGGAAGTTTAAATATTAAAAAATATAATCAAATGTTTGATGGTTTATTTAATAGTATTAAAAAATCGGTTCCAGATACAACAACACAACTTGCATTATTTGATAAAACACTTGAATTAATAGATCCCGATTTAGCAAAGTTGGTAAAGGGTGTTGGTGATCTTGAACAAAAACAACTAGCGCTTAAAGCCGCAACTGTGGGTGTTTCTGAAGCCCTAATTGCAAATTTTGTTCTTGCTTTAAAAACTGCAGATGCATTAACTGCGACTGCAATTGCAGCAAACGCTAATGGAAAAATGGAGGTTGGAGCAATTGCTGCAGCAAATGCAGCAAGAGATAAAGCATTGGGCATTGAAATAGATATTAAGAAGGCAATAGAAGATGCTTTAAAAATTGCTAAAGAACTTAATAAGGAGCAAGGAAAGGGAACTGGAACTAAAGATAAAAAAGGATTTTTACAAGATGAAATTATAGCACTTAAAAATCAAATAGCAGCATATAAGCAATTAAGAATAGCCAAAATTGATTCTGCAACTGCTTCAGAACTTGCTGGTAATAAAGAAATGGCCGCTCTATTAGCTCAAAATGGGGCAGTTAAGAAAAACATTCAGGCAATAAGAGAATATGCTAAATTAAAACGCGATGTTGCACTCATACAAGAAGCAGGAGCAGATCTTGGTGATGCAATAATCGCTGATTTAAATAGAAAAAAAGCATTTCTTGATTTGCAAGAGCAACTGATTACCATGCGGTATTCACATGAACTAGAAAGACAAAATCAAGCTCTACAAGATCAAGAAATGGCAATTGAGTTAATTGGTCGTGAAATTAATAAAATTAACAGGGATCAAATTAGGCCCTTACAAGAAATTATTGAGGAAAATACCTATGCTCTTGAGTTTATTGGGCACCTAGAAGATGAGATAAACAAAAAATATGATGAGCAAGAAAGAATTCTTGATAATATTTTAACTATAAATGAAGAAATTGCCAATCTTCAAAAATCTAGAATTTCCATAGCAGATGCGCTAACAAGAGGAGATATTTCTGCTGCAGCACAGGCTGTTCAAGATCTAAGAAATCAACAGAGCACACTTAGGGGTTCAAATCAAAGAAGGATTCTGCAAGAGGCTCGCAAACAAGAAATTGCAGCCTTAAAACGCAACGAAATTGAACAAGCCAACAAAAAACTTCAATTAGAGATATCAAAAATACAGTTTGATCAGGTTAGAGTTTTAGAAAAAGCAAAACAAGTTTCCGAAGACAATGTAGATTCTATTAGAGATAAGATAGAAAATATTGAATTTGTAACAAGAATGTCTATTAGAAAAATGACCCAAGACATTAGCAAGAGTTTTGGTGGCACAAAAACTGAAATTGAAAATGCTCTTAGGGTTTTGGATTTATCAAAATCAGCAGGTATTGATATTAACGATGAAGCATTTATTACAAATGTTTTAAAGGCTGCTGGCGGATATGCAAAAAATATTAATGATTTAATTACATCCACTCCAGGGCTCTTTCAAGTGGTATTGGATAAGATCAAGGCTTTACGTGAAGAAATGGGGTTGCCAGTTGATCTTAAAATTAATACCGCTCCAATAAACGAACAGTACATAGCACCTAAACTTGAAATAACTCACCCAATAATGATTAAAGACTCTTCTTGTCCAAGTGGATGGAGATATCAGCTAGCAATAAGTATAGATGAGGGGCAGGGTCAGGCACCAACTACCACATATATTGATATTGGTTGTGCTAGTGGAGCAGTTTCTCCAACACCAGGACCAGGACCAGGGCCAGGACCAGGGCCAAAACCAGATCCAACACCAGATCCAACGCCAGAGCTAAAGCCAGCGGGGCCATGTGGTCCTGCAAAACCTTATTACAACTATTTCACAGGAGAGTGTGTAGCAACTCCAGAAGAAATTAGGCCAAGAGTTACCACAACTCCCAAAACAACAGTAACTCCAACACCTACTCCAACGCCTACACCAACGCCTACTCCAACACCTACTCCAACACCTACTCCAACACCGACACCTAATGCTGCTCTTAATGCGGGACTAAATACTGGCGGATCAACTGCACGATTACATCTAGATGAATTAGCTCGTATTGCACGGGCAACAGCATATGCAAATACTGTTAAATCAATAACAGAAAATGCTGGTACTGTAGCGGCAAATCACTACGCAGATTTAACAAAACTTGCAGAAGCAACAGCAAAAGCGAATGCAGCCGCAGCAGCAAAAAATAAAGGAGCAAATACAGTATCTACAGCAAATATGCCGTTTGGTGGCAGAAGTGTAATACCTAAAACTATTGGCGGCGGCGGCGGTGCTAGTAACTACAGGGTTCAATTAGAATCTATGGGCGGAATGATAAAGCCACTTTACAGACCTATGGGAGGACTAATTCCTTATTTCTTGAACGGTGGATTTGCCAAAGGAACAGACACAGTACCAGCAATGCTTACTCCAGGTGAGTTTATTATGAGCAGATATGCTGTTGAAAATTATGGTGTTGATAAAATGAGAGCAATAAATAGTGGAGACATGGCCGATTCTTCAGTGTATAATTATAGTATAAATGTAAATGTTAAATCTGGAGCGAATGCTAGTGAGATTGCAAGATCGGTATTGACTCAGATTAAACAGGTTGATTCTCAAAGAATTAAGGGGCAAAAGGTTTCATAATGACAACTTCAGCATATTTAGCTGGTAGAAAAAGATATCAGCGTCCACAAGGAGTTCTATGGTCCAATAATTCTGGAACGCTTACTGGAGGATACTACGTACCAAACGGGATTGAGATTGGTGCTGATACTGCCGTAACAAGTGCAGTTTTGTTAAATCAGTTCATTATTTTGTCTGATCATAATAGAAGCGAACTTTCATTTACACCGCAAAGAATTGAGCAGCGTCAAAGAACCATCAATGGTCGCATGAGGTCTTATCATATTGCAGATAAACTTCAAATAGGTTTTTCATGGAGTATGCTTCCCTCAAGATCGCACTATCAGGTAGCAGATTTTGACGACGCAACCGGAATATCTCCTTATCAAAATAATACACAAGAGTTTACAGCAGATGGTGGCGCTGGCGGGGTAGCAATATTGGACTGGTATAACAGCCATCCAGGACCATTTTGGATGTACCTAGCATACGATAACTATGCAAATTTTAAACAGGATGGAAATGTTGTTGATGCCTCTTTTGGTCATCTTGATCAATATAATGAGGTTATTGAAGTATTCTTTGCAGACTTTAACTATTCTGTAGTTAAGCGTGGTGGCAATAATTTTGACATGTGGAATATATCGGTAACGCTGGAAGAGGTCTAAATGTTTGTAAGTGAAGCATTAAAAACTCATCTTCAAACATCAGCAACCGTAAGCATAGAGTCTTTGGTTTTGGCTGAGTGGAATATGAACATGCCAGATAACATTTTTAAGGTAGGCAATTATCGCTATCGTCCAAGAGATGTCGACTCGATATATCATACTCTCCCTTCAACTTTTGATCAATTAGATATTGGAGAATATTATACTGGCGCCACAGATGCCGATGTTGTGGTAGACGGCGGCTTTGATGATGATGATAATCCACAACAGTTCACCCTAACTAAAGATAAAATGAAAATGATTTATTCTTTAGAAGATTGTTTAAAACCATTTAGACCTCGTTCTGGAGTAAACAAGGCTCTATATGTCGCTGGAAGAAAGTTGGCAAACTCTGGCTCAAGGCTTGCAGAGCGTCCAAGGTATTACATGTCATCTAGATATGATCAGTTTAGATATTGGACATCCTACAGAACTCAAGAAGGAAACGAATATGGTATTGCAAAAAATGTATCAAATGGATTATATTTTATAGATGATGCCGTTCCGTTCGTGGTATACAAAGAAAATGTTCCAACAAACAGAATAGTAATTAAAACTCAAACAAATGTTGGAGATGTTGATTTGGGACCTTTTACAACAAATGTTGGAACAATTAGCGATCCTTTATTCGGAGAATCAAACAAAACCACACCTTCTAGATTTAAAATACAATGTCTTGAGGGCGATAACTGGATAACAATATCTGATTTTACAGAATTTAGCACAAGAGATGATGAAGACAATTCTCCCATATTTGGTTCTGATGGATATTTACAGCTAGATTATGGATTGAAGATTCCTGATTTATACAAAGATATTTTTATTTTTGCAGAACAACTTTCTTCGGATACCCTGCTTCCAGAAACCAATGTAGAGGGATATGCATATCTTGTTGTTGAAGAAGATGGAGATCTTGGAACATTTCACATTTGGACTGGCTCTGAATATGAAACCTTTTCTCCAGAATATGGCTGGTCACTAAAAACAGAAACAATTACAAATCAAACTAGTTTTATAACCGATGTGACATCTCCAAAATCTTTTACAGACGCAGGAGATGGCTCTACAAAGTATAGAGAGTTTCAGTATATTAGAGGTATTCGTATTGCTGTTGAAGTAATGAATAAGCAGGACTCTACCTTTGACTTAATTGAAATGTCTCCTAGGCTAGTTGTTGACCTATCTGACAAGGTTATTGATTATAGAATTACAAAAGTTTTATCTGATTTAGGAAATAGCTCTGTGCCAGTTGGTCAGCTTACAGCATCTAACGGAGAAATGACGGTATTTGATAATGATCAAGCATTTAACGACAATAACTCAAACAGTATAATTGCAGACTATTTAAGAAAAAATATAAAATTTAATTTTTATGAAAAAATAATTGATGTAGATGGTTTTGATTACTATGTTCCCATAAAATGTTTATATTCAGATGGTTTTCCACAAGCAGATGTAACTGGAGCAACAGTATCTCTTAGTCTTAGAGATTTTTATTTTTTCTTGGAATCAATGCCAGCTCCAAGGCTACTGATGACACAAACATCTTTGAGCATGGCAATATCAACGCTTTTGGATTATATTGGATTTACCAACTATACCTTTAGAAGAACTACGGAACAATCTGATCCAATCATACCGTTTTTCTTTGTTGCTCCAGATCAAAATGTTGCAGAAGTCTTGACACAGCTTGCTGTAGCAACTCAAAGCGCTATGTTCTTTGATGAATACAATAACTTTGTTGTAATGACAAAAGAATACCTTCTTCCAGGAGCAGATGATAGAGACACAGATTTTGTTCTTTCTGGATCAAACAATCAAACAGATAATGGAATTATAAAAAATCAAACATCTGGAAATTTACCAAATGTAATCTCTGTTGCATCACAAGATAAAAAGGTATATAACGATGGAAAAATTACTTATACAACAAGATATATACAGAGATCCTACGGGGCTCTAAGACAAGCAAACCTAATTGATCGTGAAAAAACTTGGATATATAAGCCAGTTCTTTTATGGGAAGTTGCGGGAACAGAAAATCTTAAAACAATAAATGAGGTAGCAGCTACTCAAAGCAGTTATGTATTGTCAGCAATGCCCATTAATTCAAATCTAACAACCAGCCTGCCTACAGTATCTAACGGCGTTGTAATAAATAACGTTTTAGATTTAGGTGAAAATGTTTATTGGCTAACAAGATATCAGGGATATCTCTATGCAAATGGAGAAATTATAAAATATGATGCCGTTCAGTATAATATAACAGGAACTGGAAATGTTTACATAAGTAGCAATCAAGAATATCAAAGATATTTTGCATCCCTTCCTTTTAACGGAAAAATATATCCAACAGGACTTATAAGAATTTACTCTTTGCCATTTTATGAAACAGTAGATGGTAATACAAGAGCAAAGTCTGGACCAGTTCAACAGCATGGCCGAGGTCAATTTGGAACTCCCGTTGTTGAGCATACCGCTGGAATTAACAGCTATTGGACAAACAGTGAACATGTTCGTGGATGCAATATGCAAACTCAATTTTTATTCACAACCGTTCTAGATGAAGATATCAATGCTCCTGCTACAACAACTGGTCCTGCTGGTGTAAGCAATACGCTAGCCACTCAAACTACAAGAAATAGCATTATAAAAAACTTTATGGCAACTAATTTTTTAACTGAAACTCAAGTTAATAATTTAAAATCAACACAAACAGGAACTATTCAATCTTCTGCTTTGGTTATGAACGGTCCTTCATTTAAAACTACAGAAACTCCAATAAACCTTGTTTCTTATGTTTATAAAAACTTAGACAATGCATACAGACATTTTGGAACGAGAATAAGAGTTGTTGGTAAAATAGAAAACAGTGAGGTTCGTGGACAAACCCCAATTGGTAGCACACCCTATTTTCAAGTAAGTGGTGCAGGAACTAATAAAAATACAAGTATTGGTGGCGGATCTGGAGGTATGGCAGTATTATTAAATCCAGAAACAAATAACGGCTATTACTTTGAAATAGTTGCGCTAACAGAAAATAACATAGAACAATATCTAAAAACCGATTCAAGAACTGGCGAAAGTCAGATATCAATCAACAACGTTGTGTTTTATAAAGTTAAAAAAGATGCTGCCAATAACAATGCTATACCAATTAAACTTTATGGCGGATTAACAAAAATTTTAGTTGATGATGGAAGATTTACTGGTCAATACAGAATGATGGGTGAAGAAAATCCCACAGTATATGATCTTTCTGTAGAATATCAAGACATTGGAAATACTCGTAGATTCTTTTTATATATTAACAACAAGTTAATAAAAATAGTAGATGATACCGACCCTCTACCTATTTATAATAATATGGCATTATTTGTTCGCGGATCCTCTCGTTGCATGTTTGAAAATATATATGCTTTGACAAATAATTATTCACAAAATACAGTTTTTACGATTGGACAAACGCTTTCTAGTGCTTTTGGAGACAAAGAAATAGATGCCAACGAAACATTTAGAAAATATGCTGTAAGCGGTCTAGTTCAATCAACCTATCTATCTGGTCTCAGTGCACAGCAACCACCTAAATACAACATGTATTTTGAAGAGTTTGGAACTATCATGCGTGAGTGTGCATATTTTGATGTTAGATATGATCGTGCATACCCTGCTCTTTATGCCCAATTATCACCTACTTTTAACAGAATTAAAGGATACTCCGTTTCTGGATTTCAAGCAGACTCATATGGAGCTGAATTTTTAATATTCAACACAACAGATACAGCATTGAGTTTAGACGAAACAACAGGAAATTATTTAAAAATTCAGGGCGTTACTTTTACACAAGATACAACACATGAACTTAGCGTAGACGAATATTATAAGAAGAAAAGCAATTTATCAGATCCAGAGTTTGGTATTGATTCAATAACAACATCTGCTCTTGTAGAAAAAGCGGTATATGATGAAATAAAACTTAGTAGATTAATATATGGTAAAAACGAATTCTCTTTAGACAGCCTGTATATTCAGACTCCAGATCATGCAGAAGATTTGCTAGGATGGATTGTAAGTAAGACAAAGGATCCAAAGAAGGCTATTGGTTTGCAGAT
>Ga0194115_10005123_pt1 | contig 13768 bp, 16 predicted proteins | sample TA2MahsurfametaG_3_FD_148656 | JGI IMG/M metagenome (GOLD analysis project Ga0194115, IMG submission 148656) | Freshwater microbial communities from Lake Tanganyika, Tanzania - TA2015002 Mahale S4 surface | ecosystem: Environmental > Aquatic > Freshwater > Lake | place: Tanzania: Lake...
ACAAGGAGATACGGATGAGTGCATACGCCCGTGTACACGACGGACAAGTGGTAGAGGTTTTGGAATTGACTGACGATTGGATTGCAGGCTTGGAAGCAAACAGCAACCCCAAGAGAGCAGAATTTTATCAGGTAACCGTGGATCCAGTTCCTGCCTACAACAAAGAAACACAATACACTTATTCAGTTTTTACTGTTGAAAACCTAGCGGTTCGTCAGAGTTGGATTGTTGACGAAATGCCCGAATGAATCGAAAGCCAGTGCAAGATGTGTCGTGGGGGAATTTGCGCTGCTTTTTGTATTTGTTATGTGAAGCGGGACTAATAGTTGGTTTGATAAAATTGCTAAACCAAATATCGTGAAGAGTACGGAAACCCCTTGAAACACAGGGTATTCTCCTACATACTCTACCTAGCAAACAAGGAGTACATCTATGAAGCAACTGCCGTCTCTGTATCAGCATTTCATTTTTATTTCGCGCTACAGCCGATGGCTAGACCCTCTGAAGCGCAGAGAAACATGGGAAGAGACGGTAGACAGATACTTCACTTTCTTTGACGGGCACTTTGCTGATCGCGGAGTGAAACTAAATAAAGGAACCCGTGAAGAACTGCGTCAAGCCGTTCTGAATCTTGAAATCATGCCGTCCATGCGGTCACTGATGACTGCTGGTGATGCCCTTCGCAAGGACAACACCGCAGGCTACAACTGCTCGTATGTTGCGGTAAACAAGGTTCGTGCGTTTGACGAAATTCTGTACATTCTCATGTGTGGAACCGGAGTAGGATTCTCAGTGGAACGCCAGTATGTGGAAAAACTGCCTACAATTTCTGAACACTTTACCCAAAGCGATACAGTCATTGTGGTCAAGGACTCCAAAGAAGGCTGGGCAAAGTCGTACCGAGAACTGGTGTCCCTTCTTATTGGTGGACAAATCCCCAAGTGGGATGTGTCAAAGATTCGTCCTGCTGGTGCACGACTCAAGACTTTCGGTGGACGCGCAAGCGGACCTCGACCACTTGAAGACCTGTTCCAGTTCACAGTTAGCACCTTTAAGAAGGCTGCGGGACGCAAACTTACTTCCATCGAGTGTCACGATATCGTCTGCAAGATTGCTGAAATTGTCGTTGTCGGAGGAGTGCGTCGCTCGGCACTTATCTCTCTGTCAAACCTCACGGATGAACGGATGCGTGACGCTAAAACTGGTCAGTGGTGGATTGAGAATCCACAGAGAGCGTTAGCGAACAACTCTGTTGCGTTCAAGGAGAAACCCGAGATCGGCACCTTCATGGAAGAGTGGGTGTCTCTGTACAAGTCCAAGAGCGGTGAGCGCGGCATCTTTAACCGACAGGCTGCACAAAAGACTGTTGCGAAACTGGGTGACCGCCGTGATCCCAACCACGAGTTCGGGACTAATCCATGCAGTGAAATCATTCTCCGCGACAAGGAGTTCTGCAACCTGTCCGAGGTGGTGGTTCGCGCAGACGACACTCCCGAGTCCCTGAAGCGCAAGGTGCGTTTGGCTGCAATCCTTGGCACATGGCAGGCTTCACTCACATACTTCCCGTACTTGAGCAGTGACTGGAAGCGTAACTGTGAGGAGGAAGCACTGCTTGGTGTTTCGCTCACAGGCATCCTAGACAACCCCATGATGCGTAAGCAGGGTGCTGAACTGGACGCTCTGCTCCAGTCCCTCCGCACAGAAGCAGTGAGCGTAAACAGCGAATGGGCAAAAAAGATCGGCATCAATCCGGCTGCGGCTATTACGTGCATCAAGCCCAGTGGCACGGTGTCCCAGTTGACAGACGCGGCTAGCGGTATTCACGCTCGTCACTCGGAGTACTACATCCGCACCGTTCGCGCAGACCGCAAGGATCCCATTTGCCAGTTTATGATTGACAAAGGCATTCCTGCGGAGCCGTGTGTCATGCGCCCCGACCACACAATGGTGTTCTCGTTCCCGCAGAAGGCAGTGGGATCAGTTACGCGCAACGATATGACGGCTATTGAACACTTGGAGTTGTGGCTCACCTATCAGCGGAACTGGTGCGAACACAAGCCAAGCATCACCGTGACCGTGAAGGAGCATGAGTGGATGGAGGTGGGCGCGTGGGTGTACAAGAACTTTGATGAGGTCAGCGGCATCTCCTTCCTCCCTCACTCCGACCACACATATCAGCAGGCTCCGTATCAGGACTGCACACAGGAGGAGTACGAGGCTGCACTGGCTAGACTGCCCCAGTCCATTGACTGGAGCGAGATGGTGTCTTACGAAAGCGAAGACAACACCAAAGGCACACAGACTTACGCTTGCAGCGGCGACAAGTGTGAGATCGTAGACCTGACTACATAAAGTAACCCCACAGTAGATCGCATCTATCGTCCGACAACCCCCAGCAATGGGGGTTGTTTTTTCAGAAAAATTCCGAATTGAACGCAGCGATTATACTAAATAATCGCATGAAGAGAGGAGTTGTCCATTCTCTTCTTACAGTCGCGGCACTCCTGCTTGCAGCCTGTGTCGGAACTGTGTCTACCGACACCTCCCCTCCGCTTGCTCACTCCAAACCAAGATATCTTGACGGATTCACGCTGATCCCCGACAGCGAGGACACTGGTGTGGGCAGGCTATTGACGATAGACGGCAGGCTCGTGGGCAGTGGAGTGCTCATAGGACCACAGGCAGTACTCACAGCAGCCCATTGTGTGGACACCGGAAAGGTATACTGGTTTGAAACCAACGGACAGCGATACTGTGTAGACTCTGTTCACGCACACCCCAATCCAAGAGTAGACGCAGCACTTCTAATTCTATATGAACCGTGCCCCGAGCCACCTGTACCCCTGCCGTCACCCGATCACAGGCTGTTCCGTGGTCAGTCCCTAACAGCAATTGGTCACGGAGGAGGATTCCGCAAGCGCAGCGACTACGGGGTAATGTGGTACTACGGCACACTGGTGGAAGACTCTGCAAATCTTAAAATGCTGTGCTACAGAGGCACTATTTGGTTTGGTGACTCTGGTGGTGCAGTAATAGACAACAGCGGTGTTCTCGTTGGAATCGTGTCCTCCCTTGGGGTGAGGGGAGAAATCGTCTACGAGAACACCGCTGTTCACGTTACTTTTATTGTTGGTTGGATACAGAACACACTGGAGGAATACCAATGCGACTGAACCGAATTCAAAGAGTTTTAGTCGGAGCCGCCGCCTTCTGCATTGGCGTGCTGTTCGCTCGACTGATGGGCTTCTAGACTAGCCTTCAATGAACCAATCTCGCTGCGAAGAGTCTCTTCAGTCTTCTTCGCTTCCTTTGCTGCGATTTCTAGTTTAGCCTGGAGCAGAACGATTTCTGCGGTAAGGTCATTCATCTTCTTCTGAAGAATAGGGATGAGCACGGTTTCGTTATAGTTTTCCGACTGAGCAATAGGTGGAATCATATAAAGCAATCTCCTTTCCAGTATTTAGACACACCTAAATAGGTTTAGATATGATCATCGCAGGAATTGATTATTCTCTTTGCGGACCAGCGATCTGCCTGTACAAACAGACAGACCCCAAGCGATTCTGCTACTCTGACTGCTCGTTCTTCTTTCTCACAGACAACAAGCGGCAAAGCGAGATTCGCACCACAAACATATTTGGAGAGCGGCTCACAGACTGGGACTCATCGGAGCATCGGTACGAAACCATTGCAGACTGGGCAATGGACATTGTGATGGGCTGCTCACAGATTGCGGTGGAAGGGTACGCATACGCTGCAACAAGCAACAGGGTGTTTCAGGTAGCCGAAAACACGGGACTGCTAAAGTACAAACTGTACCAGTTGGGCGTTCCTGTTACCGTGATTCCCCCCACCGAAGTAAAGAAACACGCCACAGGCAAGGGCAACGCAGACAAGAACGCCATGTACACCGCGTTCGTGCACGAAACAGGGGACAACATAAAAGCACTCCTGACACCAAAGCGGCAGGAGTGCGTGAGTCCAGTTTCAGATATCGTGGACTCGTATTTCATCTGCAAGCGACTGTACAACACTCTGCGGGAAGACAGCCGTTGCGAGATTGAACCCGATGAGGGTTAACCAGTAGGTGGATCAACAGGGGGCTGTTCAGTCTCATTGGTTGAAGTGGGGACAGCATCGCTCTTCGTCGCAGAGTTTTGTGCCTTCTTGAACGCCTTGTACGCACGGCTCTTCTCTGTTTCGCAAGTATCGCACACTGGTGACTTCTTTACATACTCGCGCCAAGTCCACGCCACCACAATGATCAGTACAGGAACATACCAAATCACCCAACCGTAGCCGGTGTCGATCTTGCTGTTCTTTGCAATCTGTTCCTTTAGGCTCAACATGATCACAGAGTCACCTGTGGTGTTGGGGATGATTTCTGGTCCAACAGATTGACACCCTGCGATCAGGGCAACGAGTCCTAGTAGTACGGCTAGTCTAGTCATGGCAATCTCCTCAACTCTTGTTTGCAGCAGCGGCACTTCCGAAGTAGAAGCCAACAATGCTGACTAGAATTTGACGGGTTTCAGAAGCGTACACGAATCCGTTCACCTCTACGAAGTACTTCTTTGCTGTTGCGGGAATGAGTCCGAACAGCCCTTCGGGTGAGTTGGTGTCTACTTCAACAAAGGTGGGCACACCAAAGAACGGCAGAATGAACGGAGCCAGTAGGGTTCCGAACAGCACCGACAGCACAATGAGTTGGCGAACGCCCTTGCCCAAGTCAACGGGTACGCGCTCGGCGGCTTTGTCTTGGTTTTCGGTGGTCTGCTTGTTCGCAGTGATCAACCGCTCAAACATCTCTTTCTGATCTTGACGCTTCTCTGCCATGAAGCGGAACAGGAAGCCAACAGCAGAGCCTCCAACAAGTGAAATTAGTTCAGGTGAAAACATAGTTACCCTTTCTGTAGAGTTCGATTACACTACTCTGTTATTTATAGATCGGGCAGTCTTGCGCCTGCGAATAATTGACTTCTTGCGGAGTGCTGCGGCTTGCGAAACAGGGGGCAGATCGGGTGGCAACCCTGCAATATGGGTTCCAGACGCCACATTTGTGGGTGTGGTCATGGGTGGTGGAACATCTTCCATGAACTGGGAGAATGTCTTTAGTTTACGGTTGCCCATATGTGCCTCCTCCAAACACCATGAAGTGTATTTTTCGTGTGTACCCACTCTGATACCACACAGATGATCTATACCATTTGTTATCCGGAGAGTTCTGTTCCAAGGAAACTGCTCGGAATCCGTTGGTGTCCTTTTTTCTGCGGTCCACCATGAGTATGGAGAACTCGTTAAGATTCGAGTAGTCTGGAGAGGCAGCAGGTGGAATGACCTCACCACTCAATATTACACAGTAGTTTGCGGTGTTCATGGGCTTCACGAACGACACATCAAACTCCGCATTTGCTCCTGCTGAAACGCCGTGCAGTACATTGTACCCATTCTCAACATACGCTGCCACTGGAGTGGATCCGCCCACGTTTCCTGGAATAACAATGGTTCCGTATGCAGTCACAGAGCGGGTAGACAGCAGTGCAGGCATATGGGAGTGGTGGGTTGCGCCTGTGACTCCGAAGCCTACTCCACCAGGCACGAATCGTTTTCTTTCGTCTTGGTTTCCTTTGACTGGTGCAGCAGTTCCTGTGGGAATAAAAGTAGTTGCTATTGAGCCTTCTTCCACTTGCGGTGATGATGCGTAGAAGTAAGTGGTGGACGAAACCGTGCCTGTGTCCAAGTAGAAACGCAGGTTTCCGTTGTTTGGAGTGGTGGGACGATGGGTGATCACGATCTTTCTCCACCCGTTTCCCGCGTCACTCACCACTACGGTGTTGTTTGTGCCTGTGTTCGTGGACACAGAAGAAATGCTTGGTCCTGAAATGGACGACCCTGTTGCCGTACCCGTGGCTCCGTCTAGGTTAACTTTGAAATCGTATCGTGAAGTGCTTTCGTTCAGGGTTCCAAGAAACATCCGCACAGAAGTAGTGGTTCCGCTCTTTGCGTACAAAGACGCAGTGTATGTTTTCAGGGATGCAACCCCTGTGGGAATTGGTATTGCGGGAGTGGAGTACAGATATCCAGTACTCGGTGTGATCTTGTAGGACGGATACCCGATTGGATCAATCTGCTGATCGTCTATTTCCGCAGTGGCGGTTGCGCGTGTCCAACCGTTCTTCATGTCTGTGTTGATCAGATTCTGTACAGTTGTGCTGTACATATCATTGCTACGCTTGAACGCAAACGCCGCTACACCAATGTGAGGCTCAACAGAGTTTGCGCCACTCACTGTAAAGTCGTACAGCCCTGCGGTGTGTCCACTTGCTCCAGCGGGAAGGTCAAACGAAACGCTGTGTACCCGTAAACCACCAGTGGTTCCTGGAGCAGTTGAGCCAGGAAGGGTGGCTGAAGTAGTGTTTCTCCAAACAGGAGTGTAGAACACGTTTCTGTTTGTGGCTGTGCTGTCAAACGGACCCTTTGCTTCGGGTGTTGCAAGCACCACGTATCCTCCGCCTCCGTACCGTTCAGGGTTGGAGAACGAAAACCCGTGACGACCTGTACTGATCCAGTGTGATCCGGTTATTCCGCTGCCTGCAACAGTGGACGCAGAGACAGTGGCACTCCCCAATCGGATGAGTCCCCACGCGTCAGTGCTGATGGGCGGAGACGCAGCGGAGTACAGACTGCTGTGAGATTGGTAACTCATCGAAACACCACCAGTCCCAGTGATGTGGTTGCACTTGACCACAGGGTGGCAGCGGTGATCTGATTGTGTCTACGACTAGCAGCAGAAGGAACGTTTGCGTTCAATCCTGTACTGTGCCACGTACCCACTCGTAAATAGAACGAGTCTTTTGTTTTGGGATAGGCGGCAGAGTCCACCACATGGGCAAGAGCCGCGTTTACTCCTGGTCCAGTAGACACAAACACTTTATACTTGTTGTCGGGCATGGGGGTAACAAAGGTAAACTTGAGTGCCCCGTCAAATTTTCCACTACCAGCACCTACAGAGTTACCAACACTTCGACTGGCAATGTCCAAGTACAGATTGTAGCCGTCAAGAAAGTTTGTGTTGTTCCACTCGGCTTGGTTTGCTCCTTTGTTGTGGTTGGACACAATTGCCCACGCCCGAACACCCGCAGCGTGACCAAACAGAGTGGAGTTTACTTGACTGTTCTGCACTTACAATCCCTTCAGTATTTGGGCAAGTCGTTGGTCCATTGGCACGGTTTCTATGCGTATACCGTCAAGGACTGCCCCTTCATGTATGTAGTCCAAGTACAGGAGGGTGGTTTTGAGCAGAGGATGGATGTCGGGTTCCAATTTGTAAAACAGCATTCGTGCAGTAGGGGTGCGCCCAAACACATTTCCCAAAATCATCAGGTGGTTCAACAGCAGGATGGGACGCAGTTTTCCTGTGCGCTTGAACTTTTTCAGCAGCCGCTTCACATACTTGATCTTTGCCAAGTCTTCGGTGAACTCGCCCATGCCCATGCACTCGGGATTGCTGTAGTTGCTCATAGCGTACAGCATGAAGTTGTCGCGGTTCAGTTCCTTGAAGTCCATGACGAAGGGGTTGTGGTGTCAGTCATTGATCTTGCGTTTTGCAATATAGTATAGAGGAGTCCACTGCTTCCTCACAGCCTTTACTTCGGCTTCCTTATCGAAAGTGCCTCTTTCAATACGCTTCTTCGGCTTGATGCGAACAGCGTCACGGCTGCTACCAACGAGTTTGTCCAGACGAGGAGTCCACTGCTTCATCTTGGCTTCGTTTACAGTCATCCTGCTCTTGTACTTTGCGTAGTCTTGTGGCTTGAGGAAGCCTTTGATCTCTGATACAGCCTTCTTGAGATCACTACCGAACATACTCTTGGCAGAATCCAGTAGATCACCAACAGTTGTTCTATCAGTCAGACCGAACTGCCTGCCACCCTGAATGACTCCTCTGAGTCCACCCTTCTTGTAGGCACTCTCAATAGAGTCGAGCAGATCGTTAGTGCTGAACTTGGCTTCTATTGTCAGACGCTTTTCAATCTCTTCCTGCACGGGCTTCTTCTTTGCACGGAGCAGTTTAAAGTCCTGCGCGTCTAGTCGCTTGTTCTTGTTTACATCAAGTCGCTTCTGACCGCCGATCAGTTCTTCCTTTACGGTCTTCTTGCCAAACACTTTGCCGAATGTGCCTCTGTTTTTTGCAACCACAGCCTTTACTTCGGCTTCCTTATCAAAAGTACCGCTTTCAATACGCTTCTTTCGCTTGTCCAAAACCTTGTCGCGCATCTTGAAGTACGCATCACCAAGACGCTTCTTGTTTTCAGGGTTCAGAACACCGCGAGAGCCGATTCGTGCTTTGTCGTAGGCTTTGCCAAGACGCTCTAGTTTGGCTTGCCCTGCTTCATCCAACTGCTCAATCTCCTCATTTATTCCCTTGATAGCAGACTTGAGGGTATCCTTTTCCGATGGGCTAATCTTGTTGTTGGACTTGACTTTGGAAATCAATCCCTTGAATTTCTCCGCAGCCTTGGATGCAAGGAACCGAGCGATCAACATGGGAGGCATGGTAGGATACAACATAACAAAACTTGCCATAGTGTACATCATTACCTCGCTACCAGTCACTTCATCCAACTGCTCAACCTCTTCCTTGACAGAAAGGGGCAGACCAATTTCCGACTTTGGTTCCAGTCGTGCGGTTACGCGGTAGAAGCCGTCGTCTGCCATTTCCGTTTGGGCAACAAGGTTGAACTCAAGGAACCCGTCTGTTGGAGACGCGCGACCGTCCATACGGACTTCGCCGGTGTTTGCGTCAACGCCGTCCACGCGACCGTAGCGAGTAACGTTCAGTACAGTGGTGCCAGTGCCACCGTCCTTCCACGCGTACGGAGTCCACGGGAAGTCCAACATAAGCAGGTTCAAGCGGGTCTTGATCCGCAGGAACGCTTCAGATGGGGTGTTGAATGTGTAGCGACCAATGGCTTTCAGTACTGCGTTTGCTTGAGCCAAGTACTCAGGATTACGGTGATCTGTTGAACCGTAGTCGTTGTTCATGCCACGGTTGGGATATCCCGTGAGCACTTCCTTGTACTCGCTCTCCATCATTTCCTTTTTTTCTGGAACACCCTTGGGACGAGGAAGTGGGTTCAATTTCCTTTTTTGTGCTAATCGTTTTGCTTTATCCTCTTCTCTAGCCTTAATTATTTTTCGTTCTTGGGTCCACGCATCAAGGCTGTTTGCCTCATCAAGTTCATCCCGCAGACCAAAGAACGTCTTGCCTTCGTTTACACTCTTCCACCCGCCGCCCTGTTCGTTGTACCACTTTACTGCCCAGCCGTTGGCGTAGGCTGAAGGGTACACCTTGAACTTGCTCTTTGCTTTGCTCTTGGCTTGTGCCCACAGGTCAGGCTTCGTGGGCTTGTTCTTCTCCATGAGTTCCTGCGCGGTTTCGTGGAGCAGTAGTTCTGCAATGGTGTCTTCGTTTGGCTGCTCGAACGACTCTTCCATGTCTTCTACTTTCTTTTTGCCCATTGTCTGCTTGAAGGCGTTGTACAGTGTTGGGCTTCCGGTAATCTTGCCCACCATTGAGTCCAATAGGTCAATCATTAGTTCGCGGTACGCACGAACAGTTGCCATGCTCTTCGCTTTGGCAGGGCTGCTCAACGCACGACGTGCCACCATGATGTCCTTCTTGGGCACCAGTCCACTGCGTAGAAGGGTCTTTGTGCGGTCCTCTTCAACGCCTTCGGTGGTAACCATCGGTTCACGCACAAGGTTCTGCCGTACTGCGGCGTACAGTGCCTTGCTGTTTAGGATACGGTCCATGATGTCCACTAGAATGTCCTGCATGAGGGTACGGTACGCAGGATTGCTCATTGCCTTCTCGGGGTTCTTTAGCAACATGGTTGCTCTGCGAACATTGTTCTTACTGACGAGTCCCATGCGTAGAAGGGTGCTCATTTTGCTGACCATGTTGTGTTCCATTTAGATATTCTCCTTGGTGTATTATTTAGACTTCTTTATATTCGCGTGAGCCGCACGACGGGGCGCATTGCCTGTGCCCTGTGGATTTCCGCCCTGTACACGGCGTTTCTGTCGCACTGCGGCTTTACGGGCTTTCGCGCCCATCTCGCCTGCTGTCTCGGGTGTTTCACTGCTTACACGGTGTAGTGGTCTGCACTTGGGGTACGCGCCCTTGGACGCGTCCGACCGCCCACAGGGGGCGTAGCCGCCGTCCTTGCCCTTGCGGGAGATGTCCACCCACTTCTCCTTGAACCACCGTGCCAAGTCTTCGTCAATGGCACACGGCGGCGTTGGGAATTTTTTATTGTGCTTGGAGAACCCACCTGTTTGTCCTGGGGTAGGCGGTCTGCGCTTGAATTTATCACTTTCCAGTAGCCGAATAGCCGCACAGCGGTACACATTGGAGTAGTCTTTGCCCTCTTTCACGCCCAGTCCTGCACGGAGTTCACCGTACAACGCTTTTGCGTCGGTGGCGTTTGCTCCACGTGGCAGTGAGGACGCGAACCCCTTGAAGTCGCCTGCCTTGATTGCTGCGCGTAGTTTGCTGCCGCTCATGCCCTTTACGCCCTCCGCGTCAGGGTCACGCTTGCCTGCTTCCAAAAAGTCCAATGAGTCCAACAGGATGCGCTCCTTTTTTCCTGGCTCAATAAACTTTCGGAACCGTTTGTACTCTTCAAAGCGGTCCTCGCCACTCACCATGTACACTTTGGTGTAGCCCCTGTCTGCAAGGTACTTCAACATATCCACCGGAGTCTTGATGGACTTGTTGTCAATGAAGTTTGCGTCAGGAAAAAACTTTTTCAGGTAGTGGAACTTGCGATTGGGTGGAAGTGGATTCCGGTCCTCGTCGTTTGTGCGGCTGCTGAACATAGCGTGAGCCGCGCCCATGCGCTTGGCGTACTCCATTACCTTGTCTGCCAGCAGTTGGTGCCCCGATGTAGGTGGCTGAAAGCGTCCAAACGCTACGACAATGGCTTTCGCCTTGCTTTTGGTCGCTGAAGATTTTGTATATCTTGCCACGAAAGATCACCTCCCCGCAGTGTCTCAGGACACCAACTGTTGGTCAGACAGGCTCTTTACGCTTCCAGTCTTTTTGAAGCGTGAAATTAGTTCTTGAGAAATCCAAACGATCTACAAGTTTAATGGCGTTGTTACTGATGCGATCAATGGCAACAAAGCCTTCAGGGGTTGTCACACGATACCCCTTGCCGTCGCGCACGAAAGACGACACTTCAGACTCAATCTTGTTCATCTTGCCTAGCACAACCATCTTCACCCCTCCCAACGCAGTATGTAGGGCAAACAGTCGATTGAACTGGTTGCGGTTCTTGCGAATGGTTTCGTAGGTGGACACCTTTTTGGTGGACGGCTTTTTGCGGGTGGCTTCTGCTTTGCCCTGCACGAAGTGTGCAAACCCGTCTGCGTCACCACCAACCTTGCCTGCGCGAACAAGTGTGTTGATGTACGTTTTCAACTGCAACCGCAGCCCCTCGTCGCGTGACAGCAAGCGGAACAGCCCAGACAAGTCCTTGGCTTTCTTTTCCAAGTCCACCAGTGCGTTTGCAACAGACACTCGGTCTGCGTCTGTGAACAGCCCGTTTCCGTTCACCATACGCATGGTGGCGTTGTCGTACCACACATCGCGTGTCTTCTTTAGCCCACTAATGTCTGGGTTGAACCGTGCCCGTAGTGTCTGCATGGAGTCCCCATCGTACGCAGTGTGGAACACAATACCCATCTGTGCTGCTGCCATCTTGCCTGCCAAACGGGACTTTGTGTCCACAGCGTAGTTGATGGTGTTTGCCTGAAAGGTAAGGTATCGCTTGCCGTCAATGGTTTCACGCTTCAACATGGACTTGTCGAACAGGAAGTCTCCTTGCAGAATTCCGCTGATGTCCAGTTTGGGTAGGTGCTTTAGTGCGAGTTTAAGTTTTTCGTTTAGCCCCGCAGCAGGGTGGTTCTCGTCAATGTCCTTTGGGGTAAAGTTTAGTTTGGGTGTTACATTAAACACGCTCTTCGTGCCAACAAAGAAGCGACGGCTCTCGGGATCCACTCCGCAAATAATTGCAGGGGCACCGTCCCACTTTACTGTAATGTCGTAGTTTGACGGCGCGGACACACGCAAGGAGTCCATTACACCCAACACCGCGTTTGCAGCCGCACGAAAGCCTGCGTAGCCGCTGTTGATGATCTCGTCCTCTAGATGCTCTAGGTGGAGATTCTTGCCTTCAGCCGATTTGACAGCCTCGGTGAGATGTTGACGGAATGGCTTCATCCATCTATTTAGATGCAATTTGTGGCTGATCTGCACGCCACAGCCGTATCGCGTCCACAAGGGGTTCAATCCACTCACGGGTTTCACTTTCAAATAGTAGACACTCACCCGTGGACTCCACGCCCATGATAATGGTGATGTGATCCACAATCTGTTGAGTGCGGTCCTGCCACATGAGGGCGTAGGCAGTGGCTTGCATAAAGTAGTTTTCAATGTCCCGCGAACTCTTGGGATTGCTGGACGATTTGAAGTCTATGATGGACGGTTTGCCGTCGTAGTGCCCAATACAGTCCACCCGTCCCGCAAGCCCCACAGTGCGTGACCACAGGGGCACTTCAACGGCAACCACCGGATCAATTCGATCAATGTGCTCACGCATGGAGCAGAACATATCCCATTCTGGTGTGGGCTGCTTGCACCGCTCTGCGTACTGGACTTCGGTCATTTCGTTCTTGATGTACGACTCAATCACGGAGTGTAGAGCAGTGCCCCGTGTGGTGACACGACGAGACTCTTGAGGATTGTCCCGTCTCCACTTTGCAAAGAACGCACGCTTGCTCCAGCCTGTAACCGTGGTCACAGACGGAAACACACCATCGGGTGTGGAGTAGCAGCGTCCTTCAGGAGTTGTTGTTGCTGTCACTGCCTCACTCAACTGGACTGAGAGAGGCGCATGATTAAAGTGTTTCATTATTCTTCCGGTTGCTCTTCCACTTCTTCGTGTCCTTCAGGCAGACCCCTCTGTGACTGCTCTGTTGGCTTTGGAAGTGGCGACTGGTTACGGTCCTGCCACTTCTTTGCGTCACGCCACGCAGGGGTGTTTTCTTGGTTCTGCTTCAGCCACAATAGGTAATCGCGCATTCCTGCCATGAGAGTCCTCCACTTTATGTATGGGGTTACTGTGAATTTTTGTCTTGCAAACTGGATATAACACTTCCGTAGGCATTTATGAATTCGGTGGTTTTAGTAATGTACTCACTGCCGCCGCTGATAAATGCGTTGACTACACTGCTGCGGAACGGATGTGGATGTGCAAGCAGCACCAGTGCAGGCAGCACAACGTCCACTGCGGTTTCTGTAATACACGCTGCCTTGCCTTCAAACAAAGACGCACGATCCCGTTGCAGCCCATGAAGTCGTGCGCTTACTCCAGTGTAGTACTCTCGTAGGGTAGACACGCTAATGGTGTCAACCGTAGAGTCCACTGCTTCCAGTACCCTGTGTACAGTGTGAACGCCTGCGGTAGAAGTTTCGCACAGGAATTCTTCGTAAATAGAACTCCACTCCAGTGGTCGAGTCATGCGCCGAATCTCCCGCAGTAGTGGTCGGCTCTCGTAAAACTCCAACGCGCTGTCCCCGTGGCGCAGCAGCAGACGGGAGTGAACGGCTTGTGCTAGGGTGCATACCTCCGCAGCAGTCTTGCGGTTCTCTCTGCCCTCCACAAACACTGCTTCGCCGTTTCCGTTCCAACACCTGTGC
>Ga0194115_10005124_pt1 | contig 13762 bp, 14 predicted proteins | sample TA2MahsurfametaG_3_FD_148656 | JGI IMG/M metagenome (GOLD analysis project Ga0194115, IMG submission 148656) | Freshwater microbial communities from Lake Tanganyika, Tanzania - TA2015002 Mahale S4 surface | ecosystem: Environmental > Aquatic > Freshwater > Lake | place: Tanzania: Lake...
TCGCACGTCCTGAGTTTCTCGCTTATACCAGCGAGGGCATCTTCGAGCAATCGAAGTGGATCCAAAGCGGCATCGTGCAACGCAACGCTGCTCTGGACGCCCGTAGCGGCGGCACCCGCGTGCGCGTGCCCTTCTTCGACCCCATCAACCCCAGCGAAGAGCAAATCCTCTCCTCGGCGGCCTGGGGCACCTCTGGCGCCGGCTACCTGACTCCTCAAAAGTCAACTGCCGACGAGCAGATTATGACCATTCTGCACCGTGGCTTTGCCTACGCCGCAGACGACCTCAGCCAACTGGGCTCTGGCGCTGATCCTTTGGCTCACGTCCGTAACCAGCTGACTGCCGCCATCAACAAGCTGAAGACCACCACCCTCGCATCCCAACTGCTGGGTCTGTTTGGTCCCATCGCTGGTACTGGCGTTCTTGGCCCCAACCAACTGGATGCCACCGGTGGCGCGTCTCCTACCGACACCAACTATCTGAACGTAGCCAATGTGGTGTCGGCCAAGAACAAGCTGGGCGAGCGCGGTGACGAGCTTGACTCGATCGCCATGCACTCCGCCGTTGCTTACTACCTGCAGCAAGTGGGGATGCTGACCTTCAGCACTTCTGCTCTTGCAGCCGCAGGTGCCGTGACCTGGGGCGGTGGTGGTGTGGGTATCACCCAGACTGAGGTGGCCTACTTCGCGGGTCTCCGCGTGGTAATCGACGATCAGCTGACCTTCTTGGCCAGCGGCACCGCCACCCACAAGCGCAAGTACCCCGTGTACCTGTTCAAATCTGGCGTGGTGAGCGAGGGCATCCAACAGGATCTGCGCTTGGCTGCCGACCGCAACATCCTGTCTATGCAGGATGTGCTTGCTGTGGACTACCACTATGGTTTCCACATCACTGGCACCAAGTGGGCCAGCGGCACCGACAACCCCACCAACGCCAACCTGACCACCATCGGCAACTGGAACCTCGTGTTCGCCACCACCAAAATGGTGCCCATCTGCCGCCTGCTGGTCAACACCCCGTTCGATACCACTGCCTACTGATCGGCACTGGTCAAACAAAAGGGGCTCTTCGGAGCCCCCTTTTTTATGTCAATCAATCCCCAACCGCAACTTCTCTTGGCGCTCAAACACATACTTTGAGTCAACGACCATTTTGTACGACTGCAAAATCAGCTGATTAACCAGCACATACGAAACCTCCAGTCTCTCGCAGATTTCAGGCACAGTCGCACCCGATTCCCGCAACTGTCGAATCTCTTTAGCCACCGCAGCCCATTCCCGAGGCTTGTTGGGATCTGGAGCAACCACCTCCTTAACTTCTAGGCTGACACCAGCAGAAGCAGCTTTACGCGCAGTCATGAAAACAGTTCGGCTTTTCGTATTACAGGATAGCCTCCGCTCCTTCATTGATGTCCCCTACGGCGAACACGCCGAAGCCCACGCCGACCTGGAGCTATCCGGCATACAGGTCTATCACGCTGTAATTCTTAACAATTCCCCCAGAACAAGGAAATCCAAGACTGACGCTAGACTCAGACAAAGGATGTATTAAGCCGTGGCCGCCACCATTGATGCAACTCTGGCTGGGGCCTCAGCCAATTCGTATGTGACGCTGGCGGCTGCCAACACCTATTTCGAGACAGTTCCAAATTCGTCCACTTGGACTGACAAAACTGACGACCAAAAGAACCGCGCCCTGATCTCCTCCACCCGCTGGATCAATGCCCTGAGTTTTTACGGCGACCGCTGCACGGAAACCCAAGCCTTGAAGTGGCCCCGCGACGAGTACAAAGTTGACGGCATCGACCTGTCCTGCACCCTGATCCCGGATGATATCAAGGTCGCTACCTATGAACTAGCACGGGCCTTTGCCAACGACACCGACGCCATCACCAGCACCACCGGCACAACTGGTATTCCCGACGAAGTGGAACTGGGCGAACTCCGCGTCAAGTACAACAAAACTTCACAAACCAGCGGCGTCATCAACAACGTTTTTGACGTCTACCCATGGCTCCAGACCTACCTCGGCCCTTACTGCATGGGTGGCGCAGCCAACTACGCCGTCCGTCTATTCCGAGGCTGACATGAGCCTAATTGACGACACTTTTGCCTCAATTCCTGCCGGCATCCTTGCCGACTGGGGCCAAACCATCACGTACATCAAAACTACTACGCCCCGCACCTACGACCCCACCACCGGCAATGTCACTGGCGCCGACACCAATGTCACCCTGAAAGGCGTGATTACGCGCCTTACGCCCCGCGAATCAGAAGGTCTATACCAAACCACCGATCTCAAAGTCATTATCGGCAACAGCGAGCTTGGAACGTACTACCCAACCGAGGCTGACCGCATCCAATACACCCAAGCTGGCGCCACCCGCGAAGCCAAAATCATCGCTATCACCAGCTACCGAGGCGACAACCCAGTCCTCCACACCCTCATAGCGAGGCCCCAATAATGGCAAAACGCAGAAACGGTTTTATTCAACTACTTGAACAACTAGAAGCCGGTGTTTTAGCCCCTTTTATTTTAGGGGCCGCTCAAACTGCTCAAGGTGTTGTAAGAGATTTGCAAAAAGCTGGACCAGCATGGAGTGGAACTTTCGCCAATTCATGGGAAATTGCCAGCGCTAGTCAAGTAACTACTGGTAGTGGTGAACCCGGAGCACCGCAACGTCTACTCGCACCAATCTTGACTGTCAATGAGTACAAACTTAAGCCGGTAGTAAAGTATTACATTGCTAATAAAGCTCTTCACGCGGACTACGCTCTGGACTTAAAAGAAGGTCGATTTTTTCCTCCGGATGGTCAACCGCTTAGAAATCCAGCAGCCGCAGCTGGCAAAACAATTCAAACAGGTTCCCGTGGATCGGGCCTCCAAAAACGTGGCGATGTGACAGGTAACGGCGATGGCGGGGGCACCAGCAGCGCAGCTTTGGATTGGTACGCAAACTACGTTAAAGGTGGCGGCCTAGACAGATCAATTTCTTTGTACATGGACCAGGCACTGCGTAATGTAAAACTATGAATTACCAAGCAATCCGGGCATCAATCGAGAACCCGCTGCTGTCAGCGTTTGGCGGACTGGTGCCTGCTGTTCCGGTCTTTTTTGACAACATCACAGCAGTTCCAGCAAACACGACCACGGAGTACGTCCGAGTCAACATCACGTTCGGTATTACAAATGAACCCACGCTAACCAGCAGTGTGGACAATGCCCGTGGTGCCCTCATCATCCGCATTTTTACGGAAAAAGGACGAGGTCCCGCTCGTAATCAAACGTTGTTGACGACCGCCGTCAATGTGCTCGAAACACTGAACAGCACCGCCAAACCAGCCACTGGAACATTTATGCGTCTCGGTGAAATCAACGGACCCACATTTTCTTCTACTGAAGAAAGCCCCCATTTCGTGGGTCGAATTGACACCAGTTGGGTGGCAACAGTCCTCAGCTAAAGACTGTTGCTATTCTGTTATAAGCCGGGCAGTGCCCGCCCCACTGTCCATCCCTTTGGTAAGTCCTTATGGCCACCACTGTTCTGTCCGGCACGTCCGGCGCTCTGTATTACAAGCCCGCCGGCACCACCGGCGGCTTCGGTGAAGCTGGCGTCAACGTCGGCACTGACACCATCACGATCGAGCCCTACCTTAATTTGAAGGCTGGTGACCCGGTTGTTTTCAGCATCGTCAACACCCAAACAGGCGGCGCCGGCTCCGGCACCTTGCCTGCTGGTATCGCTGCTGCTACCACCTACTTTGTACTGACCTACACCGCCGCCACTGGTGCACTGACCGTATCGGCAACGCTTGGCGGCAGCATTCTTAACATTACCGATGACGGCACCGCCGTAGCCCCTAACGAGTTCCAGGTTGCCTACGCAGCTTTTGCTGCAGTAGGCCAGGTCCGCGATTGGAGCTTTGAGATCACCCGCGCCGAGATCGACGTCACCACGATCGGTCAAACCCCCGGCCAGTACGTGCCTTTCCGTAACTTCATCGCCGGTTTCGCCGATGGCTCTGGCACCGCCACGGTCTACATGACCAACGAGGACGCCGCGCTATCCAACCGGATGATCGAGGACGTGCTCCAGCGCCAGCAAACCGGCGCCGCCTTCAAGCTGTACACCGATCAGGTGTTTAGTGGTGGCACCCTGAGCGAATCGCTTAGCCGTTCGATCGCCTTCGATGCAGTGCTGACCTCGGCCAGCCTGAACATCAACCCGGACGACGCCCAATCGGTGACCGTCAACTTCCGCCCCTCGGCGACCCCCACCTTCGACTTCGCCAAGTCCTGATAACCTTCGGGTTGTCCCCCACCCGCCCCACCACACGGTGGGGCTTTTTCATGGTTATTGCGTTACAATAGAACGTAAATCAACAAGGTTTTATGCCTGCTTCAACTCCCATTCGGGCCATTGACCGCCTCCGTAAGGCCGCCAACCTGGAACCCACCAAAAAGAACGTGGAGCTATCCGATGGCAGCACGTTTGAGATGTGGGTCAGCCCACTAACGATGGCCGAGCGTGAACGCGCCCAAAAGCAGGCCAAGTCTGACGATGCCAACGCCTTCGCCCTCCAGCTGCTGATTACCAAGGCACTGGACGAGAATGGCAGCAAGCTGTTCGCCCCTGGCGAGATCGACGTCCTGAAGAACGAAGTCAAGGACAAGGACCTCCAGACGCTGATGCTAGCGATCCTGACCGACGATTCCGAGCCTATGGACCCAAAGCCCTAGCCGCCGACCTCCGAAAGGACAACTGGCTTCTGCTCCAGTTCGGCATCGCCAAAGAACTCGGCCTTACCCTCCAACAAGTCCGCACCACGATGACCGCCGAGGAGGCCCTCGGCTGGAGCGCCTACTTCCAGATCCTCAACGAGGACCAGCAAAAGGAAATCGACAAAGCCAAACGCCGCCGCTAACCCCGGCGGCTTTTCATTATGTAGACTGGGTTACACGACTGCGACGGGCAACGTGGCGTATAGAGCCGATATTGAGATTGCCGTAAAGGGCGCACAGGAACTAAAACGCCTGCAGAATGAAATCCGCATTGCTGCAGATGCAGTTAATTTACTTAATTCAAATCTTAGCGGCATAGCAAATCTTATTCCACGTAGTTTTAATAATCTTAGTAAAACAGTCGCAGACGCAGCAAAGTCTTTCAACGCGGCGGCTTTAGGAACCGACGAAGCTACAGAAGCAGCACGTAAGTATGTACAAGCGACAGACGAATTAAATGCGGGTTTGCGTGAGCGTGTAGCCCTGCTTGCAAAGGTACGTGCAGAACAAAGAATTACTAAACCAGGAGATGCGGGCACTGGACAACAGACACCTGCTTTACCTCCGGAACTTATACGCACGTATGAAATAAGGCAAAATTGGGTTAAATTTTTTGATGACGCAGCCCGTGTAGCCGTCGATCTGCGGGCTCGTTCGCTAAACACCAAAGCTAGCTGGAATGACTTTTTTGCTACAGCAGCACAAGCAGCTGTAAATGTAAAAGCTAACTCTCTGAACACCAAAGCTAGCTGGAATGACTTTTTTGCTACAGCAGCACAAGCAGCTGTAAATGTAAAAGCTAACTCTCTGAACACCAAAGCTAGCTGGAATGACTTTTTTGCTACAGCAGCACAAGCAGCTGTAAATGTAAAAGCTAACTCTCTGAACACCAAAGCTAGCTGGAATGACTTTTTTGCTACAGCAGCACAAGCAGCTGTAAATGTAAAAGCTAACTCTCTCAACACCAAAGCCCGTTGGCGAGAATTTTTTGCGGAAGCGCAGGAACTCGCTGTAGAGCTAAAACTGCAAGCGCAACGTACTTCGGCACCGGCTGGTGGTTTCCCGGTTGCCGGACCTTTACAAAGCCCCGGATTCGTAAGAACCCAAAAAAAGGTAGGTAAATTTGGCGAAAACCTTGCCCTGGGCGCCGGTTTCCCCCTGCTGTTTGGGGGTGGCCCCGGTGCTGTTGCGGGCTCTGTCTTGGGTTCGTTTGTCGGAAGCGGTTTTGGCGGCCAAATTTTAGGCGGCGCTATTGGTCAAATCTTGGACCAAGCTATCCAAAAAACAGCTCAACTAGGCAGCGCTTTACAAACTCTAGACTTATCTAAAATAGAAGAAAGCGGCGTCCGTATAAACGCCAATCTACAAACACAGATAACCCTGTTGCGTCAAGCTGGTGCGGCTACCAGCGCACAACAGCTACTTCAACAGCAGGTCCTAAACACCACAGGAGCACTACCCGGAACCGTAGAAGGTGTCTCTAACGCTGTAAATGTACTGAGTTCTAGTTGGTCGGAGTTTACAGCTACCGCTGGGGTAACTTTAGGTATTATCGGCGCACCTTTTGCCGCCGCTTTAGGTGCAATTATAAACGCCGTCAATTTAATATTAAAAGGAGTAAATTTTACGTTCAGTGCTATTGGCGGAGCCTTAAAGCTCACCGGAGAGTGGGTAGTTGAGTTGGTAGGCGGACAAAAAGCGGTAGAAAATATACGCAGAGCTTTTGTGTCCCTAAACACAGAAATTGAAAATGCGCGTAAGCAGTATCAACCTATACTTGCCGATCTTAACAGCGAGGTTTTGTTAACACGTCAAATTTTAGACCTGGAAAAGCAAAAAACAGCAGGACAGACAACCGCAGACAAACAACGTAACGTCAATTTAACTTTTCAGCAAAATATTGCGCGATTAAACGCCCGCATCGACGAAGAAATTAGAGTAGCTAATGAAAAAATAACAGAAGCTACTAAAGCCCAGGTAACTGAGCAAGTACGGTTACTGAATGTAAAACGCGCCCAAGGTATCGAAAACGAAAAACTTACACTTCAGCTGGAGCGCGAGCGCATTGCCTTAGACGCACAAGAAAAAGCAGCCCGAGCGGCAGAAAAAGCCAGAAAAACCGCTGAAGATGCTGCACGTAGTGAGCAGCAAATTCAGGAACGCCTTCGCGCTTTAAAACGCGAAGCTGAGCTGACCCGTCAAATCGGAACCGTTAAAGAGTTGCAGTTCAGAGCCGAAATGGACGGCAACAAAGAACTGCAGATTCGGCTGCAAGGTGAAGAGCGCATTATCCAAATAATGCAAGGCACCGCGCAAGCGTTAGACGGTATTACTGATCAACGTTTGCGGCAAGCGGTTCTGAGCAAAGCTGCAACGGAGATCGATGCAGCGCGACAAGAAACCGTGTTTGAAATGGAGCGCCTTGAATCAGAGCGCACCAAAACCTACGAACAAACTATTGCTGACCTTGAATTAGAACTAAAACTAAAAACAGCTACCACCGAGCAAGAACGCGAGCGGTTGCGGCTTGAGGCTGAACGCGCCAAGCTGAAAGGTAAAGGATTTACGGATGAGCAGATTGGCATTATTACAGGACTGCAAGCTCAAGTAGCAGCACCACTCACTGACGCACAAAAAATTGAGCAGCACATCGGCAAGCTAAAAGATGAAGTTGCCGACCTCACTAACATCGGCAACATCGCTATCACCGTTGCCGATGGCATTGGCACGGCATTTAGTCAAGCATTCCAGGGCTTGATCTCTGGCAGCATGACCGCCAAAGAAGCGTTGGGTAGCTTCTTCAAATCTGTCGGCGACATGTTTGTCGAGATGGCCGCGCAAATCATTGCCAAGCAGATGACGATGATAATCCTGCAAACTATCCTTAAGGCGCTTGGTGCAGTTAGTAGTGCATCTAGCGTCGGCGCTGGCGCATTTAACTTTGGGGGCGCACCTGGCGTCACGTTTAATCCAGGTGCATTTTCAATGCCGGCGCTAGCAGCCAACGGCGCAACCTTCGCCAACGGCATCGCCAAGTTCGCCAGTGGTGGCATCGTCAGCTCGCCCACGTTGTTCAAGTTTGCCGATGGTGGTACCACCCGCACCGGCTTGATGGGCGAAGCTGGACCCGAGGCGATCATGCCGCTCAAGCGCGGCAGCGATGGCAGCCTTGGGGTACAAGCCAATGGCCTACGCGAAGCTATGAATCAAGACCGCGCAGCCGGCGGCGGCACCCCCGTGCTCAACATGAGCTTCCAGTCCACTAATATCGGTGGCGTCGAATACGTCAGCCGCGATCAACTGGAAGCGGCAATGGAACAAACCCGCCGCGATGCCTCCCGCGATGGCGCCAAGCGTGGCATGACCATGACCCTCGACCGTATCCAGAACAGCAGCTCCACCCGCCGTAGGATTGGGGTGTAATGGCTGACTTTCCTGCGCTAAAGCCAACTGCCCGTAGCTTTCAGCTCGGCCAGTATCCGATCAAAACGTATCGGGCAATGTCTGGCGCGGTAGTACGCCGCAGCTTTGGCAACAAGCCGTTTGGCTACACATTGGAGCTGGAGTTTGCCAATGTTCCAGAAGCCACCGTAAATAGCATCTGCGATCACTACAACGGTCAAGGTGGTGGCACATTGGGCTTCACAGTGCCAACAGAAGTGTTTGCTGGTTACAGCAGCACCTTGCAAGGCAAGGTACGCACTGCTGCCGGTATCGAGTGGCTTTACGCCGAGCCGCCGAGTGTCAAAAGTGAGCTGCGTGATCGCAGCAGCGTCACCGTCAGGCTGGTGGGTGAAATCCAATGACCGAAATTCGCTTGGCGCAATACTTTGATCTGACTGATGCACGCGGCATCCGCCATCGCTATCAAAACTTCTTTGTGCAACAATCTCGTATTTTGGCAGGCGCACGCTTTGAGTTTGCGCCATTCCGCGCTGAAGGCAGTATTGCCAACCTTAATGGTGACAACGGCCTCATCCGTGTCCTGTTCCCCAACTTGGAGTTCGCCATCAAGCTAGTCGAAAACGGTGACGGCAACCGCCTTAGCGAGTTGACGTTGACGACACAGTGGCTTAACGCAGCCGATGCAGTGGTGCGAAGCTATGAAGAACGATACGTCGGCAGTGGCTCCAGCTATTCCGAGACTACAATCGAGTTACGGTATCGCACCGCCATGGATTCCGTTGGTGCGAAATTTCCAGCGCGTACCCTCACCCGCAGCCTCGTTGGCCCCCTGCCGCTCAATGCACAGCTTGTCCTTCAATGATTTGATCGGTCTGCCGTATTCATGGGGCGCTGCCCCGTGGAGCGGCAAGACCGACTGCTTCCAGCTTGCCTGCGAAGTCCACAAACGCTTGGGCTTTGCGGATTACACCGAGCGGTTTGAGTGGGTGTACGAGCTATACGACGAGCAAACGTTTCCGCGCGGCCTGCTGGTGCGGTGGATGCTGCAAAATGGCACACGCTTGGAGGTAGCGACGCCTGGCGCGGTGGCCTTGCTGCCAACAGCAATGGGTTCAGCCTTGGGTACAATTTTAGAAGATGGGGCAATGTTTTTAGCCCCAAATAATACGGTTGTCAAAGCACCGCTGCCTGGCGGCGTGGGGCATTATTTCTGGATGCACCAATGACCCGCAAGCTGCTGCCTTACGAATATGACTTGATCGGGGCGCTAGGCGTTACGAAGGATGAGTATCTGGACTTCGTAGCACAGCAGCACGTTCACGAAGACATCAAGGATGGCACGTTGCTGGACATCCGTAATGAACCGGTGGAGATCACCTTGGTGGTGTTGGCGGTGGTCGGGATTCTGCTGCAGGTTGCATCAATCTTATTGATGCCAAAACCGCCAGAGCTGGAAGGCTCAACGCAAACCCGTGATCAACGCTTAGCGCCACGCACTGGCTTTAATGGCACACAAGAGTTAGCGGTCTACGGTGAACCCGTGCCACTGGTTTACACCAGCATGACGCAAAACCCTAACGGTGGCGTTCGCGTTTCTACGTTACTACTGTGGTCAGCGATTCTTAGTTTTGGCAACAATCAATTTATGCGGTTAATGGTGACAATCGGTGCATCCCGCATTGGCTCCATTGACCCTGAACGCACAGCCATCGGTCAATTACCTGCAAAAGATATTTCACTAAGTAACGTCTGGCAATACTTCAACACTGACGGTCCGACCACTTACGGAAATATCGTCAAAGGTAGCACGTCGGATCCTACGCTAGATGGCGCAACAAGCACAGACACCACAGCCAAACTCAACGGTCTACCAGGCAGAAAAGAAGGCTTTAGCCAGTGCTTTTCACCTACAACTGCAAACGCTGTAAGCGTTACCGGCTTCATTCCAGTTAATGCGGATGTACTTACCTTAGATAAAAAAGGCAATCAAGTGCTTACCTTGGTAGGCGTTCAATACACGCCTCGCCCTACTACATTTGACGCTGGCAACCAAATTACTGTAAGCGTACCCAATACAACAGTTTTACCCCTCACTAGTGACACGCCTGCTAATGCACGGCAAGATGCATTACGCGCTGCAGCTTCATTGTTTGACAACGGTGCAATTTTCAAAATCGGATCAGCGTTGTTTCGTGTTGCTAGACCATTGAGCTATGCCAATAATGGCAACGACATTGAAGAAGGCGATTTAACAGTTGTGCTGGAATGCATCCGAGCCGGCAATAGTTCATCACTTATCTACGACACAACGCACTGGTCAAAAATAGGCGGCTCTGGACAAACAGAAATAAACAAAAGGATTAAAGACTTAACTAAAAAAATTGAAGGCAAAGCCCTAGATGATTTCAGTTATCCTCATACCGGGAAAGAACCAATAGAGCCTCGGATTGCCCACTTGCGAAAAATACTTTCGCAAGGTTACTACAGAATACTAGTAACTATTGGGGGTTTCCGTATAAAGAAAATTCAACTGAATGGCGAAGTTCGCGCTACAATTCAAACAACTATTATTAACCTTGAGGCCGAGAAAGCTAGAATACTAGATGAGATAGAACAGTTAAACAACCAGATTGCCAACATTGCAGTTGCACCGTTTCACACCAGAGGATTAGCTCGTATTGAGCAGGCTGCATACGTCAGTGTCACGCGATGCAATGTACTGGATCTTGTGATTAAGTACGAAGTCTACAGACGTATCGGTGGGCGCAATAATGTCTACGGCAGCAGCCAGAAAGATTATAACCACAGCGCATCTGACAATGGACCTAAGGCACGCACAGCCATGTTCAGAATTGAATACCGCTTTAATAATACTGGCAACTATGCGCGTGTACCCTTTATTTTTTGCACCCGAGGCGTTAACGAGCAAAGCGTCTTTACTTATTTAAAGCTAGTATCCGCCGCTGCTGAACAGTTTATAGAGGTCCGATTAGAGCCAGTAATAGATCCGCCGGCAGAACCCAACGTGAATGGCTACTGCTACCTAAACCCTAGTGGAAGATTGCAAACACTTACAACTGCAGAAACCAATAACTCAAGACTTGAAATTTTCTTTAACGGCTCCAAGCACGGCATATCAAGCTATCCGCCTATCAACAGATCGCCAAAAGATACCAGTGAATTTGACTTGTTTAACTACGACGCATTCACAAACTCCACCTTCGCTTTTGACGGCTCACCTGAAATTAAAATAACCGCCGTGAATGAACAAACCATTGAAAATTGGAATACCTACAGCCCTGCTTTGTACAGGGGCCTTTCAACCTTTGCTTTGCATGTCAACTCAGGGCCTGGCACGCAAGACGTGCGAGATGTCAGCACTTGGGTCAAGGAAGGCAAGCTGCTGCGTCCGCTCTCTACCGACGCCAATACATACGGCAATGAAGCCACCGGAGCATCCAACGATGTCGCTATTAGAGCTTTAGCCGCGACTGCACCCACAGTATGCAGCTCTTTTGCGCCAGACATTTTCCTTGATACTATCCTTGACAACGAAAACGGCATCGGCAAATACGCAAGCCTGCATTCTGTAGATGTGATGCAACTAGCGCAGAGCAAGCGATTCTGTCAGCACAATGAGCTGTTCATGGATGGCCTAATCGCTGATGCCCGCGCCTGGCGCGAGTTCTGGGCGCAAGTGGCACCCTTTAGCTTGCTGGAGCTTGGCAAGATTGGCGGCAAGGAAACGCTTGTTCCTGCCGTGCCCTACAACAAGGCCACTGGAGCGATCACCCGTGCGGTTGCGATCAGCGCCTTGTTTAACCAAGGCAACATCCTAGAAGGCAGCTACAAAGAAGAGTTTATTGATTACGGCTCCAGCACTCAGGACGTGATTGCCACTGTCATCTATCGGGATGTGGAGCGCGACGGCATCTTCCCGCGCAATAATAGCGTGGAGGTAAAGCTAACCAGTACAAACGAAAATAATGCAATCCGAGAAACTATTGATACCTCGCAGTTTGTTACTACACGCCGCCAAGCAGTGGTGCTAGGTAAGTTCCTTTGCCAAACTCGTCGTCACACCCGCCGCGCCATCGAGTTCCAAACCTTCCCGACTGATAGTTTCATCATGCCGGGCAGTTTCATCTACGTCGAAACTAGCAACAACCAGTGGGACGGCATCTACACAGGCCGCGTTGAAGCCGGTGGTGTGTTGAATTTGCCGATCGCCAGCCGCGTCCCCAACGGCACTTACAACGTGTTGACCTATGGCAGCACCGACGGTACGCGGTCCTTTTCGGGCATCACCGTCAGCAACAACACCGCTACCGCCTTAACCAGCGTCGAAGGTCAGTTATTTGTCCTCGGCACGGCAGTCCGCAGTAAGCGGGTGTTCCGCATTACTGAAGTCAACATGGAGGAAGAAGGCGAAACCACCGTGCGTGGCGTCGAGCACCCTTGTGACATAAATGGCGATTCGCTGATCGCCCAAGGTCTGGACGTTCAAGTTGCGGGCTTGTTTACGATTGACGGCGTCCTAGTCTAGAATGAGTACAACACTAGCTGCATACAGAGATGGGCTTTTATACAGGGCGTAGCGGCAAGCTCTTTCTGACCTCGATTCTTGCTGCTGCACCTACACCAGCAGACAATCAGTCGGTGCTGAAAATCCGCGACTGGTCCATTGAAACCAGCCTTGAGCTGTTGGAGACCACCACCATCGACACAGCGGTCAAGACTTACACGCCTGGCATGGTGAGCAGCACCGGCTCAGCCACGGTGATGTACTACCGCAGCGAGGCGGGTGATGTCGGCGTGCAGTTCGAGCAACTGCTGAACAAAGTCATGAAGACTTCAACGGCAGGCGTTACTGAATCCGACCGTGTCGGCATGATTTTGCGTGCTGGCGCCCAACCCGGAGCCGGCGTTGACATCAAAGACGACATTGCTTTTAACGCTTACATCACCAATGCCGGCATCACGGTTGGCACAGGTGAGCTGACCAGCGTCTCGCTTTCGTTCACCGTAGATGGCCCGTTTGTGGAACTTGTTGACTCATGACCTATTTTATCGGCAATGTCGGCAATGTACGACTTCGCCGTAACAATCAAGTCGTCTTGACTGGAGAAGTTAAAGACGCCGACGTAACGGTTAGCTTGAACCGCGTCGGCTTTGAAGGATCTGTTGAAAATTTAATAACCGGCGACAAAGTTACTATTAGCACCGAAGACTCACGCGGGCTGCTGTTCTTTACGGTCGGTAGCTGGGTCGATGGTGAAGGCGTCGAACAGCGGAGCTTTTCGGCTTATGTCAACGTCAATGCTGCCGGCGGCTTACGCTTCTTTCCATCTTTTGCTGCAGCAGTCAACAACAACCGAGCACAAGAATACCAAGTCCAATCTTTTGCTGGGGCACCACTACCTGTCCAGCTCGTAGTGGGTGACATCGCGGCTAACGTCCTCGGCGATGTCAAGAGCTATACCTTCAACACCGACCGCGAGGGACTCGACACCACCACATTAAGCGACAAGTTTAAGCGGATGTACTCCGCCGGGCTAATCAGCGGCGCTGGTTC
>Ga0194115_10005126_pt1 | contig 13762 bp, 12 predicted proteins | sample TA2MahsurfametaG_3_FD_148656 | JGI IMG/M metagenome (GOLD analysis project Ga0194115, IMG submission 148656) | Freshwater microbial communities from Lake Tanganyika, Tanzania - TA2015002 Mahale S4 surface | ecosystem: Environmental > Aquatic > Freshwater > Lake | place: Tanzania: Lake...
ACCAAAGACGGTAAGGAGGATGTACTTGAAATAACCAAGTGTATTTAACTCCTTTATCATCTTAAAATCAGTTTCAGCTAAAAGTTGAGGAGTGGACATGTCAATCTTGTTGATTTGTGCCAAACCGGTAATTCCCGGACGCACCGTGTACACTCCACGCGAATCACGTTCATGAATCAGTTCTTCTTGATTAAATAAATTGGGACGAGGACCTACCAAACTCATGTCACCCATGAATACGTTCCATAGTTGGGGTAGTTCATCCAACTTCGATTTACGCAAGAAACTTCCAAAGGATGTTATTGAACTAGCGTTGGCTAAATGGGTGGCCACTGATGGGGCATTAACGTGCATCGAACGAAACTTCATCAGACGGAATGGCTGCATACCCTTCCCCACTCGTTCTTGACGAAAGATGGGAGAACCTGTTTCAAAATACCCAATGACTATTAATACAATCAGAATTGGGCTTAAAAGAGCTAAGCCAAAAAATGAAAATAGAATGTCGAAAATACGGGTCATTTGCTATGAAATGATTGAAATGTCTTTAATAATCCTTCTCTACTCGTCACAGGAAATGGTTTACCAATCGCTGCCTTGATTTTCGCATTACTAACGACATAGGAGGAGGTCAATTTATGTAAACGTTCTGTGTTCAGTGGTAAATCAAGCTTATCTCCTATGGATGCAACACCCTCAATAAACTTCTTTGAAATATTCCACAGCTTCGGCCTCCTATCTTGTGATTGTGCAATTAGACATATTAATTCATTGGTAGAAAGCGGTTCATCGTCTGAAACATTGTAAATACCTGATGGAATATCCTCCCTTTCGATTAGCTCCATAAAAATGAACATTAAGTTATCAATGCTACAAAAAGAGCGCTTATTCTCAAAAGCCCCGAGAGGCCAAGGAATATTCTTTGAAACAATTTTATATATTAGATTCAAATTTCCTTTGTTCCCTGGTCCATGAATCATACAAGGACGTAATATATAAACTCTTTTACCAACTGGAATTGGCTGAGAAAGAATATACTGTTCAGCTAATAATTTACTCTTTCCGTAGTGAGTAATTGGATTAGGTGTGACTTCATCGGTCAATTCACCTTCAACTTCATCCGCTACAGCTTTAACAGAGCTTAGCGTAATGAATACTTTTGCTTCTGAATTTAAGAAAGCATCAAAAATCTCTTTAGTTAATTCTGTGTTTACTTTGTAATATTCATCAGAAGATGAAACTTTTTTTAAATCGTGGGCTTTACCGGCAAGATGTATAACTGCGTCTTGATTAATTTTAATTAAAGCTCCTTTGTTATAACTTACAATCTCATAAATGGAATAATAAAATTTAATCAAATTGCTACCAACAAATCCACTAACACCTGTTATAAATAAACTCTTCATAATTACTCTTATAAAGATTTAAGAAGACTAGCGTATTTAGACACAACTACTTTCTTTGAATAGTTTTTTATGATTTCCTCATATCCATTATTGCCTAACCTTTCTCTCAATTCTTTATCAAAAGCTAATTTCCTAATTGCTTTAGTAAAATTGACATTTCGATTATTCGTAATAAGTTCTGCACAATTTATATCCTTCAAAAAATTATACAAAGGAGTATTCTCGCCGGTTACAACTACAATAGGTTTTGCGCATGCCATAATTGTATACACCTTAGATGGAAATCCTTCTTGCTCCATTTGCTGATTTATCGCAATAAAATGTATATCAGCATAATTATTTATGACAGGAATAAGCCCCCTGCTTTGATAAGGGAAGATTCGAACATTACTTAAATTCTGTTTCTGAACTTCCATTTCCAAATACTCTTTTTGAACACCTTCTCCAATAATCCAAAACTCAATATTCTGTTCTTTTAGCTCATTTGCTGCATACAATACAGGGGTCCAATCTTGAAAAAAACCGATGTTCCCTGCATAAAGTAGTATAATTTTTCCATTTTTGTTACCGAATTCTGACGGCAATTCTAACTTTTGCTTTAAAGGTTTATATAAATCCGTATCTACAAAATTTGGTATGATTTTAAGTTTACTAATATCAGAAAATCTTGATGAAATTGTAGAATAAAATACTTCATCAATTGTGGTAACTGCAGCAGAATGATTGTAGATATATTTCTCAAATTTCTTAAGCAGATTGATGATGATTGTTGATTTTAAATTCCCTTGATTGATCAGTAAATCTGGATAAATTTCTTGAACATTATATATTGCTTTCGCTCTTTTAAATTTTGCAATCAAAAGCGATATAAATCCAATACTCAAGGGTGGAGATGGGCTTAATACAAAATTTAAGTTTCTAAATGTTAAGCCAAAAAGAAAAGAAAACAAGTGCCAATAAACAAAAGAAAAGAGTCTTAAAATGGTACTTTTGTATTTTTTTAATGGTATGTGATAAACTTTAATACCATTAAAATCACTTAAGCCATATAATCCGAAAAGATTTTTTGAAATAGGTTGTTTAAGTAGTTCTGAATCAATAACATTATAATGAGGAGTTGTAGTTAAAACAACTATTTCAAAGCCATTTTTTACTAGTCCTAATGCAATATCATTATACAGATAGGCAGTGGATACACAATCTGGGCTAAAAACTAATGAATGGATTAAAATTCTCTTTCGAGGGTTACTCACTCCAAACTACTCTTTTGATGTAATCAGAATAGGATAAAATTATTCGGACCACTTTATCCGATACATTTGGCATGCTATAATCTGCAACTAAACGATAATGACGAACACTACGATCCTCCTGATCTAGCAAGTTTAAACCCTGTAAAATTCGATCTGGGTTCAATCCAACCATCATTACAGAGGCTTCTTCCATACCTTCTGGCCTTTCATGTGCTTCACGGATATTCAATGCCGGGAAATTCAAAATGGATGATTCTTCGGTGATGGTTCCACTATCTGAAAGCACGGCTTTAGCATAACATTGTAATGCCACGTAATCTTTCAGCCCGAATGGCTTCTCCAGCTTAATAAGGGGATTTAATTGAATTATACTTTCCTCAATTTTATTTCTGGTTCTAGGATGAGTAGAGACAATGATGGGAAAACCATATATCTCGGCCATTGTATTAAGTGTAAAAAACAATCGATCAAAATTTTGTTTTGAATTGATATTTTCTTCACGATGAGCGGAAACCAAGAAGTATTTATGTTTTTCCAATTGTAATTTTTGTAGAATATCGGATGCCTGGATTTTAGGCATGAAATGATTCAACACCTCAAACATCGGGCTACCTGTTTTAATTATCCGGTCGGGTTGCAATCCTTCTCTTAATAAATATTCCCGTGCAATGTCACTATAGGTAAGGTTTATATCGCTAATATGATCTACGATTTTACGATTAGTCTCTTCGGGTACCCTTTGGTCAAAACACCTATTCCCAGCCTCCATGTGAAAGATGGGAATATGTCTCTTTTTAGCAGGAATGGCACAAAGGCAACTATTTGTGTCTCCTAAAACTAGTAATGCGTCAGGTTGCTCTTTTTTCAATATGGGATCAATATGAATCAATATCTGGCCAATCGTTTCTGTGGCGGTTTTACCGGCCGCATTCAGGAAATAATCAGGTTTACGTAACTCAAGATCCTCGAAAAAGATTTGATTTAATTCATAATCATAATTCTGTCCTGTATGCACTAAAATGTGCTCTATCGGCTCAGCATGATCTAACTTTGAGAGTACACGTGAAAGCCGAATAATCTCCGGTCGCGTACCCACAACCGTCATCACTTTTAATTTTTTTAGCATATTAAACTTTTTCAAAATAGGTATCTGGATCAGTTGAGGTAAATGTCTCATTTATCCAGAAAACAGTGTATAATTCCTCATCCCCGATATTAGTAATATTGTGGGTGTACCAAATTGGGATATCCACATAAGCTGGATGTATTCCATCTAACTCAAACTCAAATTTTTCTGATGTGCCAATTTTACGCAACTGGATTAGTGCTTTACCTTTTATGACTGAGAAACGCTCAATCTTTCGAGTATGAAAGTGATTGCCTCTTGTAATGTTTGGGACCGTGGTGGAAAAAGAAACTTGGCCACCTGAATTAAGCCTAATTAATTCGGTAAATGCGCCCCTCTCATCCGTATGTTGTTTGTACTTAACCGGGTAAAAACTGTTTAGATCAATATAAGACCTGAACGTATTGAAAAGATTTAGTTCAAAGGAGGAAGAAAATGTTGGAATAGTATTGTTTTGAAGGTAATCTTCTTTGAAAGATTGTATTGTAGAAAGAATCTCCGAAACTGTACAAACCGCAGTATGGAAAACCTTTAGTTCTGATTGATGTACACTTTTGTCGATCAATTTAATGATTTGTTCAACTAGCTCATCTACATAAATCAGATTCACTTCGGCATCCACATTAATGATTGGCTCTTCATTATTATTCAACTGGTGACAAAAAGTTGCTACGACAGAATTAAAGTATGGCTTAGCAAAAGGACCGAATACATTGGGAATAATCAAACCAACAAAGGAGCCACCATTCTGTTTTGCCCAATTGTTGAGTATACTCCGAGCCTCCTTCTTTGAATTTCCGTATAAGTTGTCTTTTTCTTCTTGAGATGAAGAGGAAAATATAACTTGTGCCTTACTACTCGTCCTGACTAAGGACTCAGTCAATTTGTTCGCTAGCTCAATATTGGTTTTATAGATCACCTCTTGATTTGGATGCCTGTTCATACCTGCCAAATGTACAAGAACATCGCATCGGCCTACAAATTCATCCAAAAGGTCCTCGTTTGTAAAGAATGACTTGTCAAATTCAATCCTTTCATACTTTTGATCATTGAGACCCAAAGTATTGTAAAGATGTGAGCCTACAAATCCGTTCTGTCCCGTTATCCCTATTCTCTTCATCTGATTGATTAAGCAGGATATTTTTCTAAAACTACTTCGCCTAAAATGTCTTTTCTGATTTGTGGTAATTTTAATAGTAGTGCTTTCATTCCTTCCACATCTAATCGATTGGTATTGTGAGAGTGGTATTCATCATTTTGATTAATCAACTGTTCACCCTCCGAAAAATATTGCTCATAATTTAAATCTCTATTATCAGCAGGAATTCGGTAGTAGTCACCCAAATCTTCCGCTTTTACCATATCCTCCCGGTTAACTAAAGTTTCGTAAAGTTTCTCACCATGTCGGGTACCAATTACTTTAATCTCTGACTTTGATTGGTATAAGTCGATTAGTGCTTTTGCCAGAACTTCAATACTAGCTGCCGGTGCTTTTTGGACAAATAAGTCTCCCTGATTGGCATGCTCAAATGCATATAAAACTAAATCCACCGCATCTTCCAAAGTCATCATGAACCTGGTCATATTAGGGTCGGTGATAGTCAAGTTTTTACTAGCCTTAATCTGATCTATAAATAAAGGAATCACCGATCCTCTAGAAGCCATTACGTTACCATAACGGGTGGCACAAAAAATCGTTTTAGTTTCATCTAGATTCCGTGATCTTGCAATGGTAACTTTTTCCATCATTGCCTTTGACATTCCCATCGCGTTAATTGGATAAGCGGCTTTATCTGTACTCAATACAACTACCTTTTTTACTTCATATTTTTCAGCAGCACTTAAGAGATTATCTGTCCCAATCACATTAGTTTTAACCGCTTCCATAGGGAAAAACTCACAAGAAGGAACCTGCTTCAAAGCAGCAGCGTGAAAAATATAATCTACTCCCTTTACTGCAGCATCTATACTGTTTATATCTCGAATATCACCTATGTAGAACTTTAGTTTTGGATGATTAAGCGATTTTCGCATATCGTCTTGCTTTTTCTCATCTCTTGAGAAAATGCGAATTTCTTTAAACTGGGGTTTATCCAATAAATGCTTTAATACTGCATTTCCGAATGACCCAGTACCTCCTGTGATAAGCAACTTACTATTTATAATTTTCACTATTTATAAATTTTAGGATTTTCACTTTTTTAATGAGACAAAATAGCTATTTAGAACTACTTTAGTAAATACTTTGAATACATGAAGAGCTCCAGTTGAAATAATTATTTAACAATATTTTATAAATCTATATTTTGAAACCAAGTGAGCATTGTAATTTAGCACTTGAGTTTAATCATTAAGAAATCGAGTTATAAAATAACTTTATGCACTCAACTACATATTCAAGCTCTTCATTTTTTAATTCTGGATACATAGGTAGTGACAAAATCTGTTCCTGATAGGCATTGGCGATTTTGAAATCATCAGGCATATAGCCTAGATATTGATAAGCAGGCAGGTTATGAAGTGCTTTTGGGTAATGAATAGCCGTTTCAATACCACTTTCGTTCAAAAATGCAATAAGTTCGTTTCGATTCTCAACACGAATGACGTACAGATGAAAAGTGTGTTTTGATTCCGGTCGAATGACTGGGGTAACTATTGCTTTTATACCCGATAGCATTTGGTTATACTGGAATGCATGAGCGATCCGCTTTTCAGTCCACTCCCGAATGTAGTCAAGTTTTACACTTAATATGGCAGCCTGCATCCCGTCCAACCTGCTATTGATGCCTTCAATTACATGCTTGTGTTTCACTTTTGCGCCATGACGAGAATAAATTCGGCATTTCTCAGCAAGCTCATCGTCGTTGGTTATGATGCAACCCGCATCGCCATAAGCCCCCAGATTTTTACCAGGGTAAAAGCTGAAAGAGCCAGCTATACCCATAGTTCCTGCACGATGACCGTTAAACTCGCTAAAATGTGATTGCGCACAGTCTTCAATTACAAACAGCCCGTGTTGTTTTGCCAAGTCAATAATCAAATCCATGTTACACATCTGGCCAAATAAGTGCACAGGAATGATGGCTTTAGTCCGAGAGGTTATCTTGCTAGAAATTAATTTTTCGTCAATTGTGTAATAAAGAGGATCAATATCAACAAATACTGGTTTTGCCCCAGTTTGCGTGATGGTTTCAGATGAAGAAATCCAGCTATTAGCAACTGTAATTACTTCATCACCTAAGCCAATTCCCAGCATCTTCATGATGATGTACAATGAGTCTGTTCCATTTGCAACAGAAATACAATGTTTAACCCCATATTTTTCTGCGAATTCCTTTTCAAAATTCTGGACATACTTGCCACCTATAAACGCAGTTTCTTCAATTACACTAAAAATGGCCTTATCAATATCTTCTTTTATTGAAAGATATTGAGCTTTCAGATCAACAAATGGAACTTTCATTTTTTTCAATTTTCTTTATATATCTCGCCGGATTACCTGCATAAATCCCTGGTTCAGTTATATGCTTTGTGACAACAGCTCCAGCACCAATAACGACATTATCACAAATAGTAACTGGTAAAATAGTTGCATTACTCCCAATAGATACATTGCTCCCAATAAGCGTAGATTTCCAAAGACTCTTATCGCCCATTGCAGGGCTACCCTTTGAAAATAAATCATTAATAAACATCACGCCATGTCCAATAAAACAATTGTCACCAATTGTCACTAACTCACAAATGAAAGTATGAGATTGAATTTTAACGGCACAACCTATCTTTACATTTTTCTGAATTTCCGTAAAAGGTCCGATAAAAGAATTATCTCCAATTTGACAACCATATAAATTGGCAGGTTGTACAACAATTACATTTTTGCCAAAAACAACATCCTTAACTTGTATGTTAATTGTTTCAAATTTCATAACCAATCTCTTTATAAATTTTCTCAATTATTTCTACTGTTTTCAAACCCTCAAAAGCATTGGTAGAGATAGAAGCCCCATTATTGAGCACATCAATTAAGTTCTCATACACTAGATCATGGTTTGACATTGACCCTTGATAAGTCCCATAGGTATTAGCCTTGTTACCTTCTGGTAGATCTGTTATACAATAATTCTCAAAATTTTGATACTCCAATTCATTAAGATATTGTCCACCAATTTTAACAGTACCCTTTTCACCAAAGATCGTAAGTGATCCTTCCATATTTTTACCATAACTGTTCACAGTATAATTAATTGTTCCAATTGCCCCATTTGCAAACTTTAGAATAACTACTCCAGTGTCCTCAAACTCAATGATGCCTTTATGAGCATAATTATTAGCAAATGCCTTAGCAGATTTAACATCTCCTATTAACCAATACAATAAATCAACAAAATGACTAAACTGAGTATATAAAGTTCCACCATCTAATTCCTTAGTACCTTTCCATGAGTTTTTGTAATAGTCAAAATTTCTATTCCAAAAACAACTCAATTGTATGCTGTATATTTTCCCAAAATGATCTTGGTCAATTGCATGTTTTACAGCCACAACTGGTGGATTAAATCTATTTTGTTTAATGGCAAATAAGCGCTTGTTATTCTTTTCAGCAGCTTTGATCATTTCTCCGCAATCTCCGGAATTTATAGCTAACGGTTTTTCACAAAGAACATGATAACCTGCATTTAAGGCCGAAATGCTGTGTGTAGCATGCAAGCCATTAGGAGAGCAAATTGCGACTACATCACATCGATCCTTGGATGACAACATCCCTTCAACAGAATAATAAGGTGTTGCATTAAATTTTTGCGAAAATCGATCTGCCTTTTCGGCAACAATATCGCATACTGAAACCAATTCGCCCAACTTAGTAATGTGTTCAGCATGTCTTTCTGCTATTCTACCACATCCGATAATTCCAAATTTTATAGAGCTCTTCATTTATTTGTATTGGTTTTAATTTTCAACTTAACAATATTTAATAATTTTTTTGGCATTGTGAAATATAAAGGTGTAATTGGTGATACAAATTTTTGATACAGAGGATTTTTACTCAATAACTTGCACGAATCAACCAAACTAATACACATATTCTTTTCGAATATAGAATATAATTCATCATAAGTGCCAAAATCTTGCTGCGAAATATATCGAACGTCTATCACTCTACCTATATCAACATTTCTTTCCATTATATGCGTTGTACACCCAATTTTTGAATAATCGTTTTTCAGGTATGCCCATTCAGCAACGTGCATACCTCTGTAGTCTGGTAGAATTCCCATATGTGCATTCAACACTCCAATAGTTGGTATCCGGAGTAATTCAGCTCCGAGTATCCCCCCTCCCGTAAATAATATTAAGTCTGGCTTTAACTTTTTTAAGGATGCTAGGCAATCAGAAGTATTAAACTCATCAAACGATTGAATCACTATACTTCCATTATCCAAGTCAGTAATTGAATTAAGATTACCACCAATCTGTTTACGGTAATTCAGAAGCCCTTCTACCGAATCCACGTGTTTATATAAGCTCCTACGAAATAAAACCTTCTTTAGAAATTTATTAAATATTAGTTTTGGATTTTTTTTAGCTTCATACAAAATTCTCCGAATACTGAACTTAAGATAAAAAACTCCTACAAGTTGTAATCGCTCCCTTAGGAGACTTTCACATACAGCGAGGGTATAAAAACTATATTTATTAGGTGAAATGACAACTATTCTCATCTGCAAGTCTATATAACATAATAAAAGTCCTGACGTTAAAACTCGACAACCCAAGAAACTGTATAATTAGCATTACATTGTATGGCACCGAAAATACTTCATTTAATTTAATGAAGAGCCCCAAAAAGCGTACATCATTAGTCTCTTTAAAATAAAGAATAAGTGATACATAAATTAAATTCAATGAAGACAATTTCTTTTTCGTGAAGCAAAAGTGCCACAATAACTTTAATCCCGTTTTATTCTTAATACTCCGCTCCAATATCGATCTTAAAGAATGTAACGATGCTGAAGTATTCTCATGCTGGGAAAGCATCCCTATAGCTAAAGATGAAGCTGATATTAAATCAATATCTTCAACTCTTTTAAATCTGGGAATTTGATCAAGGTTCTCTAAAATAATAAAATTAGAACCCAGAATCGTGTCAACGATCTTTTTAAAAAAAACCATTTTCTTACTTTCTAATGCTGCATAGTAAAACTTTTCCGTCATACTCTCTAACCGCCTCACAAAATAGAGTGAAATCATTTGTTGTTTGAGGCCCAAGAGAAAATCCAACAAGACCAAACTTAAAGAACTTTTTATTGAACCCGTCGTGTTCAAATTTAATTACTTCGGTCCATTCTTTAAAATTAGTTGATAAATACACATGTACTAAATTGTCTTTCACAGAAGGACCAACTTCCTGAGAAGTCGAGGTCATAAAGTAGCCATCTTCAAATTGTTTAGTAAAAATCACAGGTCCTGGAAAGCTAAAACATTTTTCCACTACACCTGTAGATCTATTATAAACGATTGAATAGCTATCATCAATATGAGAATCCATATTCCAATAGACGTATTGATTCGAAAAGAAGATTGAACAGGTCCTAAAATCTTGACTACCTGATCCAATTATTTGTAAAAGTGAAAAATCAAAATTGGTTTGAATAATCTTACTTTCATTATTTGTATCACCAGTGCAAATCCATAAGGTATTTGTATACTTGTCCTCAAAAATACCATGAATATGTCTTATTTCCCGACTTTCAAATTCGAAACAAATTTTCCAACTTTCACCATTATCCTTGCTAACGTAGATGGGCACTTTTTTATAGTCATAATTAGATCCGTACTCTCCAAAGTATATATCACCATTACTACATCTTGTAATTGCATTATGAAGAACATTTCTGCAGTTACGCAACTTTATCGTTTTTGTCAAAACATTGCTATGAAAAGAAAAGATATAACCAAATCCACGATAAAGAATAACAACCCCATTATCAACTGGCAAAACATTCATTTTATCTAACCTTAATAACCTTCTAATGATTCTGAATGAGGATAAGTAAGTGATTAACAGTCCAACAGGGACCTGAATGTTAACTCGTCTTTGACTGTCTTTATAATGAATTTTGTTTGCATAACTATAAATCTCAATATTAGTAGAAAAATAATGACAGACTTCATATTCAAAAACGCTTTTTATAGTTACTACATTCACTGCCTTAAATAAATTTACCTTGAAAGAGCTCAAGATTCAAAAAAAAGATCCAAATACTGAGTTTTAGGATAAGGCTCTTTACCACCATAATTTGAAACTACTTTAAACGGTGTAAGTGTGTGAATAACTGAAACTTGAGAGACTCCAATAACGCAAACATCTTTCTCTTGAAATCGAATATTAAATTCTTCAGCACATAATAAAGCGAAACCATAAAGATGTAATTCTAGCCCTTAACAATATCTTATCTAAAATTAGGCTGGTTACTATCCTACAACTATCTATTTATGAACTCTCCAATTAGATGCAAACAATCAATATTTACTTCCATCAAACCTTAAAACAATTTTTCTACACTCCAAAAGAGACATAAAAATTCGAATTGAATAACCAATAATTAATTAATTCTACTCATATTATCTGGGAACCCAAAAATGTTTGCACACATAAAATTAATACTTCGTAATCATCGCATAGTTAAAACATCTGAATCAGAAAAAGTATTCAGCAGAATTAAAAAATAATGCATTTGTCGAGTTTGGATTAGTTAAGCGACATGAAGAAATCTCTGTGGTTCAAGAGAGCTAGAAACTTGAATGGAGGACATATTAATAATTTTTCTACACCCTCCCAATTTCAACTCCGAGACAATTAATTTAAAAAGCTTAGCGTACTTAAGTAGGGCGTAACCATAATTATTGTTAAAGACATCTTGACCTGCAATACCAGGGGCATGAATAAACAAAAGAAACTAAAATAACTTCATTCGTAAAACAAAAATTAGCTTTGGCGAATGCCGATGAACTAAAGACCATTACCTCAAACTCATCTTTCAATACTTGGTAAATTCTGTGACCACCAAGTATAGATTCACCGAGTATATTAATTTTCACTATTCACGATTTTAAAAACTTCAGACCACATCTGATCAATACGTTCATTTGAGTAAAACTCATTAGCAAAATTCCAACCTTTATTTGCATTATCGCGTCGTTGATCCTTACTTTCGACAAAATTCAATAGCTTGCTTCTCCAATCATCATCATTATAGCAATAATCTTCTTTACCTACTTGGTTCATTACATGTACATAACTTGGTATAGCCGATACTAAAGTAGGTATTGCCATTCTCCACATGTGTATTAACTTATTTTCGGGTTTAAAGTAATTCATGGAAGAGTCTAACGGCAATGGAATAATCGCAAAGTCACAGGCAACAGCTATTTTGTTCATAGAAAATTCACTCCACTGATAAAATCGAAAGGATTTATAAAACTCTGGCGCCTCACTCTTAGCTACTTCAAAAGTATATTTTTTATTAAACTTATCCCCAATCGACAAAAATGAAAGATCTGTAACAAAATGAAAAACAAATTCGTATTTTCCTTTAAGGGGTTGGAATATGCGATTAATATCAGCAAACGGAAGATAACTAGAACCTAATCCTTCCCAAAATATATTTATTACTTTATTCGATCCCAACTCAAACCTAGACTTTATCTCAATATCCGCGTCTACAGAATAATCAGGGATCAGCACAACATTTCTAACAAGGGGTTTCAATCTTTCATATAACATATAATGCCCAGCAATTACACAGTCAGACGAGGCACATAACTTCAAAAAAGATTTTCGATAGTTAAATTCGAAATATTTATGAGTTCCAGTAACAAACTTAAAAAGTCCACGAAAAATCGTCTTGACTGATCGCGAATCGTCAAGTAAATATGGATCATTTGAATCAAAAATTAAAATATTGTTTTCTCTTTTACTCCGCCTCCAGAAGGTAAAATCTGCGGCTTGAGTAACGATGAGAATTCCATTAGTATTGTTGGACTCATAGAAGTTTTCATAAAAAAGGTTTTTGCGCTTTGCAAATCGCGGAAATCGTCTTGCCTGTGTAGGATGATCAAATGACTGTGTTCGTCCACCGCAAAATGTAATTCTTGAAGTTTGTAACATACTTTAAATTTGTTGCTAGTTATTTCGCTGTTTTATAAATATTTAAATAACTCTTCGCTACAATCATAGAGTCGAAAATACTCATTGCTTTTTCCCGAATTTTTGCTCTATCTAATATCTCTATTCGAGTTAAAATACTCGCAAACTGCTCATCTGAATAATCCTGATTTAAATCAATCACCTCCCCTAACCCGTATTCTTTACAAAAAAAAGCTGCTTCGCCAATGTTATTATTGATTAATATAGGCAATCCTGCTGTCCAATATTCTACCACTTTTGTCCCTAATCTTGTAAACCCATCAATTTGTGAAGGAAGTGAATGAATTCCAATATCTGCAGCAGATAAATATCTATATAACTCATGATATCCAACACTAGTGGTATATACTGATGATTTGTCAATCCCATACTCATCCATGAATAACCGTACTTCTTCTAAAGGGTTTGAAACAAGAAAAATAAAAGCCGAATTTTTATCATGTTTTTTAATCATTAAAACCATTTTAGCCAGATACTCTTTATTCAACCCATACAAGCCAAAACTACCAGAGTATACATAAACTCTATAATTCTCCCACCCAAGATCGCATCGGATTCTCTTTCTTTCAGCGATTTCAAATCTAATAGAATCGAAATTTGCAATAATCGGACAATAGAAAACTGATCGGTTTACAAAATTCCTAAAATACGGAATCATGCTTTTGGATACTACTGAGACAGCTTTAACTTTTTGTAATAATTTTTTTTCATTATTTAACCAGTAATAAAAGTTCTTAGAATTTAATTTAATTTTTTTAGCCTGTAC